>MTLE01003908.1_pt1 | contig 23712 bp, 13 predicted proteins | sample 1982461 | NCBI WGS metagenome assembly MTLE01 (sample SAMN05712605, study PRJNA340218) | biofilm metagenome | isolation source: sample SPL anode biofilm adapted to -200 mV | place: USA | collected 2012-02-03
CCATCAATTGCAAATCAGTACGGCTCACAAGGTTTTTCCGGTCCCGATTTTTTAGGAATTCCTCTTTTTGAGGACGATACATTTATCCAGCTGGTTATGCGTTTTGGATTTAATATGCTTATTTGCTGGATTATCATCCGTTATTTTTATTATCGGAAAAGCGGTCGTCGTGATTTTCTGTTTACTTTCACACTCTTTTCTGTCACCGTATTTCTGTTAATTTTCCTTCTGGATTCGGTGAAACTCCAGATTGGTATGGCTCTCGGGTTATTTGCCATATTTGGTATACTCCGTTACCGAACCGAGCAGGTTTCCATTCGTGAAATGACCTATTTGTTTGTTATTATTGGTATTTCAGTTATTAACGGGTTGGCAATGACCATTAATTATGCCGAACTGGTGCTTACAAATCTTCTTTTTATAGGAGCGATAGCGCTTATGGAAAGCAGAAGATTTGTAAAACACACTTCTGAAAAGGCCATTCTTTACGAAAAAATTGATTTGATAGTGCCTGAAAAATATGAAGAAATGAAAGCTGATCTGGAACAAAGAACCGGCCTGAAAATTCTGAAAGCGGAAGTGGGGCATATTGATTTTCTCCGTGATGTGGCATTTGTTAAAATTTATTATCATCCGGTTAATAACGAGCCAAATTCCATTGATACATTAACCAGACTGAGCGATTTTTAATGAATAAAATTATTCATATACTGATCGTTTTTGTATTACTCCCGCTCGTTCCGTTTTGTGCGCTTGCACAAGCGAATGATGCGGGTGCTATCGGTTCTGTTTCTGTTTCAAAAGATCTCGGTCGGTTTGCTGATGTTACTCTGGAGCAGGAGCTCCGGTTTAATAAAAATTTTACAACATTCGACCGTTCGCTGACTTCACTCGGTCTTGATTATACTGTTGTTAAAAAGTACTTAAAAGCCGAACTGGATTACGATTTCATTTATCAGAATCAGCTTGAATATTTCGAAGTCAGACAGCGCGCCTCATTTGGATTGAATACGCAAATTGAATTAAATTCATTTGATGTAAAATTCAGAACGAAAGGGCAGATGATGTGGCGGGACGAAGCCAGAGGAGACTATAACTACAATCCGAAATATACGTGGCGAAATCGTGTTGAATGCGTTTATAATATCTTCGGATCGCCGGTAAAACCATATATTTCGGGCGAATTATTTTGTCCGTTAAATGGAGCTAACGGGTTTTATCTGAACGGTTACAGAGCTATTTTGGGCGTAAAATACCGGCTTTCAAAGCGTGATGCGATTGATTTAATGATTCGCTTCGATCAGGATTTACAGCAGGCAAATCCGCAAAGAATTATTTATGGGGGTGTCGGTTGGAGTTATTATTTGTAACCGGTTTTTAGGCTTCTTTTCTCAATAATTTAAAAGCTTTTCCCAAATTTCTCACAATATCTCCCGCTATCATTGACTCTTCCGATTCCTGTTCCAACGCCATATCACCGGCAAGCCCGTGCAGATAAACTCCAGTTTTAGCAGCAGCTTCCGGGCTATAACCCTGAACGAGCAAACTCAGAACAATTCCTGTAAGCACATCGCCCGAGCCGGCTGACGCCATTCCTGAATTTCCTGTACTGTTAAAATACAGTTTCCCTTCGGGTGTGGCAATAAGAGTGTGCCTGCCTTTTAAAATAATGTAGAATCCATAAATCTTAGCCGCCTGATGTGCTTTTACAATTCTGTCGTAACCGGAAAGCGTAGCCCCGAACAGCCGTTCAAACTCTTTTGGATGNNNNGTAAGAATACTGTTTTTAGGTATCAATTGCAGAAACTCTTTGTGGTGTCCGATAATATTTAAAGCATCAGCATCGATAACACATGGTTTCTGAGCATGCTCGAGTAAACTACCAAGCATTTCTACAGTTTCGCTACTTGTGCCTATACCCGGACCGATGGCAAAAGTGCTGTAATCTCCCACATTTTTTATCTGAGTAACAATTTCCGTGTTTTCATCCGACTGAAAAATTACTTCAGGAATAGCTGTCTGAACAATCGTGCGGTTAGCTTCCGGACCGTGGACAGTGATAAGTCCGGCGCCGGTACGTAACGCGGCACCTGAAGCGAGGACCGAAGCACCGGCCATTCCTTTCCTGCCGGCAATAATAAGCCCGTGCCCGAAAGTTCCCTTGTGCGAAAAAGCGGATCGTTCCTTTAATAATGCTGCAATGTCTGTCTCTTCCAGAAAATAATAATCGCTTGGAGTCTGAGCAATAGCTTCAGGCAGAATTCCTATGTCCAGAATTTCCCACTGACCTATATAGTCAGAATTTTCACTGAAAAAGAATGCCAGTTTGGGAAATTGCAGCGTGAAGGTATATTTTGCCTTTACAATAACAGAACTTTCAAACATCTTGTTGTCTTCACCATTCAGTCCCGAAGGAATATCAATTGCCACAATTTTACAGCCGGAATTATTCATCCATTTTACAACATCAATATAAATTCCGTTTAACGGCCGGCTTAATCCCGACCCGAAAAGACCATCGATAATTACAGTTTCGGGAGTTGTTTCGGGGGCATTAAAAACTTCCCTGATTTCGGTAAGAGCTTCCGGATATTTTTCTGCTAAATAATCACGGTTAGTTTTACAGTCGGTAGATAATTTTCCGTTGTATACCAAAAACACTTTCACGTGAAACGAAGTCATTAACAGTTTTATAGCTAATGAAATAGCATCTCCACCGTTGTTTCCCGGGCCGGCAAATATATACACAGGTCTGAATGACGGGAATATTTCAAGAAACTTCCAATATAATGTATCGGCAGCACGGTTCATTAAGTCGAATGAAGTTATCGGTTCATTTTCAATCGTCAATTGGTCCAGTTGACGAATCTGAGATGTTGTGAAAAGCTTCATAATTCTAAATTTTGAAGGTTAATACTGTATCAGAGCGCATTCCATTTTGTGTCAATCCATTTTTTTTGCTGTGCAGGATTTAAGAATGTCCAGACAACAATTCTGCTGATTTTTGTTCCCTGACCCATTGGTATCGTTTTTACCTCAGCAGCATTTGCCAGTTTTAAAGCATTATAAATCCCTGACAAATGAGCTTGTTTTGATATCAGGGTCGAAAACCAAAAGCAATTGGTAGAGAACTGTTTACTTTGACGGATCATATTTCTTACAAATCGTTCCTCGCCACCTGTGCACCACAATTCATTGCTTTGTCCGCCAAAGTTCAAAATCGGAGTGTTAACTTTTTTATGATTCAAACTGCTCAGTTTCCGAAGCGTTCCTTTTTGTGCTTCTTCAGCAGAAGAATGAAAAGGAGGATTACAAATTGTCAAATCAATTGGTTCTTTGCGTTCCATTACTCCATGAAAAATATCATTCGGATTCTCCTGAAATCGGAGTTCAATATTTTTTTGCAAAAAAGCATTATTCGTAATAATTTTTCTGGATGATTCAAGCGCGACTTCATCGATGTCGGTGCCTATAAATGACCAGCCATATTCTTTATTCCCGATAACAGGAAAAACACAACTTGCTCCAACTCCAATGTCCATACATCTTATTTTGGCGCCGGATGGTATTTTACCCTTGTTCGAACTGGCAAGCAAGTCGGCAATATGATGAATATAATCGGCTCGTCCCGGTATTGGTGGACAAAGATAACCTGATGGAATGTCCCAGTATGTAATTGAATAATAGTGTTTTAATAAAGTTTTATTAAGACATTTTACCGTTTTTGGGTTGGCAAAATCGATGGATTCATTGCCATAAGCATTCACTTTTACATATTTCCCCAGTTCCGGATTTGTCGCAATTAATTCCCCGAAATTGTACCTTTCTCTATGTTTGTTTCTTATGTGTAAAACAGATTTTTCGGTAGTAAGTTCTTTTTTGTTTTCAGGCATTTTTTTCTATTATTTCTGTTGTTTGAATACAAAGGTAATCATTGTTAAGTTGAGTGATATCATTATTTGCCGGAATATAACTGTTTAAGTTATTTTTAAATCAATATTTGTTGAATTAAGTATAAATGTAATGATTTAGTATAAATATCCGGTTAAATAATTGTATTTCAAAACATTTCACTGAAATGGTTGTTTAGCAGTGATGTACTTGCTGTAAAGTACACTAGTAATAATAAATTTCTAAAAATGCAACAAACTAAAAACAAAACATCAGTAACCTCCGAATCTACCGACGATAAAGAAAAGCAGCTAAAGTCATTCGATTCTTTTATTCAAAATTTTAAAAACACTCTCAGGAGAGTCTATCATGAAGAAAATGATGTAGATCAAATGGGAATTACAAGAGGCATTTCAAGCGAAGTGCTAACGCAGATTATGGATTGCAATCCTTTATCAGTGGCAGTTCCTGTCGAATATGGCGGACGGGGTGGAAAAGTCCGGGAAAGTCTTGAACTGCTCAGCGCGGCATCTTATGAATCTTTGTCACTTTCGCTTACTTTGGGCATAAACAGTGCTTTGTTTATGCAGCCTGTAGCCAAATATGGGTTAGCTGACGTTAAGGAAAAAGTGTTTAAACGCTTTATGAACCAGCAAAATATGGGTGGACTAATGATTACTGAACCTGGGTTTGGAAGCGATGCGCTCAATATGCAAACTTCATTTGTGGAAGAAGGAAGTAATTACCATCTGAAAGGAACGAAACACTGGGCAGGATTAACCGGACAGGCTGATTATTGGTTACTTACAGCCCGGAAACAAACTGAAAATGGCAGTTTGCAGCGCGATATTGATTTTTTTGTTTGCGATAATACTCAAGCAAAACAGAAGATTTATGTAGAAGAAAAATTTGAAAATCTGGGACTTTATCAAATTCCTTACGGCAGAAATATTCTTGATGTGAAAATTCCGAAAGAACAACGACTGATTCCACATACAAATGGGGTTCAAATGATGTTGGATCTTCTGCACCGAAGCCGTTTGCATTTTCCGGGGATGGGACTTGGTTTTGTGAAACGTATGCTTGATGAGGCAATTACTCATTGCCAGGGAAGATTGGTAGGGGGACGAAATCTGTTTTCATACGATCAGGTTCAGCAGCATTTGGCAAGACTTCAGGCAAACTTTACCATAATTTCAGCTTTTTCCAGACATAGCGCCGGAGTGGCAGGCATAGAAAATGACCTTACACCACTCGGTTTGGAAGCGAATATTGTAAAAACAGTAACAACTGATTTAATGCAGGAATCGTCACAGACACTCCTCACGCTGGTTGGAGCCAAAGGGTATAAACTGAACCATATTTCCGGGCGCGGAACTGTTGACAGTAGACCTTTCCAGATTTTTGAAGGCTCAAATGATATTTTGTATGCACAAATAGGTGAAACCCTTGCAAAGCTGATGAAAACTGTAAAAGAAACCGGATTGTACGTTTATTTACAAACTCACAGGCTAACTCAGAATGCAGCCGGTTTTTTGAAGGAACTTTTAAATTTTGATATTGATATTCAAATGCCACAACGAAAAATGGTTGAACTTGGCAAAGTGATGAGCAGGATTGTATCCATGAATATGGTTATTCAACTTGGCGATGCCGGTTTCAGAAAAGACTTAATCGAAGGCGCTGTTTCGGTTTTACATCAGGAAATTACAACGCTGATAAGTCATTTCTCATTTAAACAGCCTACCCGGTTGGTGGAAGATTATGAGAATGGCGGTAGCTGGAGTGATTATATAATTGCATAGCGAATATTGATAAACACAATTGTGCTTGTAATAATCAATTGACACTTATTGTAAATACTTTATAGTGACAATTTGAAGCCGTAGAAAAAAACTACGGCTTTTTTTTATAATTATACAGAACATAATTATATCTTTGAGGCTAAAATATTTTCAGTTTTTTTGCAACTTTATTTATTGACCAAAACTAAAAAAATCAACTAAAGACAGAATGGAAGCTTCTTTTCTTTACCGATTGGAGGCTAAAATATGACCCTTGTTGAGCCGGATTTTATTTAAATGAGGTCAGCAAATCAGAATCGTGAATAAGATTCAAATAAATAAATGATAAATATTGCATATTGAACCATCTTGTATATTTTTGTGACCAAATATAAGCCTGGTTATTGATAAATGACTGAAAATTATTCCTTAATTGTAACGAAAAAATCTGATACAATAAAATTTAGAAAATGATAAATTCAAAGTTTTACCAACCTTCCTTAAAACTGGTAGTAATATTTTTATTGCTGCAAAATGTAAATTCTGTTTTCTCTGCTGAAAACTTAGATTCGCTTTTAATAAAAATTGACAAATCAATTGCCGAATCTGATAAATTTACTGATATTCGTGAAAGAAGAATAAACCAACTCAAAGAAAACAAGCGATTTGTAAAGCCTTTTTCAGAAGAAGAATATTTAATAAATAGTAAGCTATTTGATGAGTATAAAAAATATATTTGCGATTCGGCGTTGCATTATCAACATTTAAATATAAAAATAGCTCAACATCTGAAAGATAATGAAAAAGAGAATGAGAGTAAAATAAAGTTGGCTTATATCATGGGTTCTACAGGTATGTACAAAGAATCCATTGATTTACTGGAGACCATTGATTCTACAAAATTATCAAAATCACTTATGGTAGACTATATTCACACTTTATTATACACCTATAGTGAGTTGGCATTTTACACTCAGGACAAACAAAGTTCTGAGAAATACTGGCAGGAAAGCGGTAAATACGAACACAGATTAAAACAAATTGTCCCTGAAAACAGCTACATTTATTTGCAGTTAAAAGAAGATAGTACCCGCAATGCACACGCTTTTGATAAAGCGTTGAAAATAAATGATGAATGGTTGAGCAGAATTACAAAAGGATCGGAAGATTATGCTTTTGCTACTTTTCACCGATCATTAATTTACCTTTGGCAAGGCAATTTGAAGGAACACAAATATTATCTGGCTTTATCGGCCATTTCTGATATTGAATCAGCAATAAAAGATCAGGCTTCACTCAGAATGCTTGCAAAAATTTTATATGATGAAGGAGATATTGAACGTGCTTACACTTATATTCGTTATTCGTGGAATGCAACTTTATTTTACAATGCAAAACTCAGAACACTTCAGACAGCCTCAATATTGTCAATGATAGATAAAACCTATCAGGCAAAAATAGAGAAACAAAAGACGAAACTTCAATACTATCTGGTACTTACTACTTCGTTGATGATACTGCTATTTCTGGCTCTAATGTTTATTTTTAAGCAAATAAAACGTTTGTCAATGGCAAAAGCAAAGCTGCAGGAAGCAAATCTGGAACTAAATAAAGTTAATGACGATTTATTTAATTTGAATAAAGTATTGAATATCACTAATAATGAGCTATCAGAATCCAACAAGATTAAAGAAGTTTACATTGGCAGGTTTATAGAACTTTGTTCAATTTACATAAATAAAATTGATGATTTCAGGAAAAAGGTTCATATTAAAATTAAAGATGGAAAAATCAGTGATGCGCAAATGCTGACACAGTCGCAGGATATTATGGATGAAGAATTTGAAGAACTGTATCTGAATTTCGACAACGCGTTTTTACAATTATTTCCTGACTTTGTTGATAAAGTAAATGAATTATTAAACGAGCAGGACAGGTTTATTCTTAAAAAAGGAGAATTACTCAATCCGGAATTGCGCATTATGGCATTAATGAGATTAGGAATGAATGATGGAGCAAAAATCTCACAATTCTTGCGTTACTCCTTAACTACTGTGTATAATTACAGAACCAAAACCAAAAACAGAACATATCTTTCAAAAGAAGAGTTTGATAATAAAATTTTAAAAATTCGTTGACAAATAAATACAACAATTGCATTATCAGATAATTACACATTTATTTAATTGCAAATTGAAACAACTGTCGGTTTAACGTGGCAGTTGTTTTTGTTTTTAGTAATTGGCAATTATTTTCATCATGAGCGATTTTAATTTCAACCACTTTTATTTCCATTTGAAGAACCTCAACTAAAAAGTGTAGGAGTATCTTTGATAGTGAAACTGTTTTTTGATAATTTTTTAGTCCGACAAGTGTGCAATGTAGTCATAACATATACTTAATGAACTACTTATTTTTGTAATCGGACATGTTGTAAAATGTACACTATCAACAAAATAAATTTTTTTTCCCACTAAAGTTACCTACTTTTTAAAGTCATACGCGAATTATGCAACCTCTATTTCTCTAATTTTACCTCAGAGAAAATATAGAAATAAATCAAAACTTTAATAATTTCTGCACGATTAAAAACTCCTTTTTTAATTAGTGTTCCAACTATAATTATCTGAAATTTATTTTGAGATCGAATTTAGTGGATAAATTTAAGAATGATGTAATATTTATTTCAACCGGGTAATTCAGTTTTTGTTTTCGGGTTAAAAGTTTGTGTTAAGTTAAGAATGAGTTCTTATTGATCAATAAAATCAGTAAGAAATTATTCCTTAATTTCTTTTGATTATAACCGGATAATCACCTGAATGAACTGGAAAACAATTTATTAAATAAATATTTAAGTCTAACATTTTATAAGAAATATGCCTATGGAATAGAAATAATATCAGACCCTTATTTTAATTAATCAGTAAAATATAGTAGCGTTTAAATTTAAAAATTATCAAACAAAAATCTAATTAATCAAAAAACATGAAGAATCACAAATTTCTATTTAGATTCGGAGGTAGAACAACCCGCCAATTGGGAATAAAGATTGGTCTTTTTTCCGTAATATTATTGTTGCAATCTTTTCTTAGTTTGTCTGCTCAAAATGTTTCCGGAGTAGTAAAAGATGCAAATGACGAACCATTAATTGGTGTTTCAGTACAAGTAAAAGGAACCCAAAACGGTACAGTAACCAACCTTAATGGAGAATATGTAATAAATAATGTAAAACAGGGAAGTATTATAATTTTCTCATATGTTGGATATAGCTCTAAAGAAATAACGGTAAATTCAAATGTAATAAATGTTGTTTTAAAAGAAGACACTCAGAATCTTGATGAAGTAATCGTAGTTGGTTACGGAACCCAGAAAAAAAGTGTCGTAACAGCAGCCATTTCCAAGGTTTCTTCTGATGACCTTGCTAGAGTGGCTCCAATCCGTATTGATGATGCGCTGAAAGGAATTACCTCTGGTGTTACCGTTACAACATCATCGGGTCAGCCGGGAGCAGCCTCACAGGTACGTGTACGTGGTATCGGTACAGTAAATAATTCTGATCCGCTTTACATTGTTGATGGTATGCCTATTGATGGAGGAATTGATTATCTGAATCCAAATGATATCCAGTCAATTGAGGTACTGAAAGATGCAGCCTCCGGAGCAATTTATGGTGCCCGTGCTGCCAACGGTGTAATCCTTGTAACTACAAAAAGTGGCAAATCACAAAATATGAGTGTTTCTTATGACTTTTCCTATGGAATTCAGAACCCGTGGAAACACCGCTCAGTGTTGGATGCATCGCAATATGCCGTTATGATGAATGAAGCTTCGGTAAATGCCGGACAGGGAATTCTTTATTCCAATCCATATTCATTGGGTAAAGGTACCGATTGGCAAAGTGAGGTTTTCAACGCTAACGCACCCAAACAGCAACATCAGTTAAGTATAAGTGGCGGTAATGATAAAATAAATTATTATTTATCAGCCGGATATTATAGTCAGGATGGTATTGTAGGAGGTAATTTCAACCGCTCAAATTATGATCGCTACACACTCAGATCAAATACCACCTACAAATTGCTTGATACAAATAGCAGAAACTTTCTGAATCATCTTGTTTTCACTCAAAACCTGTCCTATGCATATATAGAATCCAGAGGAATTAGCACGAACTCAGAATACGGATCACCACTTGGCAGTGCATTGGTTTTTTCACCATTGTTAGATCCATATGCTGACACTCCAAGTGAAATTGCAGCAGTGAATTTAAAAACATCCACTCCTGTATATGACAGCAGAACAGGTGTTCTGTTGAATATTGCCGGAGATGATTATAATGAAATTACAAATCCGATCGGACAACTTTCATTACCTAATGCGATTAATACCTCGAATAAATTTGTGGCAAATTTCTCTGCAGAATTAACTATCTGGGACAATTTGAAATTTAAAACTTCTTTTGGAAACGATCTTTCATTCTGGGATAATAACGGATACAATGTTGTTTATTATCTGGGAAAATCGAATAACAATACCAGAAGTTCTGTTTATTCAACTATGAATAGTCAGTGGATATGGCAGCTTGAAAATGTACTTAGTTACGATAAAAAAATAAACAAACATAGTTTCAATATTGTATTGGGTCAGTCAGCAAAAAAACTGACGGGTAGATATTTATCCGGCACACGCTATTTAATGATTGCTGAAGATCCGACCAGAGCAAATATCGATTTTACCACAGGTCTTGCTTCGGATGGAAATCAATTGGTAAGCGGTAGTGCTAAAAGTCCACGTACTTTGGCTTCTTATTTCGGACGTATCAGCTATAATTTTGATGAACGATACATGTTGCAGGCAACTGTTCGTCGCGACGGATCATCTAATTTCGGTTCGAATAATAAATGGGCTACTTTTCCTTCAGTTTCAGTTGGTTGGAATCTGACCAACGAATCTTTTATACAAGACAGCAAACCTGAATGGTTGTCCAACGCTAAAGTCCGTGCCTCATGGGGGAAAAATGGAAATGAAGAAATCGGAGCGTTTAAGTATGTTTCTTTAACCAGTGCAAACAACAATTACGATTTTGGTGCAGGCGAATCAGCTGTAATTGTTAATGGTGTTAAACCAAGCGGAACTCCTAATCCCGATTTGAAATGGGAAGAATCTGTACAAACAGACTTTGGTGTTGATTTAGGATTGTTTAATAATGCATTGAACTTCACTGCTGACTATTATGTGAAAAACACTAACGGTATGCTCAAAACAATGCCCGTTCCATCTTATCTCGGAGAATCAAAACCTCTTGGAAACGTTGGTTCAATGATTAACAAAGGTGTTGAACTTGAAGCTAACTATAAATTCAAAGTATCCGGCATTAATTTCAGTGTAGGTGCGAATGCATCTTATCTATACAATCAATTACTTGATCTTGGTAACGAAACAGGATTCGAAAATCTTGATAGCTATGCTAACGTAGGAACTATTTCGAGATCTGAAAACGGTTATGCATATCCATTTTTCTACGGATACAAAACCAACGGTATTTTCCAGAACTGGGACGAAGTAAATGCATACAAAGGTACAACCGGTAGTTTAATTCAACCAAAAGCTCAACCGGGTGATGTTCGTTTTGTTGATGTTAATGGTGATGGTAAAATTAATGATAACGACCGCACAATGATTGGTAAAGGTATGCCTGACTGGACATACGGTTTCAATATGAATGCAAGTTATAAAAACTTTGACCTGAGTATGGTATTTCAGGGAACAATTGGTAACGATATTTACGATGCAACCAGACGTACCGACCTGAAATACATCAATCTGCCATCGTACATGTGGGGAAGATGGACCGGAGAAGGTACTTCTAACACCACACCGCGTTTTTCATGGAGCGACGATAACGGAAACTGGTTATCATCAGATCTTTACGTGAAAAAAGGTGATTATCTGCGTTTGAAAAACATTCAGTTAGGATACACATTACCTCAAATGCTTACTAAAAAAGTATTTATCAGTAGTTTGCGCTTGTATGTAGCAGCTGAAAATCTGCTGACATTTACAAAATATGAAGGTTTTGATCCTGAAATTTCATCCGGAGGAACCTCAATCGGTATCGACAGAGGATGTTATCCACAAGCCAGAACCTTTACTTTTGGACTCAATTTGAAGTTTTAATCTTAAATAATACAGAAAATGAAGAAATTAATAATTATAAGTGGTATAGCTATAGCTGCTTTAAGTTTGAATTCTTGTACGGATGATTTTTTGACGGTTCAGTCGGCAAGTCAATTATTGGCTGATGGAACTTATTATAATAACAAGGCCCATTTAACTGAAGCGCTTGTAGCTGCATATGACCCATTGAAATGGTTCGACTATTCTTTCGGTCAATATGAAAATCTGCCTTTTGTAGCAGATGTTATGAGCGATGATGTTATGACCGGTGGTAGTGACGAAAACGACTGCTTGTATTTGCATAAAATGTCAAATTACAGCGCTCTGCCAACTTCAGTGTGCAGCAATTCATGGACAATCTGTTACTCAGGAGTAAACCGTTCGAACATTGTACTCCAATACATTGACAACGCGGTTGATATGACTGATGCCGAAAAAGCCGAATACAAAGCAGAAGCAACTGTTCTTCGTTCGTTCTTTTACAAAGTTTTATGGAAATACTGGGGTAATATACCGTATTACGAAAAGAACTTAACTTACCCGTATCTTTGTGAACAAAGCACTCACGATCAGGTATATGAAAAAATAGCTACTGATTTGGAAACAATCATTAATGAAAATGTATTGCCGGAAAAATCAGCAGTAGGTGCCGAAGGACATGTTACTCAGGCAATGGCTGAAATGCTTTATGCAGAGGTGGTTATGTATCAGAATGATAATACACGATATACCAAAGCCCTGGATTATATGAAAGATATAATTGGTTCCACTAAATATTCTTTGGTAAGCGATTATGCTTCTATGTGGGAATCTACTGGCGAATGGGGTACAGAATCGATTTTTGAAATCAATTATACCTCCACAAACGGAGCTCACGATTGGGGTTCGGCAATAGCCACCGGTGGTACTGTATATCCAAAACTCATTGGTATTAATAGTTTAAGCGGAAGTCCTGATTTTGATGGTGGTTGGGGTTTCGAACCGGTAAGTAAAAGTGCTTACGATCTCTTTGATGCAACAGACAAAAGACGCGATGCAAGTATCTTAAACTTTGCAACTTATGCAGCTTCAACCGGAGCAACTTATTCCGGACGTTACGAAGATACCGGTTATTTTATGAGAAAATACCTTCCACGTAAAGGAGGTAATGCGGGTTATACAGGAAGTGCCGATATGAATTACAACAATAATGTTCGTGTTTATCGTTATGCTGAAACTTTATTAAATGCAGCAGAACTGATATTGGCCACAAACGGCGGAAACGATGCTGGTGGAGTAGCACAGGGTTATCTGGATGAAGTCCGCACGCGTGCAGGTCTTGGTTCAGTGCCGGTTAGCATTGACAATATTCTGAATGAGCGTCATAAAGAATTTGTTGGCGAAGGAAAACGTTACTGGGATTTGGTACGTAGTGGTAAAGCCGCGTCAGTACTTGTTGCAGGCTCAGCTCTGAACCGTACAGTTGGTTGGACTGAAAATAAAAAGTATCTTCCTATACCTCAGGGTGATATCGATTCATCTCAGGGAACATTAACTCAAAACAATTATTAATCTTAAAAATGAATATGAGATTATGAATAAATCATTGATAAAAATAATGTGCGCTATAATGCTTCCGGTTGCTATGATTTCTTGTACGGAAGAAAATTATGGAGATGTAAATCAAACCAAAATAACCAAAAGTGATTTGAATGCATCGTTTACCGTAGAATCTATTGCTGCTAACAGGTATAAAGTCACTGTTGCATCTGATAAAAATGTAATTTTCTCAGGATGGGATTTAGGTGATGGTCTTGGGTTTTCAAAGTTCAATACCGGTGACACTATCTTTTTGCCGGATGCTGGTGACTATGTATTCAGGCACTTTGTAGTCGGAGCAGGTGGTGTAACAAGTGATACTATTTCAAGTACCGTTACAGTTCAAACTTCAGATCCTAATTCCGGAAATTTAGTTCAGGGTGGTAAATTTGCTACTGCCGATGATATTGCTAAATGGACCATTGGTGGTACAGGTAGCACAGATGGTGTATGGGTTTTTGCAAACGGTAAAGCAACTTTAACAGCTGGCGGTTATGCTGGTAGAGGCATTTATCAGGCCATTAATGTTGAAGCCGGTAAAAGTTATAAAATAAACATGCTTGTCAGCTCAACTNCCGGACTTTCTGATAGCTGGTTTGAAGTATATTGTGATTATAAAGATCCTTCCACTGTATCGGGAGATTATTCTGAAGGCGGAAAACTTTACAGCATTAATACCTGGGACGGTAGCGGTAAAACTCCGTTTTCCGGTAAAATCTCTGTTGTAGGTACGCCTACTGAAAAGAATGGTGTATTTGCAGCAACTACCACCGGAACAGTTTATCTGGTTATCCGCGGAGGTGGAAACGACATGAAAGCAGGTATTTCTGTTACGAATGTTGAATTCAGAGGAATGCCTCAATAAATTTAAAAAAATAGCCGGATGAAGAAATGATTCCGGCTATTACAAACATTTAACCTGCTTATTACTATTTTAAGAGGATATGTTTATTAATCATTCATCAAAGGGTGCTCGAAAAGTTAAATTGTAGGTTCCTTATTCAGGATTTATATTAGTTTTTTAAGGTTGTTGTTTATTGCATCTTTTTTAATGCATTTGAGCGCCCTTTTTTATTTCAAATACTTATTTAATTATAATCTAATACTTTATATAAAATGTCATTCAAGAATATACTTGGTGTTCATATCCTTGCGCTGATAGCATACTCCTGCTCGGGAAACTCCCCTGAAGTAAACCAATCGCCAACCGGACTGTCTGTTGATGTTCAGATGGTTGGTGCAACCGACACCACTCTTAACGGTGATGGTAGCGGAAACGTAAACTTTGTTGTTTCGGCAAAAAATGCCACATCATACATGGTGCAAACCGATGGAAAAACTTTTGTAATAGATAACAAAGACGGTGGAACGGTAAATTATTCCTACACTTCTAATCCGGGTCAGGTTACAACATATAACGTATTAGTGGCTGCTTATAACGGCAATGTCCACAAAGACACAACTTTTCAGGTATCGGTCTTTTACAAACAACAATACACCCTGAAATGGTCCGACGAATTTGACGGAACTTCATTAAATACCAGCAACTGGGCGGTGGAGACCAATATCCATGTAAATAACGAATTACAAACTTATACAAGTTCCGGAAACTATTCAATTGAAAACGGAATACTGACCATTACCTGCAAAAAAGTAAACAACGACGGAGTGTATGGAAGTTATACTTCGGCGCGGTTAAACACATACGGAAAAAAGAGTTTTAAATATGGTCGTTTAGAGGCACGACTAAAATTACCCAAAGGCAAAGGAACCTGGCCGGCATTCTGGATGCTGGGAGATAACATTGGTTCAGGAACCAACTGGCCAAAGTGCGGTGAAATTGACATTATGGAGTATGTCGGTGTCGATCCGTTCTGGGTACAGGGCTCGTTACATTCTCAAAATTATTATGGAGGCAATTCCAAAAATGGCAGATACCAGCTTCCAACAACGAATGATGAGGCGCAATGGCACGTTTACGGTTTACTCTGGGATGCCGATAAAATTTCGTTCTACGTAGACGATTACACAAAACCGTACTATACTTATCCGGCACCGGCCACTAAAACGGCCGACAACTGGCCTTACGATAACAACTTTTTTGTCATTCTGAATTTTGCTTTCGGAGGTGATTGGGGTGGCTATGCAGGTATTGACAAAACACTCGATAACATGACATACCAGATAGACTGGGTGAGATATTATGCTCAGTAAAATGAGTTTGTATGTTTTTAAATTTTAATGAATAAGATGATGAGTGCCAGATTATCAACAATACTGCTATTGTTTGCCGGAGTTATGTGCTTTAATTCCTGTAGTAAAAATGAATTTCCTCCTTCCGGTTTAAAAGTGAGTGCATTACCTGTAGGTTCTTCGGTCGGTTCGCCCTACGGAGATGGAAGCGGGACAGTTACATTTTCCATGTCTGCTGATAATGCAAATTATTTTCAGATATATTTACCAACCGAGAGTCAAACGCTTACACTTTACAATCCCAAAGGAGGAGATGTAAGCTATACATTTACCAGAAACGGAGGTGAAAATGCAACTTATCCGGTTCAGGCCTCTGCCTGCAATTCAGTGGGATGTGTTAATACCGATCTGGAAACTACGGTTTACTATTCCACTCCGAAAACCGATGTTTTATTCTGGAAAACAAATCCGTCCGGAAATACTTATTTTTCCCGGCAATACACAGCATTAAATTTTGGTCAGACGGCAAGCGGCGCTAAAACAATTATTGTTGATACTACACAGACTTATCAGCAGATTGATGGCTTTGGATTTGCACTGACAGGCGGAAGCGCGTCGCTTATTAACGGACTTACAGCAAAAAATAAATCCGATTTGCTGAACGAACTTTTTGCCACTGATTCTTCTAATATCGGCATAAGCTATCTGCGTATCAGTATCGGAGCATCCGACCTGAGTGATCATGCTTTTTCATACGACGAAGTCGCCGGTGATTCAACTCTTCAGTATTTTTCTGTCGACGAAGAAAAGAGAGATTTAATTCCGGTGCTGAAGCAAATTGTTCAGCTTAACCCGGCAATGAAAATTATTGCAACACCATGGTCGGCACCGGTATGGATGAAAACAAACGGCAGTTCTTCGGGCGGCAGTCTCAAACCTGAATGTTACGATGTGTACGCCCGCTATTTTGTAAAATACATTCAGACAATGGAAGCTGAAGGAATACACATTGAGGCAGTTACACCTCAGAATGAACCGCTTAATGCGTATAACAATCCTGCTATGGTAATGAATGCCGGTGAAGAAAATAACTTTATTAAGAATTATCTGGCTCCGCAGTTTAAAGCGAATAATATTACCGCAAAAATAATTGTGTACGATCATAACCTGGATGTTCCCGAATATGCCGAACAGATTCTGGGCGATAAGGAAACCTATGATTTGGTGGACGGTTCGGCATTTCATTTATATGCCGGAAATATCAGTACTATGTCGGCAGTTCATGCTAAATTCCCCGATAAAAATCTCTACTTCACAGAACAATACACAGCATCGACCGGTGATTTTGTAGGTGATTTACAGTGGCATATTCAGAACCTTATTATCGGAGCTACCCGCAACTGGAGTAAAAATGTGATCGAATGGAATTTAGCTTCCAATCCCGAAATGGGACCACATACCATTGGTGGCTGTTCCACCTGTCTGGGAGCAATTACCATTAGCGGAGGCAGCGTAACAAAAAGGAACGTCAGTTACTACATTGTTGCTCATGCATCGAAGTATGTGAGGCCGGGTGCGGTAAGAATCATCTCCTCGGATTTCAGTGATTTACCCAATGTCGCGTTTCAGAATACCGATGGAACAAAGGTGTTGATTGTGCTGAACAATACAGGCTCAAAGCAAACCTTTAATATCCGGTTTAACGGAAAATATGTGTCGCCGGTACTGGAAGCGGGAAGTGTAGGAACATTTGTATGGTAAGGGAATAAAACTATTGAAACAATGCTAAATTGAAAAAGAGTATGAAAAAGAGTTGGATTTTACTGATAGCACTATTTTCATGTGCAATTGCTCAAAGTCAGACGAAAGAACAGTTTGTAAATGATTTGCTGGGCAAAATGACTTTGGACGAAAAAATCGGTCAAATGAACCAATACAATGGAGATATGGCCGCCACCGGAAAGGTTACAATTGATAAAACAAAACAATTGCAGATAGAAAATGGTGAAGTGGGATCTATGTTGAATGTGATTGGCGTGGCTAATACACGTCATTTACAGGAATCAGCAATGAAATCGCGGCTTAAAATTCCATTGCTTTTCGGACAGGATGTAATTCATGGTTTTCGCACCACATTTCCGGTTCCTCTTGGCGAAGCTGCCAGTTGGGATTTATCATTAATGGAAAAAACAGCTCATATTGCTGCAACGGAAGCTGCCGCTTATGGCATTCACTGGACATTTGCGCCCATGGTGGATATTGCCAGAGATCCTCGCTGGGGACGTGTAATGGAAGGCGCGGGCGAAGACAGTTATTTCGGATCGAAGGTGGCAGTAGCCAGAGTAAAGGGTTTTCAGGGAAAAGGATTAGGAAATGTGGATGCCGTTATGGCCTGTGCCAAACATTTTGCAGCGTATGGAGCTGCTGTTGGCGGAAGGGATTACAATTCGGTGGACATGAGTCTCCGGCAACTGAACGAAACCTATCTGCCTCCGTTCAAAGCGGCGGTTGATGCAGGCGTGGCCACCCTTATGAACTCGTTCAACGATATAAATGGCATTCCCGCAACGGCCAACAAGTACATTTTGCGCGAGAAACTCAAAGGTGAATGGAATTTCAGTGGATTTGTGGTTAGCGACTGGGGCAGCATTGGTGAGATGATTGCTCACGGCTATGCTTCGGATGGTGCGGATGCGGCATTAAAAGCGGTAATGGCCGGAAGTGATATGGACATGGAAAGCCGCTGTTATAAAAATAATTTAAAGAAACTGGTTGAAGATGGAAAAGTTCCTGTGTCGGTGATTGATGATGCGGTAAGGCGTATTCTGACTAAGAAATATGAATTAGGACTTTTTGACGATCCATTCCGGTTCTGTAACGAAAAGCGCGAAGAAGAGCAAACAAATAATGCAGGTAACAGGAAAATTGCGCGGGAAGCCGGAGAAAAAAGCATTGTATTGCTGAAAAATGGAAACAACATGTTGCCCTTGTCGAAAGACCTGAGAACTATTGCGTTAATTGGTCCGTTTATGAAAGCCACAACGGCGAATCACGGGTTTTGGGCAGTTGCATTCCCTGACGATTCATCCAGGGTTGTATCGCAATACGATGGAATAAAAAATCAGTTGAGTAAATCGACCAGAGTTTTGTACGCGAAAGGTTGTAATGTAAATGATGGAGATACCTCCGGATTTAAAGAAGCGATAAAAATGGCTGCTCAGGCCGATGTGGTGGTTATGTCGATGGGCGAAGCTCCAGATATGAGCGGTGAAGCAAAAAGCCGTAGCAACCTTCATTTTCCGGGTGTTCAGGAAGAATTGCTGAAAGCGGTGTATGCCACCGGAAAGCCCGTAGTGCTTCTGATTAATGCCGGTCGTCCGCTGGTTTTCAACTGGGCTGCCGATAATATCCCGGCCATTTTATATACATGGTGGCTTGGCACGGAAGCGGGAAATTCCATTGCGGATGTACTTTTCGGTGATTACAATCCGTCAGGCAAACTCCCTATCTCGTTTCCGCGAACAGAAGGTCAGATTCCTGTTTATTACAACCATTATAGTACGGGTAGGCCGGCCAAAAACGATCAGGACAAAATATATGTATCTGCTTATATCGATCTGGCCAATAGTCCCCGCTATTCTTTCGGATACGGTTTGAGTTATACAAACTTCACCTTTTCCGGACTGAATATTTCAAAAGCGGATATGAGTATCTCCAAAAATGATTCGATTATTGTGAATGTTAATGTCTCGAATACAGGGAAATATGATGGAGAGGAAGTTGCTCAGCTGTATATCCGCGATCTGGTGGGATGTGTTGTGCGCCCTGTTCGCGAATTAAAAGGATTTCAAAAGATATTCCTGAAAAAAGGTGAAACCAAAACAGTATCCTTTGTGCTGACTCCGTCCGACCTGAAATTCTATAATGCCGACGTGCAGTATATCAATGAACCCGGCGATTATCAGGTGTTTGTCGGAAACTCATCTTTAGCTAATCTGGAACAATCATTTAAACTAACCGAATAATTTAATATTAAAAATAAGGAAATGAAAAAGTGTGGAAAAGTTACAACTTTAATTGTGTTCATGTTAAGTGGATTATATGTTTTTGCCGGGGAGGCAACCATTTATACAACGGCGAAAAATACCGACCTGAGGATAACCAAAACAGGAACGCAGGGTTTTACGGATGCAAAACAACCTGTTGAGACACAGTCGTGTATATTTGTTGATTCTCATAGAAAATTTCAAACGGTACTTGGTATAGGCAGTGCTTTGACCGATGCGGCGGCAGAAACTTTTTACAAACTCCCGGAAAATCTTCAAAACGAACTTCTGACTTCTTTTTTTGATAAAGAAAAGGGTATTGGTTATACTTTTGCCCGCACAAACATAAATACTTGCGATTTTTCCAGCGATTCATATACTTATGTTCAGGAGAATGATTCTGCACTTTCAAGTTTCGATATAGCTCACGATCGTAAATTCCGTATTCCGTTTATAAAGAAATCAATTGCTGCGGCAGGAGGGAAGTTGCCACTTTTAATCAGTCCCTGGAGTCCGCCGGCATGGATGAAAGACAATAATAGCATGCTGCACGGTGGGTCGTTGCTTCCTCAGTTCCGCAATGCATGGGCAAATTACTTTGTAAAGTTTATTCAGGCTTACGAAGCGGAGAATATTCCTGTTTTCGCGCTTACTGTTCAGAATGAACCTATGGCAAAGCAGACATGGGAATCCTGTATTTTCACTGCAAAGCAGGAGGCGGATTTTGTCAGGGATTATTTAGCTCCCACACTGATTAAATCAGGGTATCAGGACAAAAAAATCATTATCTGGGATCACAACCGCGATTTGGTTTTTCAGCGGGCAAACGATGTCTTAAATGACACGCTCGCAGCAAAATATATCTGGGGCGTTGGCTATCACTGGTACGAAACATGGACTGGTTGTAAAATGATGTTTGATAATGTGCGGGATGTTCATGAGTCATTTCCCGAAAAACACCTGCTGTTTACAGAAGGTTGCGTCGAAAAATTCAACTTTAATAAACTATCGGATTGGGATCTTGGGGAAAAATACGGCTATTCCATTATCAACGATTTCAACAACGGAGTTGAAGGCTGGCTCGACTGGAACATACTCCTTGATGAAAAAGGCGGACCAAACCATGCGGGGAACTTCTGCTATGCTCCTGTGATTGCCGATACAAGAAGCAATAAGCTGATTTATACAAATATATACTATTACATAGGTCAGTTCTCCAAATTTGTTCATCCCGGAGCACGCAGAATTATAAGCAGCTCGAACAGAACCGATTTATTGGCAACTGCCTTCCAGAATCCGGATAACAAAATTGTTGTTGTCGTGATGAATAAATCAAAGAAGAACATGAATTATCATTTATTCATCAACTCTCAGGAAACGGTTATCAGTAGTTTGCCAAATTCAATTTCAACCATATTGATCGACTAAAGCAATGAAAGAAATGAGAGGAAAATACATTCTTATATTTCTGCTCGCGGTTTCTTCATTATTCCTGCATGCTGAGAGATCTGCCCGACCTGAATTTATTTCAATAAAAGGGCAGGATCTGGTCACTGCCAACGGTGACAGGTTTTTTATCAGGGGGACAAATCTTGGAAACTGGCTCAATCCCGAAGGCTACATGTTTCATTTCAAAAAAGCTTCCTCGTTCCGGCTTATCGATCAGGCTTTAAGAGAATTGGTGGGACCGGATGATACAAACCGTTTCTGGCAGCAGTTTCAGGATAATTATATTACGAAGGAAGACATTGAGTTTATTTCTGCAAAAGGGATGAACACGCTCAGAATACCGTTTCATTATAAACTGTTTACCTCCGAAGATTACATGGGAGCAAACAATCCGGAAAGAGGTTTTGAACTCCTTGACAAAGTAATCAAATGGTGTAAAGAGTATAATATTCATGTAATTCTGGATATGCACGATGCTCCCGGTGGTCAGACAGGCGATAATATTGACGATAGTTATGGTTACCCGTGGCTTTTCGAAAATGAAGCGAATCAACAACTTTATTGCTCAATCTGGAAAGAGATTGCAAAACATTATGCAGGCGAGGAAACGGTGTTGGGATACGATTTGCTGAATGAACCGATTGCTCCGTATTTCACCAATCTGCAGGAAATAAATTCAAAACTCGAACCCGTATATAAAAGAGCTGTTGCTGAAATCCGTAAAGTGGATACCAACCACATTGTAATGCTCGGAGGCGCTCAGTGGGATGGTAATTTCTCTGTTTTTTCCGATTGGAAATTCGACAATAAAATGATGTACACCTGTCATCGTTACTGGTGCGAACCAACCAAAGAAAAAATTAATGATTTTCTTGAATTCAGAGAAAAGGTTAACCTCCCGCTTTATATGGGCGAAACAGGCGAAAATACCAACGACTGGATAAAAGCATTCAGGATAATGCTTGGTGATAATAATATTGGCTGGACATTCTGGACGTACAAACGAATGGATAGCGACCGGTGTATAATGACATTTAACAAGCCTGAAAACTGGGATAAAATTGAGGAGTATACCGGGAAAAGCGGAAACTCATTTGCCGACATCAGGGCAAACAGAGTTGACAGTCGTGTGGTAACGGGCGCATTAAATGAGCTGATTGAAAATATAAAATTCTCTCATTGCAAACCAAACAATGATTATATAAAAGCTCTAATGGATTGACATACGAATTTTTAATGTTTATCCGGCGAACTGAATTCTTTCCCTGATATTTTTTGACAAATCTGATACTTACTTAACCCTGTGTATAATGCAATTACATGATTTAAAATTACTCCTGATCGCTCTCATGCTTGTTTTTTCTTCTACAATTCCTTTGTCAGCTCAGTCACCGCTCGATCAACGCATAGATCAGCTGGTGAACGCTATGACTACGCAGGAAAAAATCAATCAACTTATTAATAGTAGTTTCGGTGGAACTCCATCGAATAATCGTCTGGGCATTCCCGGCTTAATGATGGATGACGGTCCTCACGGAGTCCGCTTTGCTTCCGACCGGAATGGCAGAACGGCTACTGCGTTTCCCACCGGAATTGCCATGGCGGCTACCTGGGACAAAGACATTGCTTTGAAAGCAGGTCAGGCAATGGGTGTCGAGTTTTGGGCATTCAACCGCAATCAACAGCTGGGACCGTGTATAGATATTTGTCGCGATCCGCGCGGAGGCCGTTCAGCCGAAAGTGGTGGTGAGGATCCATATTTGGCCGGACAAATTGGTAAGTTCGAAGCCATCGGAATTCAGCAAAGTCCGGTAATTGCCACTGCAAAGCACTATATGGGAGAAAGTATGCAATCCGATCGTCACAACATGGATGTTATCGCCACCGACCGTTGGTTGATGGATTTCTCCGGCTATAATTTCCGTACTCTGGTGCAGGATGCGGGCGTGATGAGCGTGATGGGATCGTACAACAAAATAAATGGCGATAAGGGCTGCGAAAGTTTTGCTTCGCTGACCACACGCCTGAGAGATCGCTGGGGATTCCCTTTTTATGTGGTTTCCGACTGGGGTGCAATTTGGGATTCGCAAAAGGCGCTAAAGGCAGGAACCGATATTTGCATGGGCTCCGACAATTATGCGAACGATCATCCCGGACTGGCGGCTGGCGGACAAGTTACCACAGATGATTTGGACAAAGCTGTAAAAAGAGTTTTGCGGACAAAAATACTGGCTGGTATGCTTGATTATTTCCCGGTGGGAAATGCAACCTATGCTAAAACCGCGGAAATTAATGCCACAAACAAACTGGCCGCTCAAAAATCGGTTATTCTCCTTAAAAATGAAAACGCTGCTTCGGGAACTCCAATTCTGCCGCTTAAAAAAACCGGCATAAAAATAGCGTTGATCGGACCGAATGCGGCAGCCGAAAATCTCAATTGTTACGGCAGTAGCGAAACATTTCCACCGTATGCCGTAAGCGTAAAAAGTGGCATCGAAGCCAAAGTCGGGGCTGCCAATGTAACTTATGTAATGGGATGTGATATTAATTCGGACTCAAAACCCGGATTCACGGCTGCTCTGGCTGCGGCATCC
>MTLE01000999.1_pt1 | contig 23710 bp, 13 predicted proteins | sample 1982461 | NCBI WGS metagenome assembly MTLE01 (sample SAMN05712605, study PRJNA340218) | biofilm metagenome | isolation source: sample SPL anode biofilm adapted to -200 mV | place: USA | collected 2012-02-03
TTATTGACAGGACACGTCAAATCGCTGCAGGTCACCATCTCGCTTGGACTCACAGGATTGAAGGGACGCACCATCACTTTTGACAGCTTGCTGAAGGAAGCAGACCTGGCCCTGTACCGGGCAAAGCAATCGGGACGCAACAGAGTTGTGTGCAACGATTAGTGTCAGTGCTCCTTGGGGGGCCTGCACCGCACCAGTGACATTATTTCTCAACCAGGATGGACTGGGCACAGACGTGACAAGAGGAATGGGCGAACATGTTTGACGGGATTTTCTGGGACAACGACGGGGTGCTGATGGAGACACAGCAGCTCTACTAATCAGGCCAATACCGAGGCGCTGGCCCGGGCGGAGGTGGAGCCTACCCTGGAAGAGGGGGCGATTTCGGCGCCGCACGCTGGCCCCTGGAGGGCATCCACCAGCTCCCGGCGCTGCTGAGCCGGGACTGACGACCATCCGCGGGCAGGCGTTATGCAGTGCAGGACATGCTTCGCAAGGCGGCCAAGCAGCCTCCTTTGCCGTTCGAAGCGGGACAGGCGGCGTGATTCCCGCTCTGCCGGTTAAGCAAAAAGGGGTTACGCCTGATGACGTAACCCCTTGATTTGTCTGGTCGGGATGACTAGATTCGAACTAGCGACCCCCTGCTCCCGAAGCAGGTGCGCTACCAGGCTGCGCTACATCCCGAAGAACCACTTTTTTAACCGCTTCAAGGAGTTTTGTCAACAGGAAAGACGCGCATCCGCAGCGGAGAATGGCCGAATCCGTACCGGAACGGGGAGATTCCCATGTAGTACAAGAATTTTTCGTATCGCCCATGATCCCCACCGCCACGCGGCACTCCCCGCGCCATCAGCCATGATCGGCAAACACGCTCACTCCGGACCGGAGGGGGACCGGACGGACCGGAGAGCGCACCTGTCCGGGCCATGCGTGTCCTGCCCCCACCCAGCAGCGCGACCCTTCCCCTCGACAACACCCCCGGAATGGTGTAGGCTCCCCGGCTGATTAGTGTTTTTTACTTCAGGAGCGACCATGCCCGAGTCCGCCACCGCCACGTCTGCCATCACCGACTTCATCCACCGCTGGGAGGCATCCGGCGCAGCCGAACGGGCCAACTACCAGCTGTTCCTCTCCGAGCTGTGCGACCTCCTGGAAGTTCCCCGCCCCGAACCGACCCGTCCCGACGACCGGGAAAACACCTACGTATTCGAGCGCAACGTTACCTTCCGCCACGGCGACGGCAGCAGCAGTATCGGCCGCATCGACCTGTACCGGCGCGGCGCGTTCATCTGCGAGGCCAAGCAGGGGAGCGATCAGCCGGGCGAGAGATCACCTCTGACGGTCAGGGAAGAGGGGGCGCGCTGGCCGGCCACCCGGAAAGGCACCGCCGTACGCGGCACCAAGGGATGGGATCTGGCCATGGTCAAGGCCAAGGGGCAGGCAGAGCAGTACGCCCGAGCCCTGCCGGTGGAGGAGGGCTGGCCCCCCTTCCTGGTCGTGGTGGACGTGGGGCACGCTATCGAGCTGTACAGCGAGTTCTCCTGTACCGGCAAGGCCTACCTCCCCTTCCCCGATCCCCGCTCCCACCGCATCCTCCTGTCCGACCTGGAGGACGACGGCATCCGCCAGCGTCTGCGCCTGGTCTGGAGCGACCCGCACGCACTCGATCCCGCCAGGCAGAGCGCCAGGGTTACCCGGCAGGTGGCCGACCGGCTGGCGATCCTGGCCAAGTCGTTAGAGCGCGAGGGGCACTCCGCCGAGGAGGTGGGAAACTTCCTCAAGCGCTGCCTGTTCACCATGTTCGCTGAGGACATCGGCCTGATACCGCTCAAAGGTTTCACCGAGCTGCTGGAGAGCCTGCGGGGAAGTCCGGACACCTTCGCCCCCATGGCCGAATCCCTCTGGGCCACCATGAAGGACGGCGGTTTCTCGCCGGTCCTGCGGGAGAAGCTCCTGCGCTTCAACGGCGGCCTGTTCGAGGAGGCCCGCGCCCTCCCCATCGGGGAGGAGCAGCTGGAGCTTTTGATCGATGCAGGGAAAGCCGACTGGCGGGAGGTGGAGCCGGCCATCTTCGGCACCCTGCTGGAGCGCGCCCTTGACCCGGAGGAGCGCCACCACCTGGGGGCGCACTACACCCCCCGCGAGTACGTGGAGCGGCTGGTACTCCCCACCGTCGTCGAGCCGCTACGGGCCGACTGGGAGGCGTCGCTGGCCGCAGCCGTCACCCTGGACCGGCAGGGGGATTCGGCAGCAGCCGTGGAGACAGTCCGCAGCTTCCACCGCAAGCTCTGCCAGGTCAGGATTCTCGACCCGGCCTGCGGCAGCGGCAACTTCCTGTACGTCACTTTCGAGCAGCTGAAGCGCCTGGAGGGGGAAGTGCTGAACGCCCTGGAGGGCTTCGGCGACGAGCAGGCCGACCTGGAGCTGGCCGGGCTGACCGTGGACCCGCACCAGCTCTTGGGGCTGGAGGTCAACCCCCGCGCCGCCGCCATCACCGACATGGTGCTCTGGATCGGTTACCTGCAATGGCATTTCCGCACCCGAGGCCACGTCATGCCGCCCGAGCCGGTTATCAGGAAGTTCCGCAACATCGAGTGCCGGGACGCCGTGCTGGCCTACGACGCTGCGGAGCCGATTCTGGACAGCGACGGCAACCCGGTCACGCGCTGGGACGGCCGCACCACCAAGGCCCACCCGGTCACCGGCGAGCAGGTGCCGGACGAGACGGCCCAGGAGCCGCTGCTGCGCTACCTGAATCCCCGCCGGGCGGAATGGCCCGAGGCCGACTTCGTGGTGGGGAATCCGCCCTTCCTGGGGGCCGCCACCATGCGCCGCTCCCTGGGGGACGGCTACGCGGAGGCCCTGCGTGCGGCCTGGAAGGATGTTCCCGATTCGGCGGACTTCGTCATGTTCTGGTGGCAGCGGGCCGCCGAGCTGACCAGGACCGGCAAGCTGCGGCGCTTCGGCTTCATCACCACCAACAGCCTGCGCCAGGCCTTCAATCGCCGGGTGCTGCAACAGCATCTGACGGGAAAGCCCGCCCTGTCCCTGGCCTTCGCCATTCCCGACCATCCCTGGGTGGATTCGGCCGACGGCGCGGCCGTGCGCATCGCCATGACCGTGGGGAGGCCCGCCACGGAGGGGACCGTTGGGACCCTGGCCACCGTCATTGCCGAGCGAGCGGGGAACGGGGAGGGGATCACCGTCGATCTATCCACCCGGAGGAGCGTGCTGCATGCCGACCTGACGGCCGGAGCCAACGTGGCCGGAGCGGGGCCGCTGCGGGCCAATAGCTCGCTCGCCAACAGAGGGGTTCAGCTCTTCGGTTCCGGCTTCATCGTCACCCCCGACGAGGCCGAAAAACTAGGACTGGGGCGCGTGGCCGGCCTGGAGCGCAACATCCGCCCCTACCGCAACGGCCGTGACCTGACCGCAAGCCCGCGCGGCGTGCTGGTAATCGACCTGTTCGGGCTGACGGCCGACGAGGTGCGCGACCGCTTCCCCGAGGTCTTCCAGTGGCTGCTGGAGCGGGTCAAGCCGGAGCGGGACCAGAACAACCGGGCCAGCTACCGCAATAACTGGTGGATACACGGCAAACCCCGGAAAGAGCTACGAAAGGCTCTCGCCGGCCTGCCGTGCTACGTGGCCACGGTGGAGACCGCCAAGCACCGGACCTTCCAGTTTCTCGACGCCGCCATCCTGCCGGACAACAAGCTGGTGGCCATCGCCAGCGATGACGCCTTCGTGCAGGGAGTCCTTTCCAGCCGACAACACTTGTGCTGGACACTGGCAGCCGGAAGCACCCTCGAAGACCGACCAGTTTACGTCAAGACAACTTGCTTCGAACCGTTCCCCTTCCCGAAGACCGGCGACGACCAGAAGCAGGCGATCCGCGACCTGGCCGAACGGCTGGACGCCCACCGCAAGCGCCAGCAGGAACTATTTCCCGGCCTGGGGCTGACGGACATGTACAACGTGCTGGAGAAGCTGCGGACAGGGGAGGCGCTGACCGCCAAGGAGAAAACGATCCACGAGCAGGGGCTGGTGTCGGTCCTGCGACAGCTGCACGACGAGCTGGACGCTGCCGTGGCCGATGCCTACGGCTGGCCCGCCGACCTGCGAGACGAGGAGATTCTGGAGCGGCTGGTAATCGGCTCGAATGATGTATTCTGAGAGAACCTTTGATGACACCTATCTCTTCATATTGATCCCGTAGTTCCTGATTTTTCTGTGCAGATGGACGCGCTCAACCTCGATTTGCTCGGCCGTACGCGATATGTTCCCGCCGTTTTCATTCAGTTTCTGCATGATGAAGGCCTTCTCGAAGCCCTCCCGTGCCTGCCGTAGCGTACCAGACTCAACTTGAGCCGTACGAGCATCCTCAACCACGGACTCAGGCTTGTGATTACCGAAGAGCCTGGAAACGGCCTCTGCGGTTATCACCCGGTCGGAAACCATGATCAGAATCCGCTCAACGATATTCTTGAGTTCCCGCACATTTCCAGGCCAGTCGAATTGGGCGAGCAGGTCTATGGCTTCAGGCAAAAAGACCCTGGGTTCCCGTCCCTCGCGATGGTTGAACTGACTGACAAGATGTTGAACCAGCGGCGGAATGTCTTCTCTCCTCTCCCGCAGGGGGGGCACTCTGAACGGAGTTGCGTTGAGTAGAGAGAAAAGATCCACGCGAAAACGGCCACTACGGATGTCATCTTCAATCTCCCTGCTGCTGGCCGCGACAACTCTTATATCCACCGGAACCTGTCGTTTGTCACCAAACCGTTGGAAACAATTCTCCTGGAGCAGGCTCAGAATTTTTCCCTGCGTCTCCAATGGCATATCTCCGATCTCGTCCAGAAACAGCGTCCCTCCGTCGGCAGCGTCAACCACCCCCTTCTTCGTCGGGGACTGCGCGTTGTTGGAGGCGTCTCTTTCATGGCCGAACAGCTCCCTCTCGATTAACTCCTCGGGGATAGCAGCGCAGTTGACAGCAACGAACGGCCTCTGCCGCCTCGAACTTTTATGGTGGATAGTGCGGGCAATCAATTCCTTTCCGGTCCCGTTTTCTCCTGTCATGAGAACCGGCGCCGCCGTAGAGGCGGCGCGCATAATCCGTTCTCGCAGGCCGACCAGCGCGGGGCTATCTCCAATCAGTTCGTATTCAATAGCTGTAACTCGCTTGAGCTCTTCATTTTCTTCCCACAGTTCCACCATGCGCAGAGCGTTGTTCACGGTGATCAGAACTTTGTCAAGGGAGAGCGGTTTCTCAATGAAATCGAAGGCACCCAGTTTCGTTGCCCGGACGGCCGTTTCGATCGTGCCGTGGCCGGAGACCATGATAACCGCAAGGTTGGGGAACAAAGCCTTCAGTTTTTCGAGCGTCTCCAAGCCATCAAGGCCGGGCATCCAGATGTCCAGCAAGACAATATCGGGCATATCCTGGTGGACACTCTCCAGCGCCTCAACGCCACCGGCTGCACACGACACGATAAAACCCTCGTCCTCAAGTATTCCGGCCAGGGACGATCTGATATCCTTTTCATCATCCACAACGAGAATTGTTTTCGGCATTCGTACCTTTCTTCTTGCGATTCGCGCACGACAGGGCCTGGTACCTGTCGGCATGTGGGCCGTAAACCTGCGAAAGATGGCCCGTACAGACAAAAATTGACAAAGCAAATGCTCAATAGTAGTTTGGTAAACGTTTTTTCGCAAACGTTCGGGTCGAAAGAGAAGCATTGCAGCAAACTCGGAATCACCATTTCATGGAAAAAGGGGCAGCATCTGGCATCTTTCTCGGCATCCCCTGTGGCATATCACCGGTTGCGTACAAGGTTGTTGCAGTAAGTTCTATTCCCGGAACAATTCCCCAACAACAGCCTAAGCTTCAGGAGTTCTCACCATCGGGCCATTCAGGAAAGGCTTCAGCATTTCCATACCCGTGAGTATGGAGAAGGAGAACTGAAGGCAAGGCACCATCACTCTTGCATGCATGAACTAGTACCCCATACACACGTTCACTGGCCCCACATTCATCATCGGCACCCACATTAGCAGGAGAACAACTTGGAATCCATAGCTGTCGAACTAGGTGTAATTTTTTTTCTGATCCTGGCGAACGGTTTTTTCGCGGGCTCAGAACTCGCCATCATCTCGGCCCGCAAGAGCACCATCGCCAAACTGGTCGCCGAAGGCAACACCCGTGCCATGGTCGTGGAAAAGCTCCAGAATGATCCGCATCGTTTTCTGGCAACGGTACAGATCGGCGTTACGGTGGTCGGGTCACTGGCATCGGCGGTCGGAGGCGCCGCGGCAGTCGAGTTTCTCAAGCCGATCATGAGCTCAGCCCCCTCCGCCATGGTCAGAGAAGCGGCCGAACCCCTTTCCATCGCTGTCGTTGTCGCTCTGGTCTCATACTTTTCCCTGGTCCTGGGGGAACTTGCACCCAAGACCATTGCCCTCCGCTATTCGGACCGGATGTCGCTGCTTGTTGCCAAGCCGATTAACGCCATGGCAATGGTCGGTGGGGTGGCGATAAGATTTCTCACCCTGTCAAACCGGATGGTACTGGCCATGTTGGGTGTCAAGCCCGACAGTGGCCAGGACTTTGTTACCAGGGAGGAAGTGATGCATACCGTTTCAGAAGCAGGAGAAGCGGGAACATTGACCAAGCACGAACACAAGGTAATTGAAAATATGCTGGACTTCAGCCACACGCTGGTCAGCGAAATCATGGTTCCACGTCCCCGAATGATTGCCCTGGATATCGATTCACCACGGGATGTTCTCGTACAGGTTGTTCGGGATAACATGTATACCCGTTACCCGGTCTACCGGAAGGACAAGGACAACATCCTGGGGTTCATCCACAGCAAGGACCTGTTTCTGCATCCGAAAATAGATTCTCCGGATTTTACTCTTGACGAGATTGTCAGGCCTCCTTTGTTCGTTCCGGAACACAAACGGGCCAGTAATTTACTCCGAGAGATGCAACGCAAGAGAATGCATATTGCATTCATCGTGGATGAGTACGGGGGAATCAGTGGCCTGGTCACCACTGAGGACTTGTTGGAGGAGTTGGTTGGCGAGATTGAGGATGAGCACGACGTGGAGGAGTTGCGCCGTTCGGAGCGGCTACCGGACGGCAGCCTTCTGGTGGATGGAATGATGTCGCTCAACGATCTGGAAGACCTGATCGATGAAAAATTTGAGGAAGGCCTGCCCTATGATACCATCGCCGGCCTGATCCTGGCGAAACTGGGCAGGTTCCCTGAACAGGGGGAAAAGGTCGCATGGGAAGCGTATGACCTTCTCTGTGAAGAGGTTTCGGCAACCACGATCACCAAGGTGCGGATCGTCAACAGGTAAGAAAGAAGCGTTTAAAGTCTGGAGCCGGTGCTCTCATGCATTTCTTTGCGATTACGGGAATAGTACTTGTCACAACACTTGCCGGCTGGGTTTTCCTCCCCTTCATGCCGTCATTCGTCTGGGCGCTGGTCGTGGCCCGGGTAGTGCGCCCGTACTACCTGAGAACTCTCCGTCACTGTTCAGCAGCCGTTGCCGCGGGACTCATGGTAGTGCTGGTGACTGTTGCAGGCATTCTGCCGCTCTCCTTCCTTGGCGGGAAACTGGCCTACGAGGCTGCCAGGAGCTATCAGGCATTCGAGCAGCAGTTCACTCTGGATTTTTCACTGCAAGCGGTTTGGGAGTTGATCGATCGGTTGCCCCTACCCGACGCCGTGCGTCGCTATCTTGCGAGCTATGAGTTGGACGAACAGGTGGCTGTTACCTATGCCACCGAGTACGGTAAAAAGGCCGTCGCCCTGCTCAGCAATCTGGCTACTTCCGCCGCAGTGGGGGCGGGTGGCTTTCTCTTCGCATCAATCGCTTTCCTGGGCCTTTTTTATTTTGCCTGCAAAGACGGGGAATACTGGTATCAGCGGGTTGTCAGGGCACTGCCGTCACGGTTCGGACTTGAGCCGCTTTTCGAGCGACTCGGAGCGGGTGCTTCGTCGCTGTTCTGGGGAGTGGCTGGAACATGCCTGCTACAGGGGGTAGTTGGCGGAATAATCTTTCTGATCATGGGGCTCCCCTCACCATTTATCGCCGGCTCACTCATGGCGATCGGCGCCCTTCTGCCAGTTGTCGGCACAGCCCTCGTCTGGTTACCCATGGCAGTCTGGTTGGCAATCACCGGTGCATGGGGGAAGGCGCTGATTCTGATCGCTCTCGGCGGTGGCGTCATCGGTACCATGGACAACGTCACGCGCCCGCTGCTTGCAAAGGCAGGTGGTGGACAGATGTCGATTCTGACCGTGACCATCGGCGCCATTGGCGGAATAGCCGCTCTCGGGCTCACCGGCATCATTGTCGGCCCACTCGCTTTAGAGGCTTTTTCATGGCTTCTGGACCATCTGGGGGACGAGAATCCTGACCGGCATTCCAAAATTCAACAAACCGATTGAGACCCTCTGGTGCCTTTTCGACAACTCCTCTGACTTTCCGGGCGTTGATAGCCGCCAAGATCATCGGAGACCAGAGGTGTTTCACCTCACAACTATTTCCTTTACTCCGATAAGAAGCCTTCTGGCCGAGACAAGATCTGTGGCCGGAATCGCCAGACAGATGGGAATGGCTACCAAAACTGGTTTCGGCAGTATGATCATGCTATCCCCATAGCCAGGATCGTACTGCCGATGACAGTAATAATTGATGTCTTTCTGTAAACCACCGGCTCTGCCGGTGTGACTATAAAAGGCTATGCCGTTCCAGCGAGTCTTTTTTGTAATAACATTCCGACTCACCAAGGCGAACTATGATGCTGCTAAGAAGCGTAGGGGTGGCAAGCCGGCGCTTTTGATTTTATTTTTCAGCCCCTTTTAGGGGCTTTCCTCAAGCCACCCGCTCTGCGGGTGGTCATGACTGACTCGTTTACTCTACGATAACATCCTGAAAACAAGATGTTTCATGTTCTTCTGCCTCAGTAGACCAGGCTCCTGCGTAGTGAATCCCCCGGTCCGGCGCCAGCGTTTTGCACCTGCATGGCCAGCACTAATGCCATAATCGCCAGTCCAATCAACAGGATCAGGATCGCTTTCTTCATGACGCTTCCGAACCATCCATCTATTGGCTGATTGCCGACAGGCGCCACGGGTTGTTGCCGACAGACCTGGTAAAGGTCCAGTACTCTTCAAACTTCACCGGTTCCGTTTTGCTGCCGGACACCACCGCGCCGGTGGCGTCATCGGTCGTGTAATCGAGCAGGTTCGCGTGGACTAGGGCGGTAACGTAATCCTGGCCCGATTCCTGCCACACCTCTGTGATTTCAACCTTCCTGACGGCAATGTTCTCCAGCCTATTGACCTGTCTGTCCCGCAGTAGCCGGTCCACATCCTCCTGGAATATCCGCTTCATCTCGTCCGTCAGGAGTGAGGACACTGGTGCAAGATCACGATTCATCCAGGCCCCCTGGATTCTGAAGAAGATATCCATCACCGCGTCGTTGAAACTGCTTTCGTCAAAAGTGGGGTCCATCTGGCGAACATGGGAGATACCGCTCTCCACATCGCTTGAAGCCGGTACTTCGGCTTGGTATCCGTAAGAAACCGGGGCTACGGCTTCACGTTGATAGCCCCCCTGCCCGGAGGGGGTTGCCAGGCTGAGTTCCCTTTTCTTCTTGATAAACCGGTAGATCAGATAGCCCAACCCGGCAAGGAGAATAATCTCAAACATACCGATACCGCCGCCTCCTAAACCGCCCATTCCGCCACCTGCTCCGGCAAAACTGCTGAACAGCATACTGCCCAGCATGCCCCCCATGATACCGCCGGCCATGCTCCTCATGAAGCTGCCACCTGCCTGCTGCTGAAATGGGCTGGGGGCAGGAGCAGCTTGTTGCTGCCGTGTCTGGTTTGGCTGGGAGTAGTTCGATGCCGGTTTGGAATAGCTGCGCGATCCACGGCTTCCGGATGAGCGGCTTCCGCCAGCCCTGGCTTCGGCATTCAGCTCAAGAACCGTGACCGACAGCATCATGATGGCTGCCATTAGCGTGAAAAACCTGACGATATTTTTTTTCATCTTCTCTGCTCCTTTGTGTGATGTTCGGTCCATGGCCGTTGTTGTGCTGCTACCGGGCCATTTTCTTCAGGATCTGTTCCAGGCTTCTCAATTCTTCGCCATAGGCGGCCCAGTTGCCCTGACGTTGCAAAGTGATGGCCTTCTCATAAATGCTCACAGCTTCCTTGGCAAGCGTGGCAGGCGATGCTTGTGTGTCTGCCGAAACTCCGCTGATTGCAGCAGGTGCGGCTTTTTTCCCGCCGAAAATTCTTTGCAGCGCCAGTTCCAGGTTTTCCTCCATGACCAGTTGATCTCCGAAGGCGACAATTACCCTCTTCAATTCCGGAAGGCCGGCTTTGTCTGCCGCAAGAAAGAGCGGTTGAACATACAGCAGCGACTTTTCGATGGGTATTACCAGCAAACTGCCCCGGATGGCCTCGGAGCCGCGTTGACTCCAGAGGGTCAACTGCTGGGAAATAAATGAATCCTGGTTGATGCGCGCATCGATCTGTTTCGGTCCGTAGATCAGGCGGTCACGCGGGAAGGTGTAGGCACGGATTTTTCCGTACTGCGGTTCATCGCAGCGGGCCGTAAGCCAGGCAGCCAGATTGTCACGCTTTGAAGGAGTAAACGGCAGCAGCAGTATGTACTCCTCCGCTTTTTCACCCGGCAGCTTCATGATCGTATAATACGGCTCCATCGCCTTATCGCCGAGCACGGGAATCTCCCAGAGGTTTTCCTTGTTGTAGAAAACCTTGGGGTCGGTCATGTGGTAGGTGGCGAACATGGCTGCCTGGATCTGCAGCAAATGGTGCGGGTAGCGAACGTGCTTGCGCAAATCACCCGGCATTTCCGCCATTGGTTTGAAGAGTTTCGGGAAGATCCGCCCATAAACCTTGAGAATGACGTCATCCGGATCGCTGATATAGAAGTCAAGAGAACCATCATAGGCGTCCACAACCGCCTTGACTGAATTCCGGATGTAATTGATGCCGCCTTTGAGCGGCCTTGAATAGGGGAGCCGGGTCGAATGGGTGTAGGCGTCAATTATCCACTTGAGCCTTCCCTTTTGGTCCACCACCAGGTAGGGATCGCTGTCGAAATGGAGGAAAGGCGCTATGGTTCTGATTCGTTCGTTAATGTTGCGGTTGTAAAGAATGCGACTCTCTTTGGTGATATCCGAGGAGAGCAGAATCTTTTCCGTTCTGAATTTTGCGGCAAAGAGCGCTTTTTTCAGGAGCGAATCCATCGGCACCCCGCCTGTGCCGGCATACGTCGTAGTGATGTTGCCGGTGGCGGTCGGATAGCTGAACTCCGGCACGTTGGTTTTGACGATCACATACTCATTGGACAGCTCGCCGTAATAGATTTCAGGTCTGCTTACCTTGATATCGGCCAGACTGACGGCTGGAATATCCTTGACGAAAAACTCGGGTAGTCCCTCTTTGCTGATTCTGCTGACCGGACCGAACGTAATGCCATTGCCGTGGGTGAAGATCAGGCGCTCGTTGATCCAGTTCTTGCTGGGCAGATCGGCGTAGGAAAGTTCACGCGGCGACAGCATGACCTGCGAGTAGCGCCCGTTGACCATGTAGCGGTCATTATCCACATCGAAAAACTTGTAGTAGGTCCTGATCTGCTGTAGCTGGCTGTACGTCTTCAGCAGCGGGGCATGGTCCCATAGTCTGATGTTTTTGATGGTTGCATCGTTGTTGGCTATATCAGCGGCGGTAAGTTTCGTATCAACATCGAAGGGCACCGTCTCGATTTTTTCCAGATCATAGCCGAAACGGGTTGCGGTAATGTTATTCATTATGTAGGGCGTCTCAAGGGCCATCTCGTTGGGCGCGACCTTGAATTTCTGCAGAACACCCGGATAGACACGGATGCCGAGCATGTAGAGTGCGACCACAATGGCAGGCGCCAGCAGCGCCATCCGCCAGACACCTTTCCAGATCCCGATCGCCAGCATGGCTCCCGCCAATGGTGTCAGGAACGTCAGAACTCTGTAGGTCAGCAGTCGTGAGTTGACATCCACATACCCCGCGCCATAAAAAGCACCGTTATCGACATACAACAGCTTGAAGCTGTCCAGATAGAAGCCCGCGGCGACGACGCACGCAAAGATTCCCACCAGAACAGCCAGATGACGGCGAACTTTTTCATCAATAGCCACACCTCGCTCGGTCAGCAGTATGCCACCCCGAACATAATACACAGCCGTTGCCAATGCCGCCGCAGCCAGAATGATAAAGCCCGAGACCCCCTTGACCGCATCCAAAAGCGGCAGACTGAACAGGTAGAACCCCACATCCTTGCCGATGAGCGGATCCACGGTTCCAACAGTCAGGCGATTGGCGAAGAAGAGCAGATCTTCCCATTTCATGGCGCCCAGATTGCCCGCAAGAAGCGCCAGGACAAAACTGACGAGCATGCTGACCGGCTTACAAAGACGAACCGCTTGATCCCGGTTTATCCCGAGGTTGCCTGCTCCCAGTAGATGCATGCCGGACAGGGGAAACTGCGCCCTGTTCGCAAAGTGAAGGTTTATCTGTACAAACAGGAACAAGAGTCCGCCGAAGAGCAAACCGGCCCCAGTCTTTGCATACAGAGTCGTGGTGAAGACCGATGAGAATCCCGTTTCGTCGAAAAACAGCCAATCGGAATACAGATTCAGGAGATACGAAATCAGTGACAAAAGTACTGAAACCAGTATCAGGAGGGGGAAAAATTTGTTCTTTAACATTGTAACCTCCAGAAGAAGGGTGCCCATGGTTGGGCTCCCCTAGGGTACTGCCGCACAGATTCAGAGATGAACGCCAGTATGGGTTGTCGTGCGTCGAGCGATCCGGTTCCGGAGGCGCCCCAAAAAAACCCGCCAAAAGTATGCATGTGATTTTTTCACCTCCTGCCCCGCCTTTTTGTATGGTGGTCACACATTTGCCGGCACCCCTTCCCGCTGGCGCTGCCCGAAGAAGAGCGAAGCCAGGACGGCAACGGCCAGTGACAGGAAAATGACCGTCAGCGACACGGTGATGGGGATATGGAAGCCGCTTGCGGCCGCAATCATCTTGCCGCCCACGAAGAGCAGGATGAACGATATGCCGTATTTGAGGTAGGTGAACATTTCCATGACGTTCGCCAGCAGGAAATACAGCGCCCGCAACCCCATGATGGCGAATATGTTGGAGGTGAAGACGATGAACGGGTCGAGGGTTATGGCAAAGATGGCCGGGATGGAGTCGATGGCAAAGACCAGATCGCTCCACTCGATCATGAGCAGTGTCACCAAAAGGGGGCTTGCCACCACCATCCCCCGCCGCCGGGTGATGAACCAGTCTCCCCAGGTGCGCCGGGTAACGGGCAGCAGTTTGCGGGTTGCCCTGACCATCAGGTTCTTTTCCGGTTCCACCTTGCCCTCGCCGCCAAAAACCATCTTGAAGGCCGTCACGACCAGCAGGGCGCCAAAAAGATAGAACAGCCAGTGGAACCGCGCCAGCAACCCGACACCGGCAAAGATGAAGATCGCCCGCATCACCAGGGCGCCGATAATACCCCACTTGAGGATGCGTGCCTGATGGTGGCCACGCACACCGAAGTAGGAAAAAATCATGATAAAGACGAACAGGTTATCAACCGAGAGCGACTTCTCGATGACATAGCCGCTGAAGAACTCCAGCGCCTTGGCGCTCCCCATGGTGAGATAGATACCAAGGTTGAAGGCAAGGGCCAGGGCAATCCAGACCATGCTCCAGGTCAGGGCCTCGCGAAACGAAACCTCGTGGCTTTTCCGGTTGAGTCCGAGGTCAACGGCAAGCATGGCGCCGAAGAGAAGAGTAAAAACGGTCCACATGATGGTGGTTTCAGACATCGGAGATAATCCTTTTCATGGTGTCGAAGGCAGCAATCGTGGTGCGTGCTGCCGCGGCATCAGGGCGACGGCAGGGCGGCTGACCGTGCCGGTGGCGTTTGCGGCCTTGCGGAAAATCCGCTTACCGCCCTCTCGTTCCCATGCTTTCCAGCCGGGCAATGCGTTCCTCCATGGGAGGATGCGTGGAAAACAGGTTCATGAGAGAGCGACCGCTCAGGGGATTCACGATGAACATGTGGGCGGTCGCGGGTCGGGCCTCCTGCATCGGGATCATGTGGGATGCGGTATGGAGCTTTCGCAGTGCGCCGGCTAGAGCCAGAGGATTGCCGCATATCCTGGCGCCGGTCTCGTCGGCAAGATACTCCCGGGAGCGGGAGACGGCCATCTGGATCAGCATGGCCGCTATCGGGGCGACGATGGCCATGACAAGTGAACCGATCAGGCCTCCGGAACCCTCCTCGTCATCGCCTCTCCCCGCGCCGAGCAGGGCGCCCCACTGGAGCATGTTGCCGATCATGGAAATCGCGCCGGCAAACGTGGCGGCGATGGTGCCAACCAGAATGTCACGGTTCCGGACATGGGCCAGTTCATGGGCCATGACTCCCGCCAGTTCTTCGGACGAGAGAATGCGTAAAATCCCCGAGGTGGCGGCAACGGCGGCATGCTCCGGATTCCGGCCAGTTGCGAAGGCGTTGGGGCTTTCGGATGGAATGATGTAGACCTTTGGCATGGGGAGACCGGCCTGGAGCGCCAGCCTCCGCACCATGCCGTAGAAGGCGGGGTTATCGTGCTCGCCGATCTCCTGAGCGCCGTACATCTTCAGGACTATCTTGTCGGAAAACCAGTAGGAGAAGAAGTTCATGGCAGCTGCCATGAAGAAGGCGAAAACCATACCGGTCTTGCCGCCGATGGCGCTTCCCATCAGGACCATCAGCACGGTGAGGAGAGAGAGGAGAAGGGTTGTCTTGAGTTGATTCATCGTGATTACCTCCGACGATTGGGGTATCGCCGGGGGTAATAAAAAAGACCTTTACCCCCGGCATGTGAGCCTGGATAAAGGTCTTGTTGGCACATGAATGCCCCGGTCCCGGGTCTTTCGACCGTAATGACGGAATCCGGGTCGGCCTTGTCGGTGGCCGATAACTACTCCCCTTTACGTGAGAATGAACAGTAGTGTGATCAGGGTGTCTGTGTCAATGTTTTTTCACAGCGTCATGCGTCAGTCCCTTTTTTTTTTACTGCCAGGCCCCGCTCTCACACTTCGATCCGGAACTCGGCGCCGCCGTCGCTGTTGCGGACAGTCAGCCTGCCACCCATGTTCTTCTCGATGATGGCCTTGGACATGAACAGGCCTACTCCCGTTCCCGACTGCGGCCCCTTGGTGGTGAAATAGGGGTCGAAGATCTTGCCCTTGATCTCCTCGGGGATGCCGCCGGCGTTATCCGCAATTGTCACCACGGCCCTGTCGCCCTCGCCGAACATGCTGACCGTCACCCGGGGTTGATGTGTTCCCCGTTCCGCCAGAACGTCCCTGGCGTTGTTCAGGATGTTGAGCAGTACCTGGGCAAATTCGTTCCGGTAGCCGAAGATACTGGGGTCTTCCACGGCATTGACCACGATGCCGATATGCTGGCTCCTGAAACTGTCCCTGACAAGCGCCAGGGTGGTATCGATCGCCTCGCGGACCCGGAAGTGCATTTTTTCCTTATCCGGCCTGAAATAGTTCCTGAAATCGTCGATGGTTTTGGACATGTGCTGGATAATATCCATCGCCTGCAGCACGTTTTCGTCCAGAAACTCTCCGGTGAGTTCGCCGTAATCATGGAAGATGGGCAACTGCTGGATAATCAGCCCGAGATTGTTGAGCGGTTGGCGCCACTGGTGGGCGATGTTGCCGATCATCTCCCCCATTGCCGCCAGGCGGCTCTGCTGAATGAGCATGCGCTCTTTTTCGCGAAGGGCTTCCACCGCCTGCAGCCGTTCGACCGTCTCCTGGCGCAGGGCCCGCTCCGCCTCCCTCCGCTCGGTGATGTCGCGAAAGTACCAGACTTTTCCGAAGTATGTTCCGTCATCTCCCAGCATGGGCGCCGAATACCTGTCAAACACCCTGCCGTCTTTCAGGAGGATCTCCTCCCAGCTCTTCTCCTCCCGGTTATCGTAGAGTTCATTCACCCTGGCCAGGAATCCCCCGCTGTCGGTTACCCTCGACGCAGCCAACTCCAGAAGCGGCGCTTCGCCAGCTTTCGTCAGTGCGGGCGGGATGCCCCACAGTTCAAGGAAGCGCCGGTTACAGGATATGATCTTATGCTCTTCGTCCACGACGAGGATGCCGTCGATAAACGTCTCGTTTTGCGTCGAAAGGATCAGGTTCTTGAACTCCAGCTCCTTTGTCCGTTCCGCCACCAGGTTTTCAAGCTCTTCGTTCAGCTTTTTCAGCGCATCCTCGGCCCGCTTGCGCTGGAACGCCTCCACGATGGCCGGCGCCAGACCTTCGAGGAATTCCAGCTCCTCCTGGCAATAGCCTCCATCGCGATTGCCCACCCCAATCATGCCGATGGTTTTTTCGCCGTCCTTCAGGGGAACACCGAGAAAAGACGCAAGCGGGGGATGCCCCGCGGGGAGGCCGATGCTGTCCGGGTGCGATGCAGGGTCATTGGTGAAGAACGATGCACCGTCCAGGAGCACCCTGCTGTAGATGCCGTGCATAGGGAAAACAGCCGATGGCCTATGGTTACCGTCACGATCGTGCATGGAGCAGGCATCCCATCCGGTCTCGCTGATCACGATGTCATGAAACAGACCGTCGGCGCCGATTTCACCGATGAAGCCGAAGCTGCTGGCGGTGATCTCCTCGGCAACCTTCAGGCAGGCATCCGCCAGCTCCTCCTCGGTCCGGCACTGAAGCGCCTCCTTGAAGATGAAGTTTATCCCCATGAGGAGCGCGTTACGCCGGGCAATCGCCTCCCCAGCCAACTTGCGCTCGGTTATGTCGGTGATGAAGGAATAGTAGTACTGCGGGGTTCCCTCCATATCCGAGACCATGTGGACCAGCAGTTCGACGGGCACACGGCTGCCGTCCTTGCGGATCAGCTCCTTCTCGTACCTGACCGGCTTTCCGGTACGCTGGAGCTCATCCAACGTCTCCTGCTCGACCTGCCGCCATTCCGGCGGCGTGAGGGTCGTGGCCCAATCGATGCACATCAGTTCTGCGACGGTATAACCGCTGAGCTGCTCAAACGCATCATTGACAAGCCCCACCCGCCCGTCAGGATAGCTCTGTACAAAGGGCTGGGCCGCATGTCGAACGATATCGGCCAGGAATTCATTCTGCTCCTGGCTCGTGCGCAGGGAATCCATCAAGGCGTCCCGTTCCGCCAGCGACCGGGCCAGCTTGATATTGCTGTAGCTGAGCTTGGAGATCAGGGCGACGAACTTGATGAAATAGTCCATGGCATGTTCCACTGAGCTCCTGCTCAGGCGCGGCACAGTTGCGAGGGCGGCCAGGTACTCCGCCTCGTCAAAACCGTAGCGCGCCGCCTGGGAGCGGAACAGCTCGTGGTCCGGCTCTTCGTCGTCAAAGAAGAACTGCCCCATGAAGAGATTGCCGAAGCACTTCCCTCCCATCACAATGGGGGTGGCGATATCCCACATGTTGTTCCTGCACTTGTACAGCCTGAACTCGCCCTCGGAAATACCGGCAGTGAGCTGGATGTCGCTTTCAACGCAGAACCTGCTGGTTTCGGGGTGCCTCCGGTGGAAGGTAGTGCAGATCGCCTGCCATCCAACCCTGATCAGTATGGTGCCTTCGGAATCGATCAGCGCCATGGGAATACGGGTAAGTCCGTAAAAGGCATCCATGAGTGCCTGGATCGTCTGCGTGTCAATGATGTCAGCCAGACTCAGGCTGCCGATGTCACCCTCGGGGGCGAGAATACTCTCCAGCTTCAGCCTGACACGCTGTTCGCTTGCGCGCAGGGCATCCTCCATCCGCTTCCGTTCGGTGATGTCGTGGGCGATATGAACGGAACCGATGCGCTCTCCCTCCTCATCAAGAAGCGGCGTGGTGACAACCTGGAAATCACCGCCAAAGAGGTCGATACGCATCTCTTCCACATGTTCGCCGCCATCCCGTATGGTTCTCGAATGGGGACAACATTGATGGGGAACCGCTCCCCCATGAATAACCTCATAACAGGTCAGCCCGACGCACTGCTCGGGTTCGCGTCCGAGACGCCGCGCCATGGCTTCATTGACCCGCAGCACCCGGTGCTGGTTATCGATGATGGAGATCAGGGCCGGAACGCTGGCAAAGGTCCTTTCCCACTCTTCCCTGGCGCGGCGCTGCGCTTCCTCGGCCAGTTTGCGTTCGGTGATGTCGATGAACGCGCCGATGGCCCCGCGCGGCCGGCCGCGGCCGTCCCGCAGCGGCACGGCATTGCCGAACATGGTACGGACGGTCCCGTCCGCGAAGACACGCTCATACTCGTAATCCCTGACCTCCTGTCCGGCTGCCGCCAACTGAACGGGCAGGAGCCGGGCCGGAATCTCCCGGCCATGTCTCATCAGGACAAAATTGGTCGGCTGTTCGAGAACAGGAGCTGATTTGGAAAAGTTGATGGTGAGGGGCAGCCCGCTCATTTCCTGGGTGACGCGACTGCCGGATATGTGACGGCACTCCGCATCGTGGGCTATCAGGACCGCCGCCGGCACTGCATCCATGAGTGCCGCCATCTCCGCCCTGCAGCGTGCCGCCTCACCCTGGGCCGCCCGCAATGCCTGCTCGGCCTGCCCGCGTCCGGTTATGTCCGTAACCACGGCACGGCATTCCTCCCCGGATCGGCAGACAACCGCCTCGACCTGAAGAGAGAGCAGCGTATGCCCCTGCTTGCGGAATACGATCTCGCAGGTTTCCGGGGCGCCCTCCGCGAAGACCCTCTGGAGAAAGTCATGGAAAAGGGGGCGGGTTTCATCGGACAGGAACGGGTCCAGGGAGCGACCGACCAACGAGGAGCGGGCACTTCCCAGCAGTTCCGCGCAGCTGCGATTGACGGAACGGATATCTCCCTGGCGCCCCAGATACAGGTACCCCACCGGAGCAACCTCGTAGAGGTCGCCGACCAGTTTCAGGAGGGTCTGCACCGTTTGGCTTCCGTCCTGCTGCCACGGGCGTTCATCGTCCTGCCTGAGCGGCGGGATTGGGCAGGTTTCAAGGCGCGCCAACTCTTCCATAAGGTATTCCAGCGTCGAGGAGCAGAGGGGTAGTCCGTTATCGTTTCCCATCGCGTGGTTTCCGTTTCGTACAGGCGTATGGTGGATGTTTCCCGAGGCAGCCTGACCATAAAATGCTTTAAGATAAAAACAGGCGGGGAAAAATGCAACCGATTTTTGAAACACCGTCTCGATTTGAAAGAGAGGCGAAGTGGCGTGACCCTATGGGCGGACAACCGCCCCCGGAGAACGGAGTGCTCAAAGCCGGAAAGAACGGTGGTTACCGAGAACGGAGACCGGAATTCCGGGAAGCTAAAGCCATGGTGAAAGTATCGCTCAGCCACAAGCCGCAACGGGCCGACGCGCCATGGGCGGTTTGCCAGCCCGAAACCGGCCACCATGCCTGACCGGCCGGTAGCCCCCCCGTTCACCGACGGGAGGGTGTCGGGGCAACAGGGAACGACTGTACCGGAACCTGTGTATCACATCTTGTTTTTTCGGGGCGTTCCGGGTAGGATGGCCCCCTGTCGCTCTCGAACAAGGGCAACAAAGTAAAGGCTGCGGAACGCCGGAAAGAAAAGGGCGGTTTTTTCGAGTAGTTGCTTCCGCCAGAGCCCGCCCGTTGCGGTTCGCATCCGAAGGGCAACCGGCGTTTTAGGAAACCGCGGGACAAGCGCCCGCAATTTCGTGGCACTCCCGTTAATTTCAAAGCCCCTGCGAAAGGACCGTTGCAAATGAACAATGGCATCAAGGAACAGATCAGAGAGCTTCTCAAGCAGCACAATGCAGTGCTGCTGGCCCACAACTACATGCGTGACGAGGTGCAGGAGATCGCCGACATCACCGGTGACTCGCTGGCGCTCTCCATCGAGGCGGCCAAGACCGAGGCCGACGTGATCGTCTTCTGCGGCGTGCACTTCATGGCCGAATCGGCAGCCATTCTCTCCCCGGACAAGAAGGTGCTGCTCCCCCGCCTGGATGCCGGTTGCCCCATGGCCGACATGGTCGACGCCCGGGGACTGGAGGAGCTGAAGAAAAAGCATCCCGGCGTGCCGGTGGTCACCTACGTCAACTCCACCGCCGAGGTCAAGGCCCACTCCGACATCTGCTGCACCTCGGCCAACGCCACCAGGGTGGTCAAGTCCCTGCCGGACAAGAAGGTCATCTTCGCCCCCGACCGCAACCTGGGGAGCTTCGTGGCCAAATCAGTGCCGGACAAGGAGTTCATCTTCTGGGACGGCTACTGCCCCACCCACGAACGCATGACCGTTGAGGCGGTGCTGGCCAAGAAGGCCGAATACCCCGAGGCGCTGTTCATCTGCCACCCCGAGTGCGCCCCGGCGGTGACCGCCCTGGCCGACCAGGCCTGCTCCACCAGCGCCATGTACGACTACTGCCGTGACAGCAAGGCCCGCCAGTTCATCATCGGCACCGAGGCCGGCATCCTCTACCGCCTGCGGCTGGAGAATCCTGACAAGGAATTCATCCTGGCCTCACCTGCCCTGTTCTGCCCCAACATGAAGCTGACCTCCTTGGAGGACGTGCTCCATTCGCTCAAGACACTGACTCCGGTGGTCAGCGTACCGGAGGATATCCGCCTGAAGGCCAAGCAGGCCCTGGACCGCATGCTGGCCGTGCCCAGGGACTAGGTCGCCCAAAACCGGAGCGCGCCAGGTTCAGCCGCTCACCCTAGACAAAAAAACGCCGCCGCAGGCTCACCCATGGGGGTGCTCCTGCGGCGGCGTTTTTCTTTTCAACCAACGGAAGGGGAGACCGGTCAGTCGTCAACGCTATCCGCTGCCAACCCGAAGGCAGGGTCTTTTCTGCGCTTCTCGGCGAAGATGTCGGCCAACGCCTCCAGCCTGCGCAGCTCGGAACAGGCCAGCTCCCCATGGGAAACCGCTTTCGCCAGGGGGGTACCGGCTTCAGCGGAAGGCTCGATGATCTGCTCCCGCATCCATCTGCCGTATGCGCTGGCGCCGCTGGTCTCCAGCGAGTCCAGCACCCCCTCCCGCGACAGAACAGGCAGCTCCAGGGCCTGGCGCATGCGCTCCAGGTCCTCCCTCAGTTCGTCGATCGTGTCTCTGCAGGGGCTGGCCGCGTCGGCGGAAACCTGCCGTATGTTCCCCTGCCCATCGTAGCAGACCTGATAGAGTACGTAGGACGCCCTGCCCGACGGCGAATCCTGCCTGATCACGCGAAACTCTCTGTCCATACTCCCCCTCGTCACCCTGAATACTGAACAACAGAACGCATTAGCCCAGAAAAAGCGGTCGTTCAGGTTCAGATCTTGACCAGATCGTACACCCTGCTCCCCAGTCCCACCTTTTCCCCATGCTCCAGGGTTACTTCCCACGGGATGCCGGGGTGCACGCCGCGGAACTTGTCCTCTCCCGGCTCGAAGCCGCTGGAAAGGGCCGAGCCCCGGTTGCCGCGGGCCCCATTGACCAAGTCTGCGCAGGCCTGGTCCACCGCCACCGGATCAATGGAGGCGCACAACCCGATGTCGTTGACGACGGGGGCGTCGGAGTGACCGTAGCAGTCGCACTGGGGCGAGACCTGGGTGATGAAGTTGAGGAAGATCATCCTCTCCTCCTTGCCGGCCACGGCTCCCCGTGCGTACTCGGCCATCTTCCTCATCACCAGATCGGCGGCTTCGTTCCACTGTACCTGGATGGCCCGCACCGGGCAGACCGAGATGCAGCGGCTGCAGCCGGCGCATTTCAGCGCATCGATGAAGGCGATTCCGTCATTGATGGCGATGGCATCGTGGGCGCATGACTTGAGGCAGAAACCGCAGCCGGTGCAGGCCTTGGCCGACACCACCGGCGCAACGGTGGAATGCTGCACCATCTTCCCCTTACGGCTGGCGCAGCCCATGCCCAGATTCTTGACCGCGCCGCCGAATCCGGTCAGCTCGTGGCACTTGAAGTGGGACAGGCAGACCAGAGAATCTGCCTCCACGATCTCCCGCCCCAGAAACACCGAGCGGAGCAGCTCCCCCCTGACCGGCACCTCGATCTCGGTTACCCCCCGCAGGCCGTCGCTGATGATCAGCGGCGCGCCCACGCAGGCATAGGCGAAGCCATTCTCGATGCCGCAGGTCAGGGCCGAGACCGCCTCCTTGCGCTGACCGGGGTAGAGGGTGGATGAATCGGTCAGAAACGGCTTGGCACCCAGCTTTTTGATCTCTTCCACCACCCGCCGGGCAAAGACCGGGCGGATAAAGGTGTGGTTCCCCTTCTCGCCGAAATGAATCTTGACGGCGGTCAGATCCCCCTCGCTCACCCGTTGCTCCAGGCCGCACAGGGCCAGCAGCCTGGCTATCTTGTCGAACAGGTTTTCCTTGTGGCCGGTCCTCATATCCGCGAAAAAAACGGTGGACATAGACTGCTACCTCCCGAATGGCGAAAAATTGACAAAGGTCAAGGTTGTTATACGCTTTTGTGGTTACTGTCATACCACAAAACACGTCTCACCACACGGAAATGAATACAACGACCAAGGAGGAAGCGGGAATGTTCTGTAATCAATGCGAACAGGCGGCAAACGGGATCGGGTGCAACGTATCGGGCGTATGCGGTAAAAAACCGGAGGTGGCAACCCTGCAGGATCACCTGCTCTACGGCTTGAAGAGCCTGGCGCTGTACGCCGACAGGATCGGCAGAAACGCCGAGATCGACCGCTTCACCATCGAGGGGCTCTTCACCACGGTCACCAATGTGGACTTTGAACCTGCCCGTATCTGCGGGCTGATAAACCAATGCTACCAACTGAAGGAGAAGGCCAAGGCGCTTGCCGGCGTAACCATCCCGGGCGCCGTTGCCGCCTGGCAGCCTGCCACAGACCTGGCGGGCCAGATCAAACAGGGCGAGGCCTACGGCATCAACAGCCAGCACGACAATGAAGACATCCGTTCCGTGATCGAGATCCTGATGTACGGCCTGAAAGGCATGGCCGCCTACATGGATCACGCCATGATCCTGGGCAAGAGCGACGAAGAGGTGATGGCCTTCTTCCAGAGGGCGCTGGCAGCAACCACCGATCCCAACCTGGGGCTGATGGACTTTGTCGGTCTGGCCATGGAGTGCGGCAAGCAGAACCTGACCGTCATGGGGCTGCTCAACACCGCCCACACCGACGCCTATGGCCACCCGGTTCCCACGCCGGTACAGCTGGGCACCAAAGCCGGCAAAGGCATCCTCGTTTCCGGCCACGACCTGAAGATGCTGGAGGAGCTGCTCAAGCAGACCGAGGGGAAGGGGATCAACATCTACACCCACGGCGAGATGCTGCCGGCCCACGGCTATCCCGGCCTGAAGAAATACAAGCACCTGGTGGGTAACTTCGGCGGTGCCTGGCAGGACCAGGCCAAGGAGTTCGCCGGCTTCCCCGGCGCTATCATCTTCAATACCAACTGCATCCAGCGCCCGGCCGAATCCTATACCGACCGGCTCTTCACCTGGGGCCTGGTAGCCTGGCCCGATGTCAGGCATATCGACGGCTGGGACTTCTCCGCAGTTATCAAGAAAGCCCTGGAATGCCCGGACCTTCCGGAGAACCCGGGCAAGGAGATCC
>MTLE01001479.1_pt1 | contig 23709 bp, 14 predicted proteins | sample 1982461 | NCBI WGS metagenome assembly MTLE01 (sample SAMN05712605, study PRJNA340218) | biofilm metagenome | isolation source: sample SPL anode biofilm adapted to -200 mV | place: USA | collected 2012-02-03
GCCTCACATGCTAAAACATTCCTCTGCAACGCATTTGTTGGAGCATGGGGTTGATTTGCGTTATTTCCAAAAGTTGATTGGACATAGCTCAACGAAAACGACTGAGACTTACACGCATGTGTCGACGAAGGACATCAAATTAATTCGAAATCCACTAGATGATATATTAGGCAGCGATCCAAAACAGTTGTTCTTTTCACGCCAATTTTGGTTGGAAAGAACAACACGTTGTTTCAGTAAAAGCGAAATAAACACAATAGGCATATAAAAACGATGCCGCCAGATGTAAAAGATGAGACGTTGCTAACGATTTGAAAGTTTAAAGAAAAACAATGAATTACCGTGAAGAAAGTTTTTATTTCATATTCAAGAGAAAGCAAAGAGCATATTGATTGGGTTAAACAATTTGCAGAAAAATTAAGAAAAGATGGAATAAATGTGACATTGGATCAATGGCATCTTGTTCTTGTAGATCAGCTTCCTCAATTCATGGAGAAGTCTGTTAGGGAAAATGATTTTGTATTAATTATATGCACTCCAAAATATAAAATAAAATCAGAAAATAGATTTGGAGGAGTTGGTTATGAGGGAGATATTATGACTGCTGAGATCTCTACAATGAAGAATAATCGAAAATTTATTCCCATTTTAAGAATAGGTTCAATGAATGAATCAATGCCTTCTTGGCTCTTAGGTAGTTTTTATGTTGACTTAAGTAAAGAATGTCAGTGTTTTGAAGATAATTACAAAAGTCTTGTTATGAATATAAATAATAAACTACCTGCTGCCCCACCCATTGGAGAATTTGCGGAAACATTCATCATTGAAAGTTATGAGATTATACATGAGATAAATATTTCTGGAAGTTGGATAGATAGTGCCAATCATGACACAATATATTTTAAGCAAGTAAATAACAGATCTGTTGGTATTTATAATTATGGACATAAAAACGCAAAAATGGGTGTTCTAATCGGAAAAATAATTAATGGAGTTTTTGAATTTGAATGGAAATGGTTTGAATTAGGATTTAAGGGATACGGTAGAATGAGACTAAGTCCTAATTTAATGTCCGGCATTTGGTGGTATGAGAATAAAGATAAACTAATTGAACATGTTGGTTTAAGGTATTTATCAAACAACATTCCTAATTGGATAACAGACATTGATTTTCGCGAATTTGAATTATTCCTAAATAATGATGGTAACTAAAAAACTAAAACATTTGCATGATGCAGTTAAACTATTTTCCAATAAATATAGATTTTGAGAAATTCCAGATAAATGCTGAGCCTTATTCTGAAGATAGATTGACTGAATTAAGACATTTACATAATGCCACACATTCTTTCTTTAGAAATGGTGATTTTATTTACATTTCTAACAAAGACTCAGAGGAAAACATTATTCTTGGGAGTTTAAAAGAAATTGACACCTTTCAAAATAGTGAAATTACTTCTTCACTTATAAAACATTTATTCTTTAGAACTTTTAAGGAAAGGTTTCGTAACTATACTCCAGTAGATTTTTATCCGTTCAGGTTTTTCTCAGGACAAGATAAAGATGATATAATTTATAAATTTCTTCCTCCAAAGCTTCAGAATAAAATAGGGTATAAAAAACTAATTGAAGTACAATTACGACAGACACAAATTGATGGGATAAAGAGATTTGGTTTTATAATAAATATAAAAAGGAATTGGATTTTTAGTAAAAATTGTGCCGAATTGAATTCTGAAGGTTTTCAATTAGAGGGCCTAGATGTTTTACATTCAGAAACATTACCTGGACTTACTAACATACTTGCACCCAATGAGGAATTTATTGGTGTTTTACAAAAAATTCAAGGTGAAAAAGCAACTGTTAAGACAAATGAAGGATTAAAGGAATATAAACTTAATGAACTTTTTATAAAGAAATCTAAATACAATATTGGTAACTATTTATCATTTACACTTTCTCCACAAAAGAGTGATGAAATTTTAGATGTTATTGAAGGTAAACGCTCTGAAATTTATAATGTAAAAAACTTATATGGAGAAATATTAAAAATTGCCAAGCACCTATTCTTTGAAAATGAACAGCCGGTTTTGTTCCAAAATAAGGATGGTTTTTGTTTTACTGTTGATTGCAAACCTTTTTCAGCTTCAAATACAATGGACTTAAAAACCCCAACTTTTATTTTTGATTATGCAGCAACAAAAACACAGAATACATATCCTGACTTAGGATTAAGCAAATTTGGCCCTTATGATAGCATAAATTTTGATATAAAAACGCCTAATGTTCTTTGTATTTGTCATAGGACAAATAGAGGATTTTTTACAAAATTTCTATCAGATCTTAAAGACGGTATCTCCCAGTCTCGCTATTTCCAAAAGGGTCTTTTGAAGAAATATGACTTACAGGATGTCATATTTAACATTAAAGAAATCCAGACTTTTAATTTTGATGCATACTTAGGTGTCATAAAAAATAGTCTTGACGAAGTTAAACCTCATTTAGCCATAATTGAAATACCTAATAGTTTTAAACAATTTCAAGATAATGAAAATCCATATTATAGGATAAAAGCCAAATTACTTTCGCTTGAAATACCTGTTCAGTATGTTACTACGGAGATAGTTAACAACTATAATGAGTACATACTGAACTCAATGGCTCTACAGATTTATGCAAAACTTGGAGGTACACCTTGGGTTTTACCTTCACAACGTTCAGTGGATAGAGAAATTATTATTGGTATAGGACATAGTTGGTTAAAACAGAACCAGTATAAAGGTTCTGAACAAAATAGAGTTGTTGGTATTACAACTTTTTTATCTAGTGATGGACAATATTTACTTGGAGATAAAGTGAAAGATGTACCATTTGAGGAGTATTTTGAGGAATTATTGAAAAGTTTAAAGAACTCAATAAAGCGACTATCTACTGAGCAAGGTTGGTCTGATGGGGAAACTATAAGATTAATTTTTCATATTTTTAAACCAATAAAAAACACTGAATTTGAAGTAATTAGTATACTTATAAAAGAAAATCCACTGTACAAAATTAAATTTGCTTTTGTAACAATAAGTAAATATCATCCTAATTTACTTTTTAATATATATCAGCAAGGTGTTCAAAAGTATGGTTCAAGCGCAATAAAAGGTGAGTATATTCCGAATAGAGGTAGTAATGTTTTTCTTGATTCGGAAACTTGCATTGTCCAGATGTTTGGGGCGAATGAATTGAAGACATCTAAACAAGGCATTAGCAGTCCAATTCAAATAAAAATTAGAACTCCACAAGGTAGTTATAGCAATAATGAAATTGGGGATTTACTGTTTTATGATTTAAATTACATAACACAGCAGATTTTTTCATTTACTTATTTGTCTTGGAGAAGTTTTTTGCCAGGTGAACAACCAGCTACCATGCTATATTCCGATTTGATTTCGCGATTACTTGGAAAAATGCGGAATATTCCTGGTTGGGACGCTGACAAATTAAATTATACTTTAAAGCATAAAAAATGGTTTCTTTAACAGATCGATTTGTATATTACTCGAGAATTAGAGAGTCAACTAAATTGACAGCTTTTTATAATCTGCTGTTTAGTTTACCTATTATAATACCTAATCAATTTTCGAATGATACAGAGGAAATATTTTATGGTATTATTTTATCAATTCAACAGGATAAAATAAATGATTTTGATTTTAATTATATTAAGAAAAGCAAAAGCAATCCTAATAGAGATTCTCCAACTCCATTTGTGAATGATGATTTTCTAATTTTTTGTATTGTATTAGGTGTAAAAAAGTTCAACTATGAAACAAAGTGGATTAGATCTATTATTGCCATTAGAGCACGTAATCCTATTACGATAACACTTGAAAACATTTTAAACGATGATTATTTCACAAAAAGCAATTTACCGGAATTGGTATTGGTGTTTTTACATTTAGCAAATCCACTTTTAATTACGAATGAATTTTTAAATTCAACATATAAAAATATAATTGAAAATCCAGAGTTGTTTGAATCAAAGAATGATATTCAAATTATTAGTTCTATAAAATCATATGATTTAATTATATACAACAAAGGAGCACTGGATGAAAATGAAATAAGACTTTTTAAAGAGTTTAAAAAGACCTTTTCCAACCGAATTAAAATCTTAGCTTGGTTGGTTCAAACTACATTATTCCTTTTGATTTTATATGGCGTTATGAAATTTATAGCGATAAATCCTCAAGTAAAAGCCTTTTTTGATAGTATCGGTTCTTCATTAAAAATAATAGGATTATTAGGATTAAGTCAAATTGGAAATATTGTTCCTTTTTTAAAAAAGTTTATTTATAAAGCAGTTCTCAAATCATTTGGCTATCCAAAAGAATTTATCAATGATGAACAATAAAAATAGAAAATAACATCAAGTGCGTAACAATGTATATAAAAAACAGGCGTAACAGTATTAAATTCAAGAGTTATAGCCCGCACCAACTTCATGGCAGATTGATAGTTTTGAAGCACACAATCGCACACTTTTTACATACTAATCGTTAGCGGTCATTAAAAAAAAGAACTTGCAAAAGAATAATGTGGGGCGAAAGAAACCAAAATATCGACGTTCGCAAGTATCGCCTATTTCTACAGAGCGATTAATCTTTCCCAATCTTGAGTGTAAGCTGTCGGCCAAGGAAGCCTTGGCCAATCCATAAAATTGAAGAGAGACGGCTCTTTTTAATTTGGATTTCTACTGGTTTTTGAAGTGCTTTCATAGTATGAAATTGTTAGGAATAAATACCACATACACAAGTATAAAGTCTCAATTTATCAATTAATTTCACATTTTTGCTAAGCGGCTATTCTTGTTTGTTATCAAAAACCAATGACAACTAAGAATGTTCTCTTTTTTTGACTCCTTCTGGTCTCCTATAATCCTCCTCTCCTTGTAAAGAATAACGCCTATTATGCATACCGGATATTTACAACGGTAATTCCTTCGACCATTAGCATCAATTCTGTCCACTGTCCAGTTTATTTGAAGATTTTAACCTGTTGTATCCAGCTTTGGCGGACTAAAAAATCCTTATTTAATATAATTAGCACAGTGATCAATACTTAATTCGCAAATAATTACCCTCAATGACAAAAAATTGATCAGTTTGGTTTTATGTCTATTACTAAATATTGAAATCAATAGAAGTCAAGAAATGGAAAAGAAAGAGGCACAAGACTGTATGCCTATTGTATAATGATCATATAGTGAGCATCAAAAGTATTTAAACTACTACTATGCTTTAAAAAACCGAGTGAATGTGAATATCTAATAATCAAAAGTAAAGAACATCTGCGGTTTGATGCATTCTCGCAAAAAGAAATAGGCCTGAACAAGTTCAGGCCTATAGTCAGACTATATATGCTCCCGCATATTCTTAAAAAAATGAATTAAGTAAATTTATCATTATTTTTCAAAATACAAGTCAAAGTGTAGAAGATATTAAAATAAGATTAATTCATAGAACTAAGATAGTAGTACACCCTATCCAATTACCTATTACTATCAAATTACACCACTGTTAATTCATTTTGAGAAATCCCGTGCTAAATGAGTTAAACCATCTTAACCTAGACATGGATATTGTTTTGTTAAAAAACCTTGCATATTTCTTTGAGGCCCATCCATCCCGTCATTTTACATTATTCTACAAAGCAACTCGGACTTCTAAATAGCTTTAGTATCTAAATTTATAATTTTTTACTTAACTCTCGCTTTTCATGGAAAGCTAACCCTAAAAATGAAAACCAACCGATGAAGCGTTCAATTGTGGTCCTTCTATGGCGTTGATATTGAAAAGGCCATTGAGTATTCAATGTTCAATGCTTTTAAGTTGGCTGAATATGGTGAACCGAAATTAACGAATTGAAATATAGATATTTTCAAAAAAAACCATAACCTAATGATAGCCCCTTCCTGAGTGGATAAAATAAACAGTTTAAGTTGTTTTTTGTTTGACTTCTAAGCACTGCCATCCGAGTTCCGTTTTAACATCTTATCACAACAGATATGCCAACAACCACCTACAAACAAGGGGAAACTCAGGCTATCAATTACTAGCTTAATAGGTATAAAAAATGAGATGAAGCTGCAACATTAATTCTTATAGGTATAAAAAACCAGTTTTAGAGACTCCAACAAAGGAATTGAATTTAGTCAATTTAGGTTTTATAATATCACGATCTATTAGTAGAAACTAATTTCTTCTTCAATTATTAAATCCAATTCAGGAACCTTTAAGCTTAGAGCTCTCTTTATGGCCATATAAAAAATATTTATTTCAGAATTTACTTAATCTAGTTTAATCAGCATTAACTATACAGAACATTTTGAATAAATAACTGATAAGGATTCAAGGTGGTTTAGTTCCGCGAAGGCTACAAATCCATCAAAGGAAAATTAACCAAACAGCAAAGGATTAAGCGCAATAATTTCAAAGAAAACTGCCGCAACACGTTATCAACCAATGTAAATCAAGAAGTACTAATATCTTAAAACATATAGGCTTTATTCTTAATAGGGTTGCAATACTTATCACAACATACGGCTAATTTGACGATTGCGTCATAGTCTAGGAATACACCAGCACGAGCTTAGATGTTGAGTTAGCCTTAAAATAGATCAAAACCTACCAAAACATTCCGTTCTTATGTTCAAAATACGACTGATACATGCCACCCCTACCGTCCAAATTACTAGAGCAATCTCTCGTAAATCTCTCAACATCATTTTACAAAAAGGCTATCGTTACCTTTACCGAAGCTCAATTTTGGCCTTTTAGAAATTAACACAGACACTTATCTATATAATTCGAAAGCTTTTAATTGGCTTTTAAAAAACCCGAAACAGCTTCGATCAAAAAAAAATAGCAACTTTGTGAATTTTGTAAAATTGGCAACCTTACTTTAATTAAAATTACTATTTTTGAAGACATAGTAACATATCAAAACTATGTCAATTGAAAGACTTTGGTGAAACCATTCTGATTAACCAAGAACGTAAGGAGTTTTTCCTACGACTGATTGCAATAGCTATTGAGGTAGATACTGCATTAGTGAGCAAACTGGAACGATGGGAACTCAAAGCACAATGGGAACAGGTCAGCAAGCTGGCAAAGTTCTTTGACGTGCCGGAAGAAACCCTTTTGCTTGTGTGGCTTTCCGACAAAGTATTGGATTTTCTTGAAGAAGAACCGTTGGCTTATCAGGCTTTAAAACAAACAGAAAAACGAATCAATTGTAGCTAATATGGAAGGAACCTCTTTGGACATAACTCAGGATTTAATCCAGAAGCTGAAAGAAATTATTCCCGGTGCATTCACCGAGGATAAAATCAATGTAGAGCAGCTTAAACAACTCTTAGGCGAAGCAATCAATACCGATGCAGAGAGGTATCAGCTTTCTTGGGCTGGTAAATCTGAGGCATACAAGGTGCTTCAATCACCTACTACTGCAACTCTTTTTCCCAAGCCGGATGAATCAATCAATTGGGATAAGGCAAAAAACATCCTTATTGAAGGTGAGAATCTGGAGGTCTTAAAAATTCTTCAAAAAACATACTACGGAAAAATAAAAGTAGTTTGTATTGACCCCCCATACAATACCGGCTCGGACAGCTTTATTTATCCTGATAAATTCTCTGAAACCAAAGAAGAATATTTTAAGCGTATTGGAGAAAAGGACGAAGAAGGGTTAATGATGAAGGAAGGTCTATTTAGGCCAAACAGAAAAGAGAATGGTCAGTTTCATTCCAATTGGCTTTCAATGATGCTCCCTCGTCTTTTTCTTGCCCGTAATTTACTAAAGGAAGATGGGTTAATATTTGTGCATATTGATGATAATGAAATAACCAATCTGCGTTTACTAATGAACGAAGTTTTCGGTGAAGAAAACTATGTTCAAGAAATTGTTTGGCAACGCCATGCAGGGGGAGGTAATGATTCTAAATATTTTGCCGTTGACCATGAATTTATTTTGTGCTACGCTAAAAATTTATCTTCAATTCAGAGGCTTCGCATTCCTCTTGATGAAAAAGACATTGCACAATACAAACACAAGGATAAACATTTTGATAAGTTAGGGCCATATAAAACAAAGTCGTTTCTAAGAATGCGTCCAGACGACCCAAGACCCGGGTTGCAGTATAAAATCAAATGCCCAGATGGCACGGAAATATTTGATGAATGGAAATGGGAAGAGCCTTCATTCCTTGAAGCATTGAAAGAAGATAAAGTTATTATCAGAAAAGATGATAAAGGCAAGTGGGCAATAGAGTATAAACTTTATCTAAATGCAGATGATGGCGAAGAAAAGCAAAAAGTACCTCGTTCATTATTCCTTGGCGAAGCAAGAAACAGTCAAGGAAAACAAACATTGACTAAAGTACTTGGCAAGGCAAATATTTTCAATAATCCTAAACCAATTGAATTGTTGAAGGTGCTTATTAACTTAGGTTCAGCACCTGATACAGAAGACATAATCCTTGACTTTTTTGGCGGTTCAGGTTCTACTGGTCAAGCTGTACTGGAGTTGAATGAAGAGACCAATGGTAACAGGCGTTTTATTTTAGTTCAGATGCCAGAAAAAACGGATGAAAACTCTGAGGCATACAAATCTGGCTACAAATACATTTCAGATATTACAAGAACAAGGCTTACAAAATCAATTGAAATTCTTGAAAAAAGCAGAGCCTCTCAATTTGAATTTGAGAAGAAGCCAAATCAAGGTTTCAGATATTTCTTATTAGGCTCTTCAAACTTCAAAATTTGGAGAGGTGACGTAATCGAAAATGAGAAGGATTTGATAAATCAAATCGAACTATTCAAGACACCTCAAAAGGAAAACATAAATGACTATAACATCCTTTGGGAGTTAATGATTAAAACTGGGATAAGGCTTGAAACGCCAGTATTAGAAAAAGTAATAGATGGTTCAACCCTCTATCATTTTGAAGCAAACAAATACTGCTTCTGCTTTTCACAAATAACCGATAAGGTTTTGAAAGAGATAGTCTCAACGAAACCAAGTCAGCTTATATGTTTAGACAGTTCTTTTAATAATGAAGATTGTACTAAAACAAATATTCAACTCAAACTTCAAGATAACGGCATTGAGTTTAAATCTATCTAAAAACAACACCTTATGATTTTAACGCCCGTAACAGTAAATTGTCAAGCACCTGCAAATGCATCCTATATAAATAGGGTGTTTAACATCATCCTGTGTACACTTCAAAAGGGCACTCCTGAGTACAATGACCTTTTACAAAGGGCTGAACAGTTGGCAAGTTCAGTTAATGCCGGTGCAGCCAATAACTCAGAATATGAAAGGAACTTACAACGAAGAAGAATAGATTCTTTTGGAGGGCTATGTGCAGAATATGGTTGGGAAAAATATATCAATTCGATTTTTTGGAACATTGCTTCACCAACTCCTTTTACGGGTGCTTCTGTTCAAATTGACATACAGCTTTTGAATGGCGAAAGGATCGAGGTTCGTTCTTCATTTCCTTATAAGGGTGTAAAGTTTGCATTATGCAATGATGCAGCAAACTTCAAGAATATTGGCCCTTATTCAAATTCAATTAAAACCGGTGAGGTTCAAAAGAATCTCTATTTGGCTGTACTTTTTGATACACAAAAACAAGAGTTACTAACGGCAGACACTATCACCTTTTCACTTGTTGGAGGCTCTACATGGGATATGATGGTTCGTGTTGGTCAAAATGTTGCATTATCTCCCTGGGACGATGATTCATTTGCTGTAAGGAGCAATTACAGGGTTGTTTACTTGAAAAATGCACTTGATGCACCTCAGGTTATTGAGGCTATTTCTGCATTAGGTTATAATAGAAGATAGGCATGAAACTACAATTCGATAAAAACCAAAGCTATCAGCTTGAGGCAATTCAATCAATCGTTGATTTGTTTGAAGGTCAAGACCTCAACAAGTCTGATTTTGAATATTCCTTTTCCGATACGGGTAAAGGTAGCCTCCAGTTTACCGAGGCTGGTGTAGGTAATAATCTGGCTTTGTCTGAGGAGCAATTGTTGATGAACTTAGTAAAAGTTCAGCAAAGCAATCAATTGCGTTCTGATGAAATCTCAAATACACTTGAGAAATTAAAGTATCAAGAAGAATTTGAATCGGACGGTAAAATCGAAAGTAAAAGCGTAGAATGTTCATTCCCGAATTTCTCAGTAGAAATGGAAACAGGCACAGGTAAAACCTATGTGTACCTCCGTTCCATATACGAGTTGAATAAAGTGTATGGCTTCAAAAAATTTGTGATAGTTGTTCCCTCAGTGGCAATCCGTGAAGGTGTTTTAAAGAGCCTTCAAATTACGTTTGACCACTTGCAGGAAATCTACGAGAACCAACCGGCAGAATACAAAGTATATGATTCAGGCCGCTTAACTGATTTAGGCAATTTTGCTAAAAGTAATGCCATTCAAATATTGGTCATCAATATTGATTCCTTTACCAAAGATGCCAACGTAATCAATCAGGTAAGAGAAACAGGTGTAAAGCCTATTGAGTACATTCAGAAATCGAACCCGATTGTAATTATTGATGAACCGCAAAACATGGAAACAGATATTCGCAAAAGAGCAATTGCGAACCTCAATCCATTGTTCACCCTGCGGTATTCTGCCACTCACAAAAACCTGTACAACCTTGTTTACAAATTAGACCCTGTAAAGGCTTATGATTTAGGCTTGGTTAAGCAGATAGAAGTTGATTCAGTAGTAGCAAAGAATGATAGCTCAGGAGCATTTATCAGCGTTGATAGTTTCAAAGTTGCCAAACAGTCAATCACTGCAAAGGTCACAATCTTTGTAAATGAGAAAGGCGGAGTTCAAAAGAAACAAGTAACTGCCAAAATCGGTGATGATCTATTCAAACTTTCTAAAGGTTGGGATATTTATAAAGACGGCTACACCATTAACGAACTGGATGCAGATAATGGCTACATTGAATTTTCAAGCGGTAAAATAGTTTACAAAGGTCAGGCAGTTGGAGGCTTAACAGACCAGATACTCAAAGAAATGGTTGATGCAACCGTAGAGAACCATTTCAAGAAAGAGAAAGAACTAAGAAGCAAAGGCATCAAGGTACTGAGCATCTTCTTTATTGATAGGGTTGCCAATTACCGCACCTATGATGAACAAGGCAAACCGGGCAAAGGAAAGTTTGCCCTTTGGTTTGAGGTGAGTTTTGAAAAGTGGAAGAATATGCCAGCTTACAGAGGCTTGTTCACCTACAATGCCGAAGAAGTTCACAATGGCTATTTCAGTCAAGATAAAGGCAAGATGAAGGATAGCAAAGAAGGCAAGTCAACCAAAGCAGATGATGAAACCTTCAAGCTTATAATGCAGGATAAAGAAAGGTTGCTTGATACAGCAACACCGCTTCGCTTTATTTTCAGTCACTCCGCACTTCGGGAGGGTTGGGATAATCCGAATGTTTTTCAGATATGCACCCTCAACGAAACCAAATCCGATATTAAGAAAAGGCAGGAAATAGGCAGAGGGCTTCGCCTCTGCGTTGACCAATCAGGTGCAAGGTATTTAGATAGAACAGTAAACCGCCTTACTGTAATTGCAAACGAAGCATACGAGAGTTTTTCAAAGGCACTGCAAAGCGAAATTGAGGAAGATTGCGGAGTTAAATTTGAAGGCCGTATCAAGAATGCCAGGGCAAGGGCTAAAGTATCATTGAAAGATAAATGGTTGGAAGATGCTTTGTTTTTAGAGTTGTGGGAGAAAATCAAACACCGCACCGAGTACAAAGTAGATTACAAAACACCGCAGCTTATTGCCAATTGTGCCGCAGCATTGCAAGCAATGCCTTCCATTGAAAAGCCGGTTATTTACAGGGAAAAGAACGTTGCCAAATTCATTAGAGATAGTAAGGGCAATCTGATTGAGTTAGGCGGTGAACAGAAAGGCTCAAAAGAAAGAATCGTAAAAGATGCCAATTACGAGATACCTGATTTTGTGGCTTACATACAATCCAAAACGGAGCTCACAAGAGATACCATTACCCAAATCGTACTTCAGTCAAATCGTTTGGGCGAAATCTTCAATAACCCTCAATTGTTCATGGATACGGTTGTCCGCATCATCAAGCAGGAGTTTGACCGTATCAAAATAAACGGCATCCAGTATGAACGTATTGCAGGGCAGGTATATGAAATGAAACTGTTTGAAGCAGCAGAGATAGAACAATACTTAGAAAACCTGATAGCAGTGAAAAAACAGGCTAAAACACTGTACAACTACATTGCTATTGATTCACTCAGTTCACCGGAAAGGAAGTTTGCAGAGGATTGCAATTCAAGGGATGATATTCTTTTCTATGTGAAGCTGCCTAAAACATTCCAGATAAAAACACCAATTGGGACGTATAACCCTGATTGGGCATTGATAAAAGAAGAGGATGGTGATGAAACCAAAATCTATTTCGTTGCAGAAACCAAAGACCCCAAAGCGGCCAAAGATAGAACGCTGCTAAGGGATAGCGAAAGAATGAAAATAGCTTGTGCAGAGAAGCATTTTGAGGTCATTGATAATGTTCATTACAAAGTTGTTAGCTCAGTAAGCGATTTAAAGATTTAAACAACCTTTTTGAAATTAGCATCAGAATATGGTCTTAGAAAAACAGTATCTATCAAGTCTGCAAAAAATAAAGAAACAAGACGTAGAAGTTTTGTTGAAAAAGGCATACCGGGGCATCTGGGAAACAGCCATTAAGAAGTATTCAGACAGTGCCCACTTTGTTTATGAACTACTACAAAATGCTGATGATACAAAAGCAACTTGGGTTGAATTTACTTTAGAAGATGAAGGCTTGTGGTTCAAACACAACGGTTCAGTAAGGTTTACAATTTCAGATCCCGACAACGAGGATGATGATTCTGAAAGCGGTAAGTTAGGTCATATCAATGCCATTACTTCAATCGGCAATTCAACTAAGATAGACGAACAGAAAATAGGCAAATTCGGAATCGGTTTTAAGGCCGTATTTGCATACAGCCTTACACCACATATCTATGATGATGCTTTCAATTTCAAGTTGGAGAACTACATTGTACCAACTGAAATACATACAAATACAGAAAGGCGTAAACAAGGTGAAACCTTGTTTTACTTCCCTTTCAACAATACGGCCAAATCAAAAGAAGATGCTTATGCTGAGATAGCGGAAAAATTAGAAACCCTGTTTCAGCCAATATTGGTACTTACCAACCTGCAAAAAATTAAGTGGGTATCATCAGGCAAAAATGGAGAGTACACAAAGAAGCAAGTAAAGCTCGAAAACTTTCAAACAATACAGGCTTCATTGGTTGAGGTCGCCAATGTTGAAAATGGCGTTACAAAGAAGGAATACATTTGGTTGTTCTCCAGTGGTGTTGTTCATAGGACACTTAAATCCAGTCACCGCATTGCGGTTGGTTTTTTTGTAATTGACCAAAAAGAACTTAAAACAGGTTATCAATACGAAGCATTCTGCTTCTTTCCGACCAAAGAAGAAACCAAACTTGGTTTCATTATTCATGCACCTTTCTTGCTTACAGATAGCAGAGAGGGCATTAAAGCAGGTGAGCGATGGAATGTGGAGATAATGCAATTGGTTGCCAATTTAGCGGCAGCTTCACTTCCTATCTTAAAGCAAATCGGTATCAGGGAGAAAACCTACTTGGTAAACGATAATATTCTGGACTTGATACCCTACAAGGAATCCGACTTTTCGGAGATTACAAACAAGGCGAAGATTTCATTCAAGCCTTTCTATAACACCATACTTCAGAAATTCAAAACAGAACAGCTTTTGCCAGGGCGTGATGGTAAGTATTTTACTACCGCAAAATCTTACTGGGCTTCCGACCCCGAATTGGCAGAGTTATTCTCAGACCAGCAAATAAGTGTCTTAATGGAAAACCACAATTCAGGTTGGGTTTTTGTGAGCAAGGGCCAAAAGCAATTGAATCAGGCCAACAAACCACTGGAAGCCTATATCAGTTCAATAGTAAATGACACACTCGACCCCAAGAAGCTATTAAGAAGGGTTACCGAAAAGTTTATTGAGGCACAAAGCGATGAATGGTTGCTGAAATTTTATGCGTATTTAGGAGGCAGAAAATACTTTTGGGATGATAAAGAAAAGTTGGCATCAAAGCGGCCAATTTTATTGAATCAAGACCGTAAGGCAGTAGTACCATTTGATGATGACCAAACTGCACCTAACATATTTTTACCAACCGATAGGGCTACCAGTTACGATACTGTTTACAAACCATTTGTTGAGGACGAGGAGGCACTTGAATTTTTCAAAGGCTTAGGCTTGGGCAAGCCTGATTTACGGGCAGAGATATTTAAAACCATTATTCCGCAGTACAATAATGATTTTGACTATGACGATTCCGATACAGTCTTATTGCATTTTGAATCATTCCTTACCTACTACGAAGTTTGCCCTGCTTCAACTCAGTTAGACTATGTAAGCAAGTTGCAGGAAATTTCTTTTGTAGCAGCAAGGAATCCGAGCAAACCCGAAACAAGATTCTTCTGTAATCCTATACAGGTTTATTTCAGTACTGAAAAGCTAACTACCTACTTTGCCAATGCATCCGAAGTTTATTTGCTGGATGAAGATTTCTACATTGATTTCATCAATGGTAATAAGAAAGTCAAGTTCTACAACTTCTTAGCACATCTTGGCGTATCATCAACTCCAAAGGTTAAAGAAGTTCAATTGGAAGTAACAACAGAAACCAAAGAGCAGTTTGCTTTAGAAGGCTATGAAGTTGCTCAAACATACATTCGTAAGCAATCCATAACCGACAAAATACTGGAAGGTTTGGAAGATGCAATAAAAGCAATCACCCCTAAGTTATCGGTTATCATTTGGGATTATTTGTTGCACCATGTACAGGGTAGAACAATTTCAAATGCAACCTCATTTTTCACAGGTGCTTACAACTATGTCCCGAAATGGAAGCAATACGTTGTAACTGAAAAGTTTGATTCAACACTTGCTTCCATTCTTAAAAACGACAAATGGTTGTTTGACAAGGACGGTAATAAGGTATCAGCAGACCAACTAACAAGGGAAACAATAAGCCCTGATTACAATATTGAAGATGTTTATGCAAGTGTATTGCTTGAATTTTTAAGCATTGAAAATCCTGATGCAGACTTAAACTTAACCGAAGAACAAAAGCAGGCACTGAGCTTGGGCAGAAAACTGATAGAAGAAGGTATTACTCAGACAGAATTAGCAGAGTTTATCAATATGCTTGCAGCCCGTAAACGGGCAGCGGCAACACAACAGGACGACAGCCCGAAAGAGGAAGTTTCTGTTTACGAGGAAGAAATTGAAGAAATGCTGTCAAAGCTGAAGAAGGGTATCAAAAAGAAACGTCAATCGGAAGCTAAAGAAAAAACTGAGCAGCCGGAATTACCATTGGAAGAAGCACCTGAACCGCCAGTAGACCAAGATGAGTATTCAAAACCTTCTGTTGACTTACAGAAGAAAATCGAAAAGCTAAAAGAGCAGACAGAGGCCCAAATAGAAGATCTTACTCGAATAGAGAAGCTGAATGAAATCGTAAACAGTTCAAACCCTTACACGTTTGCATGGTTTAAGGCATTGTTGGAGTTGGAATATCTGAGCAGTTCAGAAGCCAACTCACAAGGCAGACAAATTTCAATTCAATTCACCAAAGTTGAGAAAGAACCAGGTACTGAAAGAACATTGATACTAAAGCATCCAAACGGATACATTCCTCAATCTGTTGAAGATATTGGAGACCTTCAAATCAGGTTGTATCAGGGTGATGAATTAAAATCAGTTACCGTTGAGGTCGTAAGTGTTAAGGAATACACATTAAGAGCAAAGCTAAAAAAGGCGGTTGACATATCCGATATTGATTTGAGTAAGGTTAGCAGGGTTGTGATTGACGTTAAAAATCCTGTTTTCATTTTGGAAGAATTGCGGAAAGCATTTTACCAATTGGACTTCGATGTTGACTTCAATTTGCAGCAGAATTTAACCGATAAAATCAGGTTCATTTTTGGTCCTCCTGGTACAGGTAAAACAACCTATTTGGCTACGGATGAAATCATTCCTTTAATGAAGAGAGAAGAAGATTTGAAAGTCCTTATTCTTACTCCTACCAATAAGTCAGCAGACGTATTAACCAAACGAATCATTGAGAAAATGGATGATGATGAAAGCTATCATCATTGGTTGCTCCGCTTTGGTAATACAGGCGATGCGGAATTAGAGAATAGTTCATTAGTGGTAGATAAGAACTTTGACATTAGAACTAAGCCAAAGAATACCACAATTACAACCATTGCCCGATTTGCGTATGATTATTTTCAGCCAGACGTTCAGGATGAACGACTGCATTTGAAATTCTTGCAGTGGGATTACATTATCATTGACGAGGCTTCAATGGTAACACTGGCAAGTATTGCTTTTGTGTTGTATCAAAAGCCGGCGGCATTTTTCATAATAGCAGGAGACCCTTTCCAAATCCAGCCTATTACCCAAATAGAACAGTGGAAAGACATGAATATTTACGACATGGTGCAGCTTGACAAATTTGTTGATCCTGTTACTGTGCCGCATCAATATGAAATTAAGAACCTGCAAAAGCAATACAGAGCTATTCCTACAATCGGCAAATTGTTCAGCCACTTTACTTACAGCGGGATATTAGAGCATCACCGTACAGAAACAGAACAGAAGCCTTTAAAAATTCGTGGGCTTGATTTCAAAGACTTGAATATTATCAAGTTTCCAGTAAGTAAACACGAAAGCATCTTTAAGCCTAATACATTGAACAAATCCCATTATCAGGTTTACTCAGCCTTGTTTACCGTTGAGTTTGTTCAACGCTTATCAAAGCAGATAGAGCATAGCCACAAAGACAAATTCCGCATAGGTGTAATTTGCCCATACAAGGCACAAGCCACACTGGTTGAAAAGCTATTGGCTCAACAGCATAGTGATAGCGATAAAACGGAAGTGCTAATTGGTACAATACATGGTTTTCAAGGCGATGAATGTGATATTATCATTTCAATATTCAATCCGCCCTTCTCTATTAGCAAGCATCCGGGTATGTTCCTGAATAAGCAAAATATCCTGAATGTATCAATAAGCAGGGCAAGAGACTATCTGTTTGTTTTAATGCCTGATGATAATACCCAAGACATTGAAAACCTCTATAAAATCAAAAGGATTGAAAAGCTGATTCATAAACACGCCGGTGACAGGGTTGCAATATATGAAGCAGAAGTAGTAGAGGAGATAATGTTTGGCAGCAAAACCTTTGTTTACGACAATTCATTTGCTACCTCTCACCAGCCAGTTAATGTTTACTCTAAACCTGAAAAGAAATATGAAATCCGTTGTGAAGAAATTGCAGTAGATGTACAAATAAAGCAAGATAAACATTCGTTCTAGAATATCTTATCAGACCTTCTAATGATTTCTACATTTGGAGAATAAAAACAAAAACCAAAATGAAGGATAATTAAAAGGTTTTAATCGTCAAAAACTAAAAAAGTTGCATGGCGTTGAAGGCATTTTGCGACCAACAGGGGGTAAATTAATGAGCTTTTAATTTCAGAAAGAAGGTCTGAAAATATGTACTAGACCGAATGCTTACTAAAGACAAGAGTCACAAAAGAACGGAAGGTTTTTGAAAACACTTACCTAAAGTTGGACAAAGTTAAAGATGCATTTACATTGAGGAATCCTAAAGAAATCAGTGGAAAGTCAATTTTGTTAATTGATGATATCTTTGATAGTGGAGCATCCATCAAAGAAATTGGAAGATATTTAAGTAAATTTGGAGCCATAAAAGTTGCGTCTTTAGTTATAGCAAAAACCGTTGGTGGTGATATCGTATGAATAAAGAATCAGCATATTGGATAGCTTTGGCACACCTGCCCAGATGGGGTTATTTAAAGACGAATAATCTTATCGTAAAATTCTACCACGAAAACAATCTCTCAATTGAAGAGTTCTTTCAGCTACCTGAGGATGATTGGGAAAAACAGTATGGCCTTGAAAGCAAAGAGGTAGAAGATCTTATTAAGGCAAAATCAGAGCTAGCCAACAACGCCTTTCTAGCTGAAACCTTGGAAAATGAGGGCTATGAATTAATCCCAATAACATCACCCGATTACTCCAAAATACTCAAAGAAAACCTCAAAGCAGCTCATGCGCCTACCCTACTATACATTAAAGGAAACAAACAAATTCTGAAAGAGAACTCTATTGCCATAGTTGGCTCACGCAATGCCACCGAGAAATCATTGCTATTCGCAGATAATATAGCTAAGTTAGCTAGCCAAGAGTACAAAATAATAGTAAGTGGTTTTGCTAAAGGTGTAGATAAGCAAGCACTAGACTCAGCCATCAATTACAAAGGACAAAGCATAATTGTTTTACCACAAGGCATTATGACATTTGGGACAGGTTTCAAGAAGTACTACAGGCAGATAGTTGATGGTGACGTTCTGGTACTAAGTACATTTTTCCCTAAAGCCCCCTGGCGAACCGAACTTGCCATGGCTAGAAATCCGATTATATATGGTTTGGCATCTGAGATTTTTGTAGCAGAATCATCTGAAAAAGGAGGCACCTGGTCTGGAGTCATTGATGGCTTAAGAAAGAATAGAAAGATCTATGTTCGAAAACCAGATATAAATGAAGAGAATGCAAATAATCTATTAATTCAGAAAGGAGCAATCGCGGTTGATTTCAGTGGCAACCGGTTAATGGATGATAAACCATTAATACCGGAGGAAAGCCAATCCATTAACGAATCACCAATAAACTACGAAACTGAAATATCCTTGTTATTAAGAACCGGAGAATTCACAATTAAGGAGATTATTAGTAAACTACATTTACCATTAACAGAGAAAAAAATCCGTGATTTCCTTAAAAACCATAAAGAAGTCGAAACAATAAATAAAAAGCCATTGAAATATACCTCTAAGGAGTTTGTTTCAAAACAAAGAACATTATTCGAGGAATAATACAATATTTGCTATTTCGCATGAAACCACGCTAATCAAGGGTAGCGATTTACATATCCTCTAATGACAAACAAATCATCTCGATTTGGTATTTAGGTAACAGCTTTTTTTTAAGGTGCTCACTTTTTATGGCCAGTAGTTCTGGTTTAAAAGTCTTCTTCTGTCGTTTTACTTCGGCTACGACAGCCTGATTTTTCTCTATTTTCAAGGCAACTATATCAATCTCATTCTGATCGCCTTTGGGTTCCCACCATGAACCAATAGCACGGTATTGAAAACTTTCGGCAAGCTGCTGTTTGAAATACCTTTCTAACATAGTGCCTGAATAGGTCGGATAATCTGATTTGATTATTTCTCGTAAGCGGATAAAATTCTTTATCTCTATCAGCGAGCGATAGCGGTCGAAATAGTTGAACCAAAAGCGGATAAAGTTATCTTGTATTTCATATCGGACTGTCTGACTGCCCTCTTTTGCCAACAAAGGACGCTGGCGGATGATAATATTATAATCCTCGATCAATCGTTTAATTTGTCCACCGATACTTTTATCTCCAAGAGCTGCCTCTATCTCTGGTTGAGTATTTATCCCTCCTGAAATAGCACTTAGGATAGAGAAATAGGTTGCATAGTTTTTCCCAAACTCTTCAATCAATAGATTCTTCCCTTCGTCTGTAAATGGGGAATTCTCACGAACCATGAAAGAAATCATACTGTCAGTGTTCAAAGCGATATTATCACAGAACAGTTCTACATACTTAGGGATCCCACCTGTAAAGGTATAAAGAGCAAGTAGGTCATCATTGCTGTAGTCTGGGTAGTAATCCGACATTATTTCTTTTAGCGTGCCTAAATCAAAAGCTGACAGTTTGATAATATTGTCTGCTCTGCCAAATAACGGTTCTTTTTTATTCTGGAATATTTTCTGCATCAAAGAATAAATAGAACCAGATACAATCAAATTCATATTGGACTTCTTGCGATAAATATCCCAAATGTTTTGTAAATCACTGTATACCGATTCATTGATGTTATAGAACTCTTGGAATTCATCAATAATTAAATTGAATGGTTTATGTGATGCCAACTCCATTAAATATTGAAATAACGAGCGAAAAGTTTTTATCTCTACTGGAACATAGGCATCAAGCGACTGACTAATGATCGGAATGAATTCAGAACAAAGCGTTGCTTCACCTTTACGACCGACAAACAGATATACCGTTGGTAGGTTTTCAACCGACTTCATAATGAGACTTGTCTTTCCTATTCTCCTTCGTCCAGTCACTACAGTCAATCGAGAATGATCGCTGAACGATAAATTTTGTATTCGTTTCAGCTCTTCCAGTTCACTTATCCTATTATAAAATTCCATACTCTTAGTTTAGTTGCACCCGTAACGGTTACGGCGGTAACAAAGATAAGTCAAAACATGGATGTCCAGCGATTTTTTGTAAAGTTATTTAGAATCATGCTAGTAGCGAGTAACATGGCTCTACCTTACTCCAGAGTTACGCACCTCCATCTACAAATATTCTAGGTGCTACACACCTAATCGTAGTCTCTGAACGTTCTATAACCAATGCTGGTGGATTTTTTATATCGTTCACAGGATTCCATCAATTACATTGTAGAAACATGATAAATTGCGCCTATCGATCTCATAAGAGACACGATGAATCGCATCTCTACAGGGCGTCTATCGATGAATCGCCCATCTTGATGAATCTCGTTTCTCTGTAGTTTGACAAATTTCAGATAAAAAAGGAGCAACCTGACTGATAGGTTTACTATTTTTATGCTTTATTCCATTATGAGATTGTTAACGAAGTCGGAGAAACTCAAACTATCAAACAAGTTTTAAATGAAAGATCTTCTAATCAACAAAATAAAAGAATTTATCCCGTTAAACAACCATGATATTCAGATTATAGATTCACTTTTCGTATTTGAAGAATACAGAGGCAATGGAATTATCTTAGCGGAAGGTAAAGTTTGCGATAAATTATGGTTTATAGCTAAGGGATTGGTAAGATACACCATTAACACGGATGGGGAGGATCGCACTTTCATTTTCCGGAACGAGAATAATTTTATTAGTGATATAGATGGATTCTACAACGGTACTCCAGCAACTAAAAGCATTATTGCCATTGAAGATTGTGTAATGTACTCAATTAGTCAGGCAGATTTGCAAAAGTTCTTCACAGAAGTAACACACGGAGAACGCTTTGGAAGATTGTTAATTGAGCACATTTTCTTTGCTGTAGTCAGCCATCTTGTTTCATTTTATACCGAAAATCCCGAAACCCGTTACATAAAGCTACTTAAACAAAATCGAGATTTCCTTCAACGCATTCCACAATACCATATAGCATCATTTCTAGGGATAAAACCTCAATCACTTTGCAGGATAAAAAAAAGACTATTATCATCTGAATGATGAACCTAAGTTCATGAGCTTCTCATTTTTCAATCGGAACTTTGCATCCGAGAATTTAACTCTAAAATCATGAGAACGCTTATATTAACAATCATTGCATTAGGCATTTTTGAAGTTATATCAAACTTTTACCATTTTCTTAAGGGGAAGAAAGAATCTATCGGCTTATCTGCCAAAAAACAACATCAGGAACTTTCATTAAAACTGGGATACCAACATTTTTTTGTAAAAGCCATAATAATGTTTCTCTTTGGCATTTTGTTCTTCTTCACAGGACTAATTGCGTTAAACACTAATTATTATAATCCCCTTAAACTAGTTCTATTTCTGTTTGCGATGTACGGTTTAGCTCAATCCATTTTCTATAGACGTCCGGGAAAAGTTTGGTTATCACTTATAGTGTACACTCTGCCGATCATACTCATGCTATTCTGTTCAGGTACAGTTAAAGGGGCAACAACTGAAATTTTGAACAATCTTAGTATCAACGGACAATTTGTATTCCCATTTTCACTAAGTGCTGAACCTATTAAACGGTTATTGATTATAAATTTCAAAGACGACCCTCAATACGAGAGCATTGAACCACAACTTTATAACGACTCTATCCATGGTAGCGGACTTCGTATTCTAATGTATAGACTGGATAAGAAAATAGATGTCTATTACCAACAAGGATTGGTCTTTGATAGCTCAAACTTTTCAGTGGGAAAAGGCTTAGGATATGTTCAAGAAACGCCAATGTCGCCTTCACGATTCGAAATCACAGAGAAGGGAGTGGATATCGATATTGCTTTTACAGATTACAATGGTCGACAAGTTGAATTATTCATAAAAGAGAACAATACAAATCGAAATCCATTTCCCTTTCTAGCGCCAGTTGGTAACGACGTAGAAAATCCTTCTAAACTGTTTCTCGTTTATATGCAAGAATTCGATTTTGTAAAAAGAGAAAGGACAGAAATCAGGGCTAAAATAGGCAACCGTAATCTGACTCCAGCGTCTTTTCCTATCAGGCGCAATGGAGAAAAGACCTATTTTGCACGATATGCTTCAAAACTAGTTATTGGTGAGATAAATAAACAGACCAATACCCCAATCATACCAGATTTGGCGAGAAAAAACACCACTTTAGGTAATCAAAATTTCAGCCTTGATAGTTGTAATAGAATTACAAAATATTGGATAGATTATGACAGTGAAACAATAGAACTCAATTTCTCTGAAGGATTTCCAAATCTTTTATCACTACCTCAACAGAAAAAGGTTGAAGGTCATTGGAGTTATTCGGTTTCAAAAACAATCATCACTGGCGGGAAATATTCATTAATACGAAGCGGAGAATTGGTTAACATCACCCTGAATGTTACATCTAATTGGATCCCTGTTAACCTTCCATTCAGTTTTAAAGCTTTTACCTTTATTATGAGCTCTTTCCGTACCTGGCCAACAACTTATAAATGGGAAGCAACAATAGACCTCTCAAATATGACATTACGAGGAAAATGGTATAAGAGATAATGGGATCTGAAGGGAACTTTGTTCAGCAGATCTGGCATGAACCATCTTATGAGAGACGCGATGAATCGCGTCTCTACAGGGCGTCTATCAATTCTACCACAGACATTAAAAATCGCGTCTATCGATCGCATAAGAGACACAATGAATTGCGTCTCTACAGGGGTTCAATTAAAATCGGTGGAAAACCAGACAAACCCAATCGCATAAATTCACCAGATAACTATCACAAACACAACCATCAACATTTTATCTGTGATATATTTCAATTGTTTAAAAAAATTAGTACTTTTATCCGAGATGTTGACTTTTACAGCTGTACAAATAAACATTACCATCATTATAATTTACAGTATTTCAACATCATGATCCGTCCTACATTAACATATTCTACCGATTCTCATAAGATTGACCATTGCCATGTACTTATCTCATCATTTCTCAACAAAATCTCCTTTTATATTTGGTAAAAACGACTTAGCATATATAAGCCGGCAACAACCTTAAGTTTCTTAGTTGCTGCCGGCCATTACAATCAACCCATCAATAGTTATCCATTTTATTAACACAAATTTTAAGAGAGATTTATGAAAACAATCCGTTTAACATTGCTTTTTTTTCTGAGCATTATTGAATTCA
>MTLE01003313.1_pt1 | contig 23693 bp, 20 predicted proteins | sample 1982461 | NCBI WGS metagenome assembly MTLE01 (sample SAMN05712605, study PRJNA340218) | biofilm metagenome | isolation source: sample SPL anode biofilm adapted to -200 mV | place: USA | collected 2012-02-03
CTGAGCGGAGTCGAAGGCGGGGCGGCGCGGAGGTGGGGAAGCAGAACGGGATTTGTTAGATTAAAAGCTATAGATCATATACTCGCTGTTTTTTATGTTATATTTGAAACAGTTTTGTCATTGTTGAGATTAGAAAAGTTGATTTCTAGAGATTCGTTAAATTAACCAAAATGAAGTTGCTATGAGAAACTTTTTAATTATTGCTTTAATGTTGATGTTAAGCAATTCGTTACTTTCTCAGAATTATAGTTTGGTAACAGGTTCAACCAAAAACCTATATGTTTTAGATATTGATCAATCAACTTTTTCCTTGGTTGTTGATTCGGTCAGTGAGAATGGTGGAGTGAGTAGTTTTTATACTCAGTTAACTGTTAGTGATTCCATGAATAAGGTCTCACAGAATTGTAGTTTTTGGGGTGGAGCAGAGTGTATTTCCTTTGCCAAGCATGGTTTATTGGGAGAGACTATAATAAATGAGAGTGATTCTCTATGGTATCTGTTTAATGATTATGGAGATACCTTGGTTTTTAACACCGCTCTTGAAGTAGGTCAGTCTCGTAATATATTGGAGTATAATAATGAGACTTTTTATGTTACCTGCACCTCCATACAGCCTGAAGAGTTTCTTGGGGTGGTTGATACGGTTAAAACATATGATATTTTTTATTTAGATAGATTTGGGGTTTATAGGATTTACAATAGTGACATATCGTTTAAGATTTCCAAGAATCATGGACTAATTTGTGCTTTTGATATGAGCATTTTTCCTGATTATACTGAAGGGTTTACAATTGCCGGCTCTGAGGAGTTACAAAAAGGGCTGTATAGAATCAGTAGTGCAGATGTGTACAATTATGCTGTTGGTGATATCATTCAATATCGTGAGACTTATTATAAAAATGAATACCCAAATCCTAATGTGACTAATAATGTTAGTTTTGTACGCAATAAGGTTCTTGAGCGAACTGATAATGCTTTAGGAGTATTCTATAAACTTGAAAGGGCATGGTTTTCTGCTAATGGTCTTGAGCAAGGAATTGATACGTTACAGCAGGTGTATTCCAACAAAGATACCCTTGCTTATCTTCCAATTGAGACCTCATTTGCCAAGGATCTTGATATGTTAACCAAAAAAACTCTTTTTAAAGAGACTCTTGCTGGCGTGGAAATGTGGAATCTATTGCGGGATAACCAGTGGGCTTTACGATACTGTGCTCAAGATAGATGTTTTGGTGCAGCAGATACCCAAGGGCAAGTAATCACAGATGTATTACAAGTTGTCTTAGGTCTTGGTGATTTTGATTCTGAGTTTACAACTGTTTATGCCATGAATAATTACTCTACTGTTAGTGAAAAGAGGGAGATGATTTATTTCAATAAACAAGGTCTTGAGTGGGGTACAGAGGCTTTTGTTGGAATGGAGACTATAAAGGATAGTCAATCAAATGTCTCGTTTTATCCAAATCCGGTTTGTGGACTAGGTACTGTAGAGAGTCCATTGCTTGGTAAATACAAGATAATTGATATTAATGGGAAAACTGTTCTCTCAGGATTTAAGGCTACGAAGCTATTAAAACTAGATGTTTCTAGTCTTCCTAATGGTCTCTTTATGTTGATCCTGCAAAATGGGTCGGTAGTAGTATCTACTCGATTTATAAAATCGATGTAAATTTTTTCCTTTGTATGATTTTTTAGGACTAGGAGTGTTTGATAAAATGCTCCAAATTGGGGAAAATAAAACTATTTGTACCAATAGAATCAGCAGAGGTAATTTTATATCTCTGCTGATTTCTTATTGGTTGGTTCCTCTAGACAATAGTAGATGCTCATTATCTAATAGAGTAATGGCACCTTATTTTTTTAGGCGTTCATTTAGAAGTGGGATGATCTTGTTGACATCACCTACTATTCCCAGGTCTGATATCTGGAAGATGGGAGCGCTTTTATCTTTGTTAATAGCAACAATATAATCGGATTCTTCCATGCCAGCTAAGTGTTGAATTGCCCCTGAGATTCCACAGGCGAAGTAGAGATCAGGCCGTACGGTCTTTCCTGTCTGTCCAACCTGACGTTCATGGGTAACCACTCCGGCATCAACAAGAGCTCTCGATGCTGAGACTTCTGCTTTTAAGGTTGTTGCTAACTCTTTTAGCTTTGGCATACCTTCCATACCTACACCACGTCCTCCTGATATGAGAATCCGTGCTTCAGTGATGTCTATCTTGCCTTTGCCCTCTTTAATAGTCTCGATTAAACGAACTTTGAATTTACTTTTGTCGAAATCTACCTTTAGCATGATGACTTCACCAGTTCGGGTGGTATCTGTGTCGAATTTCTTCATCACACCGGGTCTTACGGTTGCCATCTGCGGTCTATGTTCCTTGCAGACAATTGTAGCCATCAGGTTTCCACCAAAGGCTGGTCTTGTCATCAAAAGGTGTCCAGCTTCGGCTATCTCCAGTTTAGTGCAATCTGCCGTTAGTCCGGTTTTTACTCGTGCTGACAATCGTGGTCCGAGATCACGCCCAATGGTTGTGGCACCAATAAGAAGAACGGAGGGTTTAAAATCATTGATTACCTGTGTCAGTGTTTGAGCGTAAGGCTCGGTGATATAGTCTTTTAATTCCGGATAGTCTGCGACAATAACTTTATCTGCACCAGCACTTATTAATTCTTGACTTTTAGAGCTAATCTGATGTCCTGCCAGTACTGCTATTACTTTTTCTCCTAATGTATCCGCAAGAGATCTGGCCTTTCCAAGGAGTTCTAATGTTACACTTTGAATGTCGCCTTCACGTTGTTCAGCGAAGACGAAAATATCTTTATATTGATTGAGTTCCATTTCGATTCTCGTTATATGATGTATTTCTCTTTCAATTTTCTCATGATCATCCCAACAGCCTCTTCAGGATCCATCTCATAGATTTCTCCGGCACCTTTTATGCCTTTAGCAAAGGCTTTATCTACTTTAGTTGGCGAGCCCTTAAGACCTAGGTTTTGTTCATCAACAGTGATTTTGTCAAATCCCCAGATCTCGACCTCTTTTGAATAGGCCTCTACTATTCCTTTTACATTCATGTATCTGGGCTTGAATGAGGAAGCGAGAACCGTTACGAGCAGTGGCGCATCGGCCTCAAGAAGCTGATAGCCCTCTTCGGTCTGTTTTTTTAAGAGGAACAAATTATTTTCTTTTATCTCTAAGTTCTCCAGGTAAGAGACCTGCGGAAGATCCAGAAGTTCAGCAACCTGAGGGCCAACTTGAGCAGTGTCGCCATCAATAGCCTGTCTTCCTGTGATAATTAGATCATAGTCCAGGTTTCTTAGTGCCCCAGCCAAAGCATTTGAGGTTGCTAAGGTGTCTGCCCCTGCAAATTTCTTGTCGGTCAATAGGATCGCACGGTCAACACCCATAGCAAAAGCTTCCCTGAGTACGGCATCAGCCTGGGTTGGTCCCATGGTTAGAACCGTCACGTGAGCGTTGTGACTCTCTTTAAGGCGTAACGCCAATTCAAGGCCTCCTTTATCGTCTGGGTTGATAATACTGGGAACTCCTTCACGAATCAAAGTTCCGGTTACAGGATTTATTTTAATCTCGGTTGTGTCAGGTACCTGCTTAATACACACTATTATTTTCATGTGATATTAATTTGATTTTTTATAAACTAGAATCGAATAGCCGTAAATGAATGATTATCACTTAGTGATTAGAGCTTGTCTTTAGGCTATCTTATTCGGTTTGATTTGCTAATAGACTATTTAAGTAGATAGTGGAAAAAGCGATTATGATTATTTGAGTAGCATAGCTGAGATAACCATTCTTTGAACTTCAGAGGTGCCCTCATATATCTCGGTGATCTTTGCGTCACGCATCATTCTTTCAATGGGATACTCGCGGGTATATCCATAGCCTCCATGAAGTTGAACTGCTTTAGTGGTAACCTCCATAGCCACTTCCGCAGAATAGAGCTTAGCCATAGCCGCATCAGCACTGTAGGGAAGTCCCTGTGATTTCTTCCATGCGGCATTATAGACCAACATTCTTGCTGCCTGGACTTTAGTCTCCATATCAGCAAGCTGGAATTGTGTGTTTTGGAAGGCAGATAGTGGTTTGCCAAACTGCTTTCTCTCCTTAACATACTTTACCGTTTCGGATAGGGCACCCTGAGCAAGACCGAGAGCCTGAGCTGCAATACCTATACGACCGCCATCAAGTGTTTTCATAGCGATCGAGAAGCCATCGCCTATTTTTCCGAGTAGCTGTTGTGATGGGATAAAGCAGTTTTCGAAAATGAGTTCACAGGTGGCTGAACCTCTGATACCCATTTTCTTTTCCTTTTTACCAATTGAGAATCCTTTGGTCTCCTTCTCTACGATAAAGGCGGAGATACCTTTAGTACCCTTGCTTTTATCGGTCATAGCCATAATGATATAAACACCGGCATATTCAGCATTGGTTATAAATATCTTGCTACCGTTCAGAATGTATCCACCATCAGTTGGAACAGCGGTAGTTTGTTGGGCAGAGGCATCGGTTCCGGCATTAGGTTCTGTAAGGCCGAAGGCTCCAATCACTTTACCAGATGCTAAGCCTGGTAAGTACTTTTGTTTTTGCTCTTCTGACCCAAATTCGAGAATAGGAGCTGCACAAAGCGATGTGTGAGCAGAGACAATTACACCTGTAGTTCCGCAGGCTCTTGATAGCTCTTCGACTGCCATAGCATAGAGTAAGTTGTCTCCTCCTGCTCCGCCATATTTTACTGGAATAGGAATGCCCATTAACCCTATTTTAGCCATTTTCTCAACCGTCTCAATCGGGAATCTTTCTTGTTCATCAACCTCTGCTGCCAGAGGTTTTACCTCTTTTTCTGCAAACTCTCTGATCATTTGTCTAAAGAGAGTCTGTGTCTTTGAAATATTAAAATCCATTGTAAGTATATAGCTTTTATCAAAGAAAACAGACGCCATCAACCCTTCAGTTGTGAAGGGTGAAAAGCGTCCGTTGTTTACCTTAAAGTTTTTAAATCAGTCTAATGACTGCTTCTATATAACTCCAAAAACCACACCATTATAGATATGTTCGGAGTTTTATTGTATGAAAAGTCGTTAATTCTTTTTGTCAGTAAGAACTAAGCGATTATTCAGCGATGTTTTTCAGGATAATTGCAGTACCCATACCACCTCCAATGCACAGAGAAGCCATACCATGCTTGTTGCCTGAACGCTTCATTTCATGGATCAGACTTACTGTAATTCTGTTTCCGGAAGCACCAATGGGGTGTCCTAATGCGATAGCACCACCATTAACATTGCAATAGGTATTAAACCAGTCGTCTGTAACTTGATGGTCTTCACAAAGCTGTTTAATTACACCCAATGATTGTGCTGCAAAAGCTTCATTTAATTCAAGCACATCGATATCAGTAAGCTTTAGCCCTGCTTTCTTGAGAGCATTCGATATAGCTGGTACAGGTCCCATTCCCATGATAGCAGGATCAACGCCACCTTGTCCTACAGCAACAATCTCTACTAAAGGTTTAAGGTTATATTGTTTAATAGCCTCTTCACTTGCCAGCAGAACAAAAGCTGCACCATCATTAATGCCCGATGCATTGCCCGCGGTAACAGTACCGTCCTTCTTAAAGGCGGGGCGAAGTGTTCCTAGCTTCTCAAAACTAGTAGATCTGTTAGGAAACTCATCTGTATCAAATACAATCGTATCCTTTTTCGATTTAATCTCAACAGGGACGATCTCGCCTTTAAATTTACCATTGTCAATTGCTGCTATTGCTTTTTGTTGGCTGGCGATTGAGAATTGGTCTTGTTGTTCACGGGTGATGCTGTATTTAGTTGCAATGTTTTCTGCGGTTATTCCCATGTGGTAACCTTCGAAAGCATCTGTCAGCCCATCGGTAACCATGTGGTCAAGAGCTGAGAAATCGCCCATTTTAACACCATTTCTAACAGTACCTGGCAGGATATGACCAGCGCTAGACATGTTCTCTGTTCCACCGGCGAGAATAAGATTAGCCTCACCCGCACGGATATTGTTAAAGGCTGTCATTATGCTCTTCATTCCACTTCCGCAGATCATGTTGATACCCCATGCGGGTACTTCACTAGGGATCCCTGCTTTGATAGAGGCTTGACGGGCGATGCCCTGCTTCTGACCTGCCATAAGGATATTACCAACGATTACCTCGTCTAAATTAGCTGGGTTAACAGAGGTCTCTTTCAGGATATCTTTAATAACGATAGCTCCCAGATCAGCAGCAGATACACCTGCGATTGTTCCAAGAAATTTACCGATAGCAGTTCGTTTAGCTGCTACTATATAAACTTTTGACATTGTGTTAAGTTTAAAAGGTGATTTTATTGTTTCATTGGTTTGAGGTCTGCTGCAATAATTAAAGGAGCTTCAGTAGCTTCTTGTACCTGTTCTGGTGTAAACTCAGGATGAATCTCTTTTAGCAGGATTCCATCGGGAGTAATCTCCATTACGCCCATCTCGGTAATGATAAGGTTGACCTGGCCTGCGGCAGTAAGCGGAAGGTTACATTCATTGAGGATTTTGACACTACCTTTGGCCGTGTGTTCCATGGCCACAATAACCCTTTTTGCCCCAACGATCAGATCCATTGCACCGCCCATTCCAGGAGTAAGCTTACCCGGAATAATCCAGTTGGCTAGATTACCTTTCTTATCCACCTGTAAGGCTCCAAGAATAGTTACATCAACGTGTCCTCCTCTGATGATACCAAATGAGGTTGCACTATCGAAACTAGAGGCACCGGGGATGGCAGTTATAGGCATCCCTCCGGCATTAACCAAATATTTGTCTTCTTTACCGGGTTCTGGTGCAGGCCCCATACCGAGTAATCCATTTTCACTCTGTAAGATGACATGTACCGATTCGGGAAGATAATTTGGGACTAGCGTTGGCAATCCAATGCCCAGGTTGACTACGTCTCCATCATGAAGTTCAAGTGCTGCTCTTCGGGCAATCACTTCTCTTACCTGGTTTTTATCCATATTTTGAGTATTTGGTGTATTTGACTTTATATGTTGGATGATTTCTCCGGATAAACCGGTTCGTAATCTATCTTGTTTTAATTAACCATTGATTCTGCGGTTCATCTCTTGAGCTATAAAAGAGGCCACATCATTAGCATAGGTATTCATTCCGAAGCCGGCGTCATATCCTAGCTCTTTTGCCAATTCATGAGAAAGTCTTGGGCCACCACATGCAAGAATTACTTTATCGCGCAACCCCTCTGCTTCAAGTAGCTCAACTAATTCCACGAGATTCTTTATGTGAACGTCTTTCTGAGTTACTGTTTGAGAAACAAGAAGTACATCAGCTTTAAATTCTATTGCCTTAGCGATAAACTCTTCATTTGGAACCTGACTACCCATGTTAAGCGCTTCTAACATCTCGTAACGCTCAAGTCCGTAATGACCCGCATAGCCTTTCATGTTCATGATGGCATCAATTCCTACCGTGTGAGCATCGGTACCGGTACTTGCACCAAGAACCCTTATTTGTCGGCCAATGTTTTCTTTAATGAAAGTGTCAGTCTCTTCCATATCCCAAGTGGTAGATTCTACTTTTGGAACATGGATAACAGTGTAATCTACAGAGTGGGTGCAGCTACCGTAGCAGTTAAAGAAGGTAAACCCGGGGGTGAGCTCTTTATAGAAAACAACTTGAGGATTCTCCAGTCCCATCTGTTTTATCAGAAGTTTAGCCGCTTCTATAGCCTCGTCACCAGCCGGTACAGGAAGAGTAAAGCTTAGCTGAATCTTCCCATCATTCATAGTATCGCCGTATGGTCTTATGTTGGTAAGGTCTAGAGTTTTATCAAAATCTCTCGACTCCATTGAATATAGTCCTCCGCTCATGTTAGTTTCTCCCTTTCATTAGTTCAACAAATGGATTACAGTAGTTATTTCCTTTAGGAGCTACGCCATCTAGGCCTTTCCCGCCATTTTTGGGCCTTTTTACATCTCCAAAGATGCCTTTTTCTAAAGCCGTAAATAGTCCCTCCTTTTCCATCAGTTCCAGAAGATCCGTTGCTTTATCGATAACGAATTTTGCTCTGTTCTTGATTATTCCATTCTCTTTGAATTCAACCTCATCTCCAATGTTTTTCATGCTTGAGAAGATGTACTTAGCGTTTTCAATACTAAGGTAACGGTCGCTCATGAAAGGAGTATGAATTGCCTCTGTTAGCATTCCTAATAGTTGAATGCCTTGACCTGTCCAGATAGAGATAGAGTTAAAGAGAGCATCTTGAATATGGCCTCTGAAGATATTACCTGTCATGAATTTTGTAGGAGGCATATACTTTAAGGGCGCTTTAGGGAAGATCTCTCTTGTCATCTGAGCTTGGGCTAATTCATATAAGAACCCATTTTCAAGTTCCGGATTCATTTCAAATGCATGGCCAAGGCCCATCTGTTCTTCAGGTAAGCCTGCCAACAGCGCTAATTGTTCATTAATCAGGTCTGAAGCAAGGACAGTATGAGCCTCTTCAAAAGCATCAGCCGTAGTGAGGTAGTTGTCTTCACCAGTATTGATTATAACACCAGCAAAGCCATTAATGATTCTAGAGAAATATTGGTCAACTAAGGTTCTCTGCATGTTGATATCTCTGAAGAGAATGCCATAGAGTGCGTCATTCAACATTACATCAAGACCTTCAAGAGCCCCCATGACGGCGATTTCGGGCATACACAACCCTGAACAATAGTTACAGAGTCTAATGTAACGGCCAATCTCTTCACCAACCTCATCAAGAGCTGATCTCATTATACGGAAGTTCTCCTGAGTAGCATAAGTACCGCCGAAGCCTTCGGTTGTTGCTCCGAAAGGAACGTAATCAAGTAGACTCTGTCCGGTGGTTCTGATAACTGCGATGATATCTGCGCCTTGTCTTGCTGCAGCCTGAGCCTGGATCACATCTTCATAGATATTACCTGTAGCAACAATAACATAGATATAGGGTTTTGGCCCTTCTCCGATGGTTGCTAAATAGTTATCTCTTCTTTGTCTACGCTCCTTAATGCGATTAACGGAAGCCTCTATCCAAGGTTTGAGAGCCTTTAATGCCTCATCAGAAGAATGACTACTCATTGAAGATAGATCAAGTTTACCGGCTGATACCTCCTCAGCAATCTGTTGGGGAGTGAGATTTTTCTCTAGTACAGCATTTCCAATGAAAAAGATAACACCTTCTCCAAGCAAGCTTTTTTCTTTGAGACTATCTACAACAATATTTGGCAGGGGCACTCCATCAGCATCAACTCCGTCGATGCCCAGGAGGCGACAAATGGTACGCTCTACGGCAACGGTAGTGTATCTATCAACAAAAAGCTGCACCTCATCAGCAATATTTCGTGCAAGCCCTTTTGCATACTCTACCTTTTTAAAATCAATTCCTAGTTTACTCGTTTGCATGTTCGTGTGATTGTTCTTATTTTCCTGTTCTGTGTTCTTTTGCTTTGGCTAAGAAGTTCTTATCTACACCAAGTAGGGTGGCAATTTTTATTGCCTCTTCAGGTACCGTATCTGTATCGTCTTCTATAAGAGAATAGTCAAGAAAATCGGTGATATTCTCAGCTGTTAAAGTGGATGTCTGAGCGTTTTCGCAAAACCCTTTAACTCTTAGCCTTTTAAAATTACCGGTAAGCCCACTGTAGTGAGACGTTACCAACGAAATAGAAGGTTGGGTGGCTAGTTCATCCAGCAGAGCATTAACTAATGCCTTCCCTTCTGTTGGGTTGGTAGTACGTGCCGGTTCGTCAATTAAAATGAGATTATATTTATTCTTTCCTAAGTTCTTAATTATCTTGTCAATCTTAAGCATCTCTGCCGCAAAAGAGGAGAGCCCTATTAATTCACTCTGTTCATCTCCAATTGAGATAAGAATTTTCTGGACAGTTCTGAGGTTTGCTTCTTTGGCCGGGACAAAAAAACCGAATTGAAGTAACGCTTGCGATAGTGCTAAGCTTTTAAGTAGAACGGTTTTGCCTGCCATATTGGCTCCTGTGATAAGACAGACGCCATGTTGAAGTGAAATATCTATAGGTTGATAACTTTTCCCCTTTTTTGATAAAGTGTCTTTTACTAAAGGGTTAAATAATCCCTTGAAATCAAGGGTTTCAGTATTTAACTTTGGTTTGATAAATTGCAGATCAGTACAAAGATTCGCCATTGCCAGACGTAGGTCGATTCTAGTGATCAACTCCACTGATTCCAGAATGATAGAATAGTTGTCTCTTAGTTTCTCTGAAATGGTAGTCCTAATCTGGTTTTCTATCTCTATCACTTCTGAAAACCTCTCCAATGCCTCTTTTTCATGACCATTGTGACGCAGTAAACGAACCTCTTTTCTTTTCTCAGCGAGTAAGTCAGAATAGAGATCGTAAATGTAAAAAGAGGGTACTCTATTCCCTTCAGGATCTAGCTGGCTTATTACTTCCTTAAGATTGGGGAAATTTGTAACCTCATCGATTGAATTTGAAGCACGTGAGAAAATCTCATCCGCCAGAATAGTAAATGATTTTAATTCAAAGAGTTCAATGTCGTCTAATACGTTATTGGCTTCCAGATTAGCAAGTGTTCCTTTGATATCTTTTATTTGGGATAGTTTTAAGTGAAGGAACTGTGATAATTCAGGTTGGTGATGGACTACCGAAACAAATTGATCGAGAAGATCAAGTTGGTTTTTTATAGTATTGTTGTCAACTAGAAAAGGCAATGCATAGAAGGCTCGTCTTCCTGCCGCTGTTAGCAGATCAATCTGGTCTGTTATATAGCGGAGGCCGGGGATTTCTTCTATTGCTTTTCTTAATATCATATTTATTTCTAATTGTTTATTTGCCGTAAATCGTAAACAGGGACTGTGACTATCCCTTGAATTGTCCGTATTGTCTCTTCAGAGTTAAGAACAAATCCGTTTGGAGAAACGGGATTTACCGTAATGGCAAGTAGCTTTGTGCTCTTAAGAACCGAGAATTTTCCTCCTCTGGAGATGTAGCTATAATAGCTTTCAGGCGAGGCGAAGACTCGGGTAAAGTCTTTTATTATAATCTCTGTTTCTTCTATCTGCTTTTGTATTTTCAGAAAGTTAAGCATTTTATCAGTTATAGCGCCTGGAACGAAAAGTCGTGTGCCATGCCTGAGGAGGTTTTTACCACCTTGTTCAATGTTTAACAGAGAGGTTATACCTAAGTCAATGATCTCATTCTCTTTTGAAATTGCCCAAACACCATTTTCTAGATCAATGAGTTTTGATTGTAGTAGTGTGGATGTTTCAGGAAGAGAGATCAGATCGTAGGTGTATTTTGTTTGAAAAGCCAGCGTGCGGAGGTTTGCCGATAAAGCTGCACCGGTTGAAAGGATTATTGCATCTGTTACAGTAGGTGAGCCGAGGCTCTTACGAGACAGTGCTCCATCAACAATCGTAAGTTCAGCGCCATATTGAGGCATCTCCTCAATGATCTCTTTCAGCCATGCAGTGTCTGAGGGGCCGGCTATCAGGGCTTTACCTTCCTCGATGACTCTGGCTGTAACCAGCCGTCCCAGTGAAGTACTGCGACGGCTGATGTCCAGAATCTCAGCAGTTAGCCTTTTAGTTCTGAAATGCTTCTCTGCGGTAACGAAAAGCATTCCTTTATAAAGAGTTATTTCGGGTTTACTGGTACGGGTCACCTGGTCAGTAGATTCACCGTCAATGCCAATAGAGGTTATGGCAAGTCGGGTCTCTCTTGCTTTAAGCCCGGAGATAACATAGTTCAGGCATTCTGTTTTTCCTGTGTTTTTCTCCATGCCTATAATGGCCAGGCTTCTGTATCTCAGAATATTCCCGGTAAAAGGCATTCCCTATTAATGATTGTGACGTTTTTTGCGGTTGAGTTCAGCTGGTTCAATAGAGATTTTATCTCCTTGAAGAAGGGAGGCAACTCCTTCATAAGGAGTTTTCTTGCACTCTTCGCAGTGGCATTCATTTTTATAATCGGTAGGTTCAGTGTAGGTTGTGATAACACCTTCAAAGTTTCTGAGAACCACTTTGCCAGGAGCTTGTGAGATCACATATTGAGGCATTACCGGTGTCTTTCCACCACCACCGGGAGCGTCGACAACAAAAGTTGGGACAGCATAGCCGCTGGTATGTCCGCGTAATCCTTCAATTATTTCAATCCCTTTTGATACCGTAGTACGGAAATGCTCCAGTCCCATTGAAAGGTCACATTGATAAATGTAATATGGGCGAACTCTCATTTTGACTAAGTCATGAACCAGATTCTTCATTACATGGACACAGTCGTTAACGCCTCTTAAAAGAACGCTTTGATTGCCTAAAGGAATACCCGCATTTGCCATTCTGGTGCAAGCATCAAAAGCCTCTTGAGTGATCTCATTTGAGTGGTTAAAGTGAGTGTTTAGCCAAATAGGGTGGTATTTCTTGAGCATGTTAACGAGGTCTTCCGTGATACGTTGAGGAAGAACGACGGGGGTTCTTGATCCAATTCTGATGATTTCAACGTGTGGAATGGCTCTGAGTCGTTGAATGATATATTCTAGCTTGTTGTCAGAGATAAGAAGGGCATCTCCGCCTGAAAGAAGAACGTCACGAACCTGAGGGGTATTAGCGATATATTCAATGCCCTTCTCAATGTTTGAATCGGGAGTTGCAGCATCTTTCTGACCAGCAAATCTTCTGCGGGTACAGTGGCGGCAATACATTGAACACATGTCAGTGACAAGAAATAGAACTCTATCAGGATATCGATGAGTTAATCCGGGAACAGGGGAGTCTTCGTCTTCATGAAGAGGATCGAGAAGGTCGGCCGGCGATTGATGAGTCTCTGCCGCAGTTGGAATGGATTGTTTTCTTACCGGGCAGTTTGGATTGTTAGGATCAATAAGGCTCAGATAATAGGGGGTGATTGCCATCCTTAAAGTTGCAAGTGATTTTGCAATACCCTCTTCCTCTTCAGGAGTAAGCTGGATGTATTTTTTTAGTTGATCAAGGGTCTCAATGCGGTTCCTGACTTGCCATTTCCAGTCATTCCATTCCGCATCAGTTACATTGGGAAAAAGTTCGCTTCTTCTGCTTTTAACCATGATAGTACGTTGTTTTTGTCTCTTTTGTGCAAGGGTGATTTGTTTAAGAGACGAGATGGTGATTATTTTAGATATATATTTTCTCGAAAAGTTCTCTGATCTCTTTCGATTCACGGATGATGTTAAGAGTCAGGTCGGCGTGCCCTTTGGCGTAACCGTTTCCAACAATCAGGTTGATGTCTTTTCCTACGCCTTCGGCCCCCAAAGCTGCTTTTGTAAAGCTGGTTGCCATTGAGAAGAAGTAGACACAACCTTGTCCTTTGGTTATTAAGATTGAGGTCATCTCAGTCGAGGGAACGTTAACATTATTGATGACTACATCGCAACCACGTTCGCCTGTGATTGCAATGACCTTACGGTAAACATCCATAACATTGGTGGCATCTGCAACAATGACGTCTGTTGCGAGATTCATATCTTTTATTCGTTGAGCATTGCTCTCGCTAAATTCAACTACGATGACTTTACCATAAGGACCTGTGTTTTTCAAAGCCTGATAGCAACATAGGACACCAGATTTCCCGCCACCACCAATGATACATACAACATCTCCCTCTTTTACGAGGCGGTCAACCTGAGCTGGTGCTCCTGCAACATCTAAGGCTGCCAATGCAAGTTTCTCGGGTATATCATCAGGTAGTTTTGCAAAGAGTCCACTATCAAATAATATCGCTTCTGCAACAACATCTACCTGGTCACTTTCCGGGTCAAGGTGTTTTATCTCCTTAATCTTAAGTGGTGTGAGAGATAAAGAGACTAACGTAGCAATTCTATCACCAGGTTTTAAAGTCTTATTATGAAAACCTGAGCCAACTTCACGTATAGTGCCTAAAAGCATTCCTCCTGAGCCTGTAACCGGATTCTGCATTTTACCTCTTTCTTCTACTATAGAAAGGATCATTTGTTTCATCTTGTCGGCATCGGCACCGCAAGCCTTCTTAATCTGTGTATAGCTGGCAGAATCAATGTTTAACGTTGTGACATCTATGAGAGCTTCGTTATGATAAATCTCCATAGTATTGTCTAGTCTGAGTGCTGGTTGGGGTAGTGTTCCTATTGGCTCAAGAACACGATGGGTGCCATATCTGCAACCTTCTTTCATCTATAAAAAATTATTTAAATCAGATCGTTTAGCTTAAATTGAAAAGAGTTTGTCTGGTATCAATAACTTTTAGCAATAGCCGAATACGTATTGATTGCCCGGAAAGATTGGCTGAGAGCAAAGTGCTCTCAGCCAAAAATCATCTTATGCGTATAATTCGGTGAATACCTTACGAAGTTTTTCGCTTTCACGAAGTAACTGTAAAGTGATTTCAGCATGGCCACGTGTATAGCCATTACCAACAATCATAGTTACATCACTACCTACACCCTCAGCGCCGAGAGCAGCTTTGGTGAAGCTGGTGGCCATAGAGAAGAAGTAGACAACTCCATCATTCTTAGTGCAAAGAATGGAGGTCATCTCAGTGTCTGTAATGTTAACGTTATTGATAGTTACATCGGCCATCTGTCCATTAGTCAACTCATCAAGCTTTTCAAGAACTGCTACGGGTTGGGTAGCATCAGCTGCAAATACATAGTCACAGAAGCCTAACTCAATAAGCCTTTTTGTGCTCTTTTCACTGTGGCATAGACCGATTACTTTACCAGTGATGCCGGCACGTTTCTTAGCTTCATAGCAGCAGAGCATCCCTGATTTACCACCTGCACCAATGATTAAAACAGTGTCACCTGGTTTAACCAGTTTTGCAGTCTGTGCAGGAGCACCAGCTACGTCGAGTGCAGAAAGAGCAAGAGTAGCGGGCATGTCTTCAGGGATCTTAGCATAGATACCACTTTCGAAGAGAATAGCCTTACCATCGATATCTACCTGATCGATCTCTTTTCTGATATCTTTGATCTTGTCTATACGTAACGGGGTAAGTGATAATGATACAAGGGTTGCAATTTTATCACCTTCTTTCAGGTCGATCTTTCCTTTTAAAGCATCACCGATTTTTTCAACAGTTCCTAAAAGCATGCCACCTGAACCGGTTACAGGGTTTCTGTGTTTTCCTTGTTTCTCAACAATGCCAAGCATGATTTCAGCAATCTTCTTTTCGTCACCCCCAGCTTGCTCTTCAATTTGAGTGAAACTTGCGGAGTCAATGTTCAGGGTTTGTACATCGATCAAGATCTCGTTGTCATAGATCTCATCCATGTTATTGTCAATCTTATTGGCTGGTTGTGGAAGAACGCCTTTAGGTTCAATCACGCGGTGTAAACCGTATTTGTTTCCTTTCTTCATAATGATGTAATTAGTTTTTATAGCCACAAGTTCATCATCTGGAGGTTATCATGACAGTTTAAGTCTGTGTGACCTCTGTTGTTTCAATTGTAGCAGGGTGATGATTTGAATATGATTTAATCTTTTGTTTTTAATACTATTTTCTTGGGGCAAGTCCTAGAATCTTACGGGCTTCATCGGGAGTGGCAATCTCTCTGCCAAGCTCTTTTGCCATTCTAACAACCTTCTCAACAAGCTCTCCATTTGATTTTGCCAGAACACCTTTTGAAATATAAACATTGTCTTCCATTCCAACACGTACATGACCACCATCAATGATAGCTGCCATTGCAAGCGGGAATTCAAAACGGCCAACACCAGCAACGGTATAAGTAGCATCAGATGGGATACTGCCTCTTAGGAATACAAAATCACGAAGTTCGCCTGATATTCCACCATTGACGCCCATGACGAAGTCGAAGTGCATTGGACTCTTGATATAACCCTTTTTGTTGAGGCGAAGAGCCATGTCAATCATACTCTTGTCAAATACTTCGAGTTCGGGTTTAATACCATTCTTGATCATTCTTTCGCCAAAGACCTTAATGGTATTTTCTGTATTCATAAATACTTCATCTCCTCCAAAGTTTAATGTTCCACAATCTAATGTGGCCATTTCAGGGAGAAGCTCAGTTGGTTGTAATCTTTCGTCATCGCTCATGCCTACGGCACCACCGGTTGACGGTTGAATTATTACTTCAGGGTATTTAGCTTTAATAGCCTCCATGACCACCCTGAAACGTTCTTTATCCTGAGTTGGGGTTCCGTCATCCCAGCGAACATGAAGGTGGATAATTGAAGCACCTGCTTCATATGCTAAGCCTGCTTCTCTGACGTACTCTTCAATTCTGTAAGGAACGGCAGGATTCATCTCTTTAGTAACTTCGGCACCTGAAATTGCTGCAGTAATGATTAATTTTTCCATGATATGAGGGGTTTATTTCTTTCTTTGGCAATTCTTTGGAGTCACACAGGTTCCGCTAGCACGACAAACTACAATAGGTTCCTCTAAGATATCAGCAGCAGAATCGCTAATATCTTGTCTGGGGATGATAACTTTTCTAGCTTCAAAGATCATCTTGCGAGATGTATTCCCAATGTTTACAATCTCACCGGTTGCCTCAATATAGTCTCCGGCATAGACGGGTGCCATAAATTCTACGTTATCATATGCCTTAAAGAGACCTTCATCTCCGTCGAGTCTGATTAATAATTCGGTAGCTACATCTCCAAATAATTGAAGCATTTTTGCTCCATCAACTAAGTTGCCACCATAATGAGCATCGTGTGAGCTCATGCGTATGCGAATAAGTGCTTTTTCCATCTTTTTTCTTTTTTAATATGCGATATAATCAACAAAAATTGAGGATGTTTTCACCTCATGAGGTTTTAAATCACCCGTTTCAATTATTTGATCAGGCTCAGCGATAACAAGGTCTGCTGCTGTCGCCATTATCGGATTGAAGTTTTGGGTAGTTCCATGATAAGCAAGGTTACCAGCTTTATCTGCTAATGTGCAGTAGAGTAGAGCAATGTCAGCTCTGACCGGTAGCTCTAACAAATACTCTTTACCATCTATCACCATTGTCTGCTTCCCTTCGGCAATCATAGTGCCTAGCCCAGTCGGCGTCAAGAATCCACCTAATCCAGCTCCACCTGATCTTACTCGTTCAGCTAAAGTCCCTTGGGGTGAAAACTCTATTTCAAGGGTTCCTTGATTCATTTGATCAATGGTATTAGGGTTGGTGCCAATATGAGAAACAATCACCTTTTTTACCTGTTTGTTGGTGATCAACAGGCCAATACCCCTGTCAGGAAAGCCAGTGTCATTACAGATAACGGTAAGGTCTTTTACTCCACTCTTAACTAAAGCTGCGATAAGCCGATTAGGAGTACCATTGGCTAGAAAGCCTCCAATCATAAGCGTCATGCCATCTTTAACCTTGGCAATAGCTTTGTCAATGGTGATCAGTTTATTCATATCCAATTAATTTGTTTGCATTTACCATACATTGTAGCCCTTTGAGTTATCAGTTAATTTGAATAGACTGCTAGCCAATCCGGGCTGAATTTACGGTTAAAAGGTTGTTATTTCTTTGATTTTCGTTTGATGATATAAATATGTTTAACATAGGTTCCTAGCTTAAGAAACTATGTTAGTGTAAAGTATGAAATAAATAGGTAAAGCCATGAAAGCGTAGCCTTCTGGTTTCGTTGAATTATCTATATGGCAGTCCCTGGTCATTGGATTGGTGATTTTATGACATGAACTACTAAATTTATCTCTTCTTTGTGAGCAGTGTGAATCTCTAAAAGAAGAACTTACTAATGGAAACGTCGCCATCATTTCCGACGCAAATGTAGTTTATTTTCTGCTATTTCCATCGTTTTCGGTAAAGATTGAGAGGACTTTATGTGATTTTAGATTTTACAATTTGCTTACAATTTTTTAACATTGCCATGTATTTCATATCTTAACCTTTTGAAGGCGCATTTAATCCTTTTTTACTCTGCTATTTATTCTTAGGACTATTCTCTATTTGATGATATGTCTCTTGATTTTATCCGGATTACATGTATTCTTCTATGGGCAACTGATCTTACTTTCAAATGATTTTGTTTCTGGGCATTTTAAATGATCCGATAAACGAAAAACAAATAAACAATTTATGAACCATCGAATTCTGTTGGCTCTTTTGTTACTGCCAATATCTCTGTTTTGTCAGACTTTTACCGAAAGTAACTTGCCTATCATTGTAATTAACACTGAGGGCGTACCTATTCCCGATGAACCTAAGATTCCGGGCACAATGAAGATTATTGACAACGGCTCTGGACAATTGAACCACCCAGATGATCCGGGAAATATTTATGATGGAGGTATTGGGATTGAGATTAGGGGCTCTTATTCTGCTAGCCTTCCTCAAAAGCCTTATGCCATTGAGACCCGTGATGCTCAACAAAATGAATTGGATGTCTCATTGTTTGGATGGCCTGAGGAGAGCGACTATGTCTTGCTTGCTAATTATAATGACAAAGTCTTTATGCGTAATGTCCTCGCTTTCTATCTTTCAAATGTGATGGGGCATTATGCTTCACGTACCAGATTCTGTGAGGTGATTGTTAACGGTCAGTACAATGGGATCTACGTCTTTGGAGAGAAGATAAAGAGGGATAAAGGACGAGTTAACATAGCTAAATTAGATCCAGATGAAATTACTGGCGAGCCGTTGACAGGTGGATATATTTTCAAATGTGACTACTGGACTTCTTCTGATAGCTGGCAGTCTCCGTATCACCCTATTGATCATCCTGATTTTAATGTTAGATTCGTCTATTATGTGCCTAAACCTGAAGATATCGTAGCTCAGCAAAAGTCCTATTTAAAGGATTACGTCTCTGCTTATGAAAAGGCACTTTACAGCGATAAATTCGATGATCCGGATCTGGGCTATCGCCCTTATGTAAATACAACCTCATTTATCGACTATTTTATAGTTAATGAGTTGGCTAGAAACAATGACGGTTTTAAGAAAAGTTATTATTTCTTCAAAGATCGTGATGGAATAGATAAAAGAATAAACTCTGGCCCTGTATGGGATTTTGATTGGGCATGGAAGAATATTGATGAATGTCCGATTTTTGCTGCGACTGATGGGAGTGGTTGGGCTTATAAAGTGAATGATTGCTGGCCTGATAACAACTCTCCGGGATGGCAAGTCCGACTACTTCAAGATACTGCTTATGCTAATGAAACCAGATGTCGCTGGGATTACCTCCGTCAGGATGTCTTAAACACTGACTCACTTCATGCTTGGATAGATAATAACGTTGCACTACTTCAAGAAGCTCAGAAACGTCACTATCAGCGCTGGCCTATTCTTGGTTTAAATGTTGGTACTCCAGTTATAGGTCCTATTCCAACTACATGGGAAGGTGAGATTGCCGATTTCAAACATTGGATTGATCTTAGATTGGCCTGGCTTGATGCTAATATACCAGGTAATTGCTGGACTACTTCTGTTGAAACTCCTGCCTCCGGGCACCCAATTATCTTCCCAAATCCAACATCTGATTATTGCTTTATTGAATGGCCTAACCATACTATTAACCGTCAACCAGAACTCTTTAATATTAATGGTGATAGACTTCTAATTCCAACTCGGATTAGCTCAGGAACTATTAAACTCATTTTAGATGGAGTTCCGCAAGGTTTCTACCTTGTTAAACTAGCTGATAATGTTGGGGTAATTAAATGGCTGAAGATTTCAGTCATTCGATGAAAAATGCCCTGTAGAGACGCGATTCATCGCGTCTTGGATTCATCGCGTCTCGGATTCATCGCGTCTCGATGAATAGAGACGCGATGAATCGCGTCTCTACAGGGTTGGGATTCTACAAAATGGCCTTTACCGCTGTTCCGGTAGCGACGACCATTAGCATACTGCCATTGCCTAGTGTTTCATAATCTAGATCAATGCCAATAACAGCATTAGCTCCAAGTTGGTAGGCTTTCTCTTGTAGCTCTGCCAGAGCGGTGTCTTTTGCCTCTTTTAGAACTTTTTCATAAGCACCACTACGTCCACCAACGATATCGGTGATAGAGGCAAAGAAGTCTTTGAAAATATTTGCACCAATAATGGTCTCTCCACTTACCAATCCGAGATAAGATTGGATTGTTTTCCCTTCAATGGTATTTGTTGTAGTCAGTAACATAGCTTTAAAGTTTACATGTTTGACGCTAGATCTCACTAAAAATTACAACTCTTTTGACTTTTTTTAGAGTCACATTTTGATTAATTATCGATTGATCTCTAATTGCTACCTTTACAAGGACTTTTTATGAATAGTTAAAATGTACTTTTGCCGCAAATACCGTAATCTGTCTTTTCTAAGAAAAATCTATTGACCAAAAACTAAACTGTCATGCAGCTAAATTGCTCTGGTAAAATCATCTCCTCCAACTTTATAGTTTCAAAAGTAGTTATCATATCCTTGGTTGGGTTATTGTTCTCATTTGCTGGTTTTATTGAGGAGGTTCAAGGCCAGATAACAGATGAGTATCGTTATGCAGATTCTCTGCATAGGGCCGTTTTTACCGTTGATTCTCATACAGATACTCCATTAAATTTTGTTGATGATGGGTTTGATTTCGGTCAGTTTCATTCAGACAAAGATATCTGCTATGATCTTCCTAAAATGGTTATTGGCGATATGGACGCGGTTTATTTTGGGGTTTTTGTTGTTCAGAAGCCTCTTACAACTGAAAATATGGTGAGGGCTAGAGATCGGGCTATCAGGTTATATGATTCTATCGATAAAGTGGTTTCCAGATACAGTGATCGATTGGTATATGTTTCTACTCCCGCTGCCGCATATAAGGCAGTTGCAGAAGGTAAGAAGGCGATTTTTTCAGGTGTGGAGAATGGCTTTGTCATAATGGATCAGCTTGAATTAATTCGTTATTTCCAGCAGCGTGGAGCTACCTATATTACCTTATGTCATTCTTTAAACAATCAGATTTGTGATTCTGCCAATGATACATTAGTTTATGGCGGGCTATCTTCTTTTGGGGAGAAGGTTGTTCAAGAGATGAATAGATTAGGGGTTATGATAGATGTCTCGCATATGTCGGACAGTAGCTTTTATGATGTTATTAAGATGTCAACTTCTCCTGTGATTGCATCTCATTCATGTTCTCGTGCTATTTGCGATAATCCTCGGAATATGAGTGATGATATGCTTCGTCAACTTAAGAAGAATGGTGGGGTTGTACAACTCTGTATTTTGTCAGATTATGTGAAAAAAATGCCAGCAAACCCTGATCGTGATAAGGCGTTTGGTGATTTATGGAATCGGTTTAATGGATACAAGAATCTTCCTGATAGTATGTTTAAGGTTGCTAGAGCAGAATGGAATAGGGTGGATAAAGCCTATCCTCGTCAATTAGCCATGGTAAAAGATGCAGTTGATCATATTGATCATATGGTCTCAGTGATGGGTATTGACCACGTGGGCATCGGTACCGATTTCGATGGAGGAGGAGGGTTAGCTGATTGTCGTGATGCTACAGAGTTAAGATCAATTACCCGTGAATTGGTGAGAAGGGGCTATTCCGCTGAAGATATCCGGAAAATATGGGGTGGCAATCTTATGAGGGTTCTTCAAATAAACATGGATAGAGCCACTATTAATTTAGACTAGCTCATGGCCTCCTGTTTTTATAGAAACCTTTAGATTATTGGTAGTTGATATAATATGTCTTCTTAATTCAGCGGTTAATTGTGTCGTATAAGTTTTAAGCTTGGTCTAGGATTAATTGTAACAGAAACTCTTTTACGAGTAATGCATCCGTGTTGGGAGGTCACAAGAACGGTGTAGATTCCTGAGGTATTAACTGTTATTGATGGTTGTGTAGATCCTGTACTCCATTGGTAGGTGTTTGTATTTGGCCCTGCGTTCAGGATAAGAGGTGTGTTAGCGCAAACTGCTGTGTCATCTGGAAGATCAACGTCGGGTAGATTCCATGAAGAGACTTGTAATGTGCTGTCCCAGAGACACTGAAACTCATCGAGAATATAACAGTTATAGCTAAATGTTCCGGTTGTAAATGGACTTACATAGGCCGTTTGTCCATTTGTCGCGATTATATCAGGACCAGTAATCCAAGTTGAATCAATACCTGCTGAGTATCCCCAAGCCTGGGGTAATAGAGAAGGAGAAAGTTCCATCGACCAGTTAAAGATATAGCCGTTATCAACCTTCCATTTGTCACAGATTTGTATACTCCACCGACCATTAAGGGGGCACCCAATAAGTTTTCCGAATGATGAGTCTGGCTGATAATAGTGTAGTCTCGCAACAAGATGTGTGGAGTCAAGCCGTGCTTTACCAGCGTTATAGTTAATGGTGCTATCATCTGGATAGATCTCAGACCAACAGTAGTTCCATCCTGTTCCGGGCGTGTTGGTGTTTGGATCGCAATAGAGCGGGGAGTCGCATTTATGAGGATCTCCATCTTTTTGACATGGTAGGCCCATGTCTGCTCCACCCCAGTTAATGTACTTTTTCAGCGTGGTTGATTGTCCGTTTGGGCATTGTAACGTGAATTCCATATCACCCACGTACGAGTGTTCCATATTGACACAGATCGATTGAATGTCATCTCCAGAGGTTATCGTTTGATTAGGCAGGAATGAAGTGAAGAATACTTCCGTGTTGTAACATGGGTTAGTAGGGTTGCAATTTAATCCATCAGGAATAAACATAGTACTATCAAATCGCTGACTGGTTACCTGACTGTAAGAATATGGTGTATAGCTCGTAAGTGAGGCTACGGTGATGGCCGTAGTATCACCAACACATAGAGGGGGTGGATTTTTGATTTGTTGAAATGGATTTCCCGAGACAACAACCCTACAAACAATAGGTAAGGAGGCGCAGTTATTGCTATCCTTGACAAATACACTTAGTTCATAACCCTTTGCTGAGTCATATGGATACCATGCATAGGGGTCGTCTGTTACTCTAGTCTGACCATCCCCGAAAAGCCAGTGATAGGTGTTTAGAGTATCGTGCTGAGTATAGTTGGTGTTGTTCTGTGGATACTGGCATTTAATGGCTATTTTGACGCTATCATGCTGACATTGTCTGAAATATAAGTATCCGTTTGCATCAGAGTAGGGGATAGGGATACATTGAAATGTATCGATAGATGTAATTATTGGTTGACATGGAGCTCTGTCTCTGTCGCTAAGTTCAGGTTCACTTAAGTCTATCTTGTTGTTGATAGAATCCTTTTCCTTCAGAATGGTGGTGTCTTCTGATTGGTATATAGATATTACAGAGGAGGTAATGCTGCTAGTAGTTAGAAACAGCCCCCATGTTGGCTTCGTGAATGATTGGTTGATAAGTAATAAAATAATGAAGCCTATTAAAAGTACAACCCTGCTGCCTGCTTTATCCATCCTTTGGGATGTTTAAATGTGTATCTGGTCACTCAAATTTATAAAAAAGATTAACATATTGGGCTTTAGTAAAATAAAATTTTTATTTAGAGTTTAACAGTTGCTTATTTGAACTGCTTCCCCGCTTCTCTCTCTATCCTCCCTCAATTCTATCGTATATATCTTCTCAATATCTCCTCAATCTTATCTCTATTTTCATGTCTCAACATCTCCTCGACATCCTCTCTATATCCCCTCTATATCCTCTCTATATCCCCTCTTTGTCCTCTAC
>MTLE01002096.1_pt1 | contig 23655 bp, 22 predicted proteins | sample 1982461 | NCBI WGS metagenome assembly MTLE01 (sample SAMN05712605, study PRJNA340218) | biofilm metagenome | isolation source: sample SPL anode biofilm adapted to -200 mV | place: USA | collected 2012-02-03
CAAACCTTCCCTCGACGGTCAACAGAAATAAAATTAAAACTAATTTATTTTTATTTTAGCAAAGCGCCGTTTGCCAAACTGCACTATATACTCACCTGCTCCAATAAGTTCGAAAGCCTCATCGGAGACCTTCTCGCCATTTACTTTGACCCCACCTTGCTGAATGGCACGTCGGCCTTCGCTATTTGACTTTACAAGCCCCGCCTCGGACAACACCCTGCACATAAGCATCTTTCCGCCGTCAGCGGACAATGATATTTCAGGCATGTCATCCGGAGCCTGGTTGTCACGGAACCGTTTAACAAAATTCTCTTCAGCTGCCTCAGCGGCATGACGACTGTGATAACGGGCAACAATTTCACGCCCGAGCTGTTTCTTGGCTTCCATGGGATGAACTTCACCACGCCGTATGGCAACTTTAAGATTATCTATATCTGCCAGCGTCAGGTCACTCAACAACTCGTAGTAACGGAACATGAGTTCATCAGAAATGGACATCACTTTTCCAAATATTTCATCGGCTGGTTCATTGATGCCGATATAGTTGCCCAGTGACTTGCTCATCTTATTCACGCCATCCAAACCCTCAAGAAGTGGCATGGTAATGACGCTCTGAGGAGCTTGCTTCCACTCCCGTTGCAGTTCGCGGCCAACAAGAAGATTGAATTTCTGATCTGTGCCGCCGAGTTCCACGTCAGCCTTAAGGGCCACCGAATCGTAACCTTGAATAAGAGGATAGAGGAACTCATGGATACTTATTGGCAGTTGGTTGGCGAACCGCTTACCAAAGTCGTCTCGCTCAAGCATCCTCGCAACCGTAGACTTGGCGGCAAGTCCAATCATATCGGACGCTGTCATCTTGCTCAGCCACTCCGAATTAAAAACAACCCGTGTCCTGTCTTTATCAAGTATCTTGAATACCTGCTCTTTATATGTCTCGGCATTTTTTAGAACGTCTTCACGAGTGAGCGCCTTGCGCGTTTCAGACTTTCCTGTCGGGTCACCAATCATCCCGGTAAAGTCACCTATGAGAAAACAGATTTCATGTCCCAGCTGCTGGAACTGTCGCAGTTTATGCAAGAGAACCGTGTGGCCGAGGTGAAGATCAGGCGCTGTTGGGTCAAAACCGGCTTTGATCCGCAAGGGGACTCCAGTACTCAGGGATTTGCCGATTTTCTCCTCCAGTTCCTTCTCAAGGAGTATTTCTGTCGCACCGCGCTTGATAATCTCCATTTGCTCTGCTACCGACATGAAAACCTCTCCCTCCCCACTAACACTCAAGTGAAATACGTTCTATCGAAACAGCGGAACCGCTCATTTCATCTATGGCAACTACAACGCCATTGAGGCGAATGTCCTTCTTGGCGACTTCGAAGCGTACCGGCATCTGGGTCAAGAATCGCCCCACAGCCAACTCCTTTTTTACCCCGATTACTGAATCAAAACTTCCTGTCATACCTGCATCGGTAATATAGGCTGTCCCACCGGGAAGAATCCGCTCATCGGCGGTCTGAACGTGAGTATGGGTTCCCACAACAGCACTCACTCTTCCATCCAGGTGCCAGCCCAAGGCAACCTTCTCAGAAGTGGCTTCAGCGTGGAAGTCCACAAATATGATATTTGTTTGCCCTTTCAGTTGCTCAATCTCTTTATCGGCAGTGCGGAAGGGACAGTCAAGACTGTTCATGAAAACCCTTCCTTCAAGATTGAGAATACCTATACTGACCCCACCTGCAGTCTTCACAACGGTGCTACCCCTCCCCTTTGTCCCGGGGGGGTAGTTGGCAGGCCGCACGAGACGGTCCTCCCGTTGAATGAACTGATAGGATTCCTTTTTGTCCCAGACGTGATTCCCACTCGTCAATACATCTATCCCGAGCGAATAAAGCTCCATTGCCTTATCTTCGGTAATGCCGAATCCACCCGCGGCATTTTCACCGTTTGCAACAACCAAATCAATCCTGTAGCGGTCAATGAGACGATGAAGATCACGGGCTACGGCTTCACGACCTGGAGCACCAACAATATCGCCGATAAAAAGAATCTTAACGGGCATACTCTATTGCCCGCGTTTCCCTGATTACATTTACCTTTATCTGCCCAGGGTAAGTCATCTCTGCTTCAATTTTCTTTGCAATGTCCTTCGCAAGGACTACCGCTCTTTCGTCCGTAACTTCGTCACTGGAGACCATAACCCTTATTTCGCGCCCGGCCTGGATAGCAAATGAGTTATTGACGCCGGTAAACGACGTGGCAATTCGCTCCAGATCATCAAGGCGTTTAACATACGTTTCCATCATTTCGCGTCTGGCACCGGGACGCGCACCGGACAGGGCATCGGCTGCCTGGACCAGGACGGCCAGGACAGTATTGGGTTTCTCGTCCTCATGATGGGCCATGATGGCATGAACAATTTTGGGAGATTCACCATATTTTCGGGCAAGATCAGCACCAATAACCGCATGGGACCCCTCGACTTCATGATCTACAGCTTTACCGAGGTCATGAAGAAGACCGGCGCGTTTTGCCTGTTTCACGTTGACACCAAGTTCTGAGGCCATGATCCCGCAAAGGAAGGCAACCTCCAGCGAGTGCTGATAAACATTCTGGCTATACGAAGTACGGTACTTGAGACGTCCAATCAGTTTCAGCACTTCCGGATGAATGCCATGGACCCCCAAATCAAAAGCAGCCTGATCTCCAGCTTCCTTAATGGTCTGCTCGACCTCTTCTTCGGCCTTCGAGACAACCTCTTCGATGCGGCCCGGGTGAATACGGCCATCGGTAATGAGTTTTTCCAGGGCAATTTTCGCCACTTCACGCCGAACTGGGTTGAATCCGGAAAGGATTACCGCCTCGGGAGTGTCGTCAATAATCAGATCAATCCCGGTAGCCGCCTCAAGAGCCCTGATATTTCTACCTTCACGTCCAATTATCCGCCCCTTCATCTCATCGGAAGGGAGAGCCACAACCGACACAGAGCGCTCGGCAACGTATTCGCCTGCATACCGTTGAATCGCCAGGGCGATAATTTCCTTGGACTTTTTATCTGCCGTCTCGCGGGCTTCCTCTTCGATGACTTTGATCCGCTTGGCGGCATCGAGTTTGGCCTCGCTCTCCATAGTGTCCATGAGGATTTTTTTGGCATCACCGGATGACAGTCCCGAAATGGTCTCAAGCTTTTCCCGTTGCTCAGCGATAAGACCGTCAAGCTTGTCCTCTTTCTGGGCCAGTCCCTGCTCCCGGTTTTGAAGCAGCTGATCCTTTTTAACCTGGTCAGCATCACGTTGATCAAAAAGGTTCATCTTCTTGTCGAGATTTTCTTCCTTCTGCTGAAGCCGTTTCTCCAGAGCCTGAAGGTCTTTGCGCTTTTCCTTTGCTTCACGCTCTGCTTCTGCCTTGGCCTGGTAGACTTCATCTTTTGCCTTAAGTTCCGCTTCTTTGGTTATTGTTTCTGCTTCACGCTTAGCGTCTTCAACAATTTTTGACGCAAGGTCTTCAGCCTTGTTAACGAGAGTGTCCGAAAGCCGCTTTCGAAGCAGGTTTCCGAGAAAGTAACCAAGCCCGCCGGCTGCCAGGATAAGAAAAATGGCGATTTCTATCTTCAAATTCTTATACCTCCTTTGATCTATTGATAACCGCGAAGATTAAGAACTCTCTTCTCGGTAATGATGGTATCTACCGCTACATCGTGAGGCTCTGCGACAATTTCATCTACCAGCTGAAAATCGTAGCAGAAACCAACGAGTTTACCGCTGCCTTCAAGCGCATGCAGCGCCCTGTCATAATATCCTTTTCCAAACCCCACCCTTTTCCCGAGCCGGTCAAAGGCGACACCCGGGATTACAATAAGGTCCGCCATATCGGGCGAGTAGACCGCGCCACTGCGACATGGCTCGTTTATTCCGAAAGCCCCCCTGGTCATATCATCAGGACCGGCAACACTGATAAAACTAAGCTGATCCCCACAGACAACCGGGAAGAGGACGATTTTGCCTCCCTGTAGGGCAGCCATCATGACAATCTGCGTCTCCACCTCACCATGTACCGGCGAATAGAGGGCAATGATGTCCGCCTTTGCAAAGGAGGACATTGCCATGAATGACTGCTGAATAATGTCCCCGGAAACTTTTCTTTCCTCAGCAGACAACTCGCGGCGCTGCGTGAGCATGAATTGCCGCAGCGTTCTCTTTGGCATGCAAGCCTTTCAGAACCGTACAAATGAGAAAAAAACAATGAAAACAGGCAGGACGGAATTCGTCCGTGGATCGGGGTCTCCGGCAGGAGAGCGAGGCAGGAAAGAGTGACCAGCAAACAGAGGCGGGTGATGCTTCTCGGGTAAATAGATTGTGGCGTGTGGCTACGGTATTACGGCGATCGTACTTACCCTTTCGGCAACGGATGAACTTCTGCAGCTGCTATCAGTAAAACAGGAGTGCCTTGCAACATGCTAGCGTCAAAGCCTTTTCTGCTGTAACTGATCAAACTTTCAGGACCAACCGGACAACTACTATAATAAAATCTCCCTTGAGGAGACCGCGAAACCCAAGCGATTGCAACTGAGCATTTCAAGGCAAAGTGCTGTCAATACGCTGAATAAGATGCTGAATGCCTGCGTTGCCTAAATGCTTGCACTCATCAAGCTCCTTTGTAAGGGATAGGCATGATTCGGCCAGATTCATGAGCGCTATAATCACAGGCACATTGGGATCACCGACTACAGGCACCGATGCCTGGGCCTCAGTGATCGTGCGATTAACCAGCGCTTCAACTTCCCGGACATGTTCGGGAGACGCAGCGCTCTTAACGGTAATTTCCTTACCAAGCACACTGATACGGTGCGAAGCCTTCACGGACGTCAAATTCCTTCAAGCTTCCTCAGGATGCCGTCAACCTTAGCCTTCACAGCATCACGCTCATTCAGAAGCCGGCTGTTTTCCTCACGGAGCGCATTATTTTCCTGTTTCAGAGAAATATACCTTTCAACAAGAGTCTCAACACGCTGTTCAAGGTTGGCAAGAAGTTCAGTGTCCATTGTGGGGATACCTTTTTTTGGGATGAAATAGTATTGCAGAGTACCCGCGAAGTCAAGGCAATTATTGGAAGAGAGCCTCCACGAACTCGGCCGGATCGAAGTCGCGCAGGTCGTCTACTCCCTCGCCGACGCCAATGTATCTTATTGGAATCCGGAACTCATTACAGATGGCGGCGACAATCCCTCCCTTGGCGGTTCCGTCCAGTTTTGTCAGGGCGATGCCGGTAACGTGGGCCGCTTCCTTGAAGAGCTTGGCCTGGGAAATGGCATTCTGGCCCGTGGCGGCATCAAGCACAAGAAGCGTTTCATGGGGAGCGCCGGGGAGTTCGCGTCCCATGATGCGGTATACTTTTTTTAGTTCCTCCATCAGATTGACTTTGGTATGAAGCCGTCCCGCCGTATCCACAATGAGAACGTCAGCCTTGCGCGCCACTGCAGCCTTGATACCATCGTACACCACGGCCGACGGATCGGCTCCCTCCTTATGGCGGACCACATCACAGCCTACCCGCTCTCCCCATATCTCAAGCTGTTCTGCGGCCGCGGCCCGGAACGTGTCTCCAGCGGCCAGTATGACTTTTTTGCCCTCTCGGGAGAAGCGAGCGGCAAGCTTGCCGATCGTAGTCGTCTTGCCGACACCGTTAACACCGATGACCATGATGACAAAAGGAGAAGCTGAATCTATTGCCAGAGCCGGCGCCGCATTGTTCAAGCGCTTGAATATTTCCTCCTTGAGGGTTTCACGCAGTGCGGCTCCGTCTTTAAGCTCGTTGCGGGAAAGACGCTCCTCAAGGGTGCGGATAAGTTCAACTGTAGTCTGGACTCCGATGTCAGCTGTAATGAGGATCTCTTCAAGCTCTTCCAGCGTGTCGGCATCGATCTCCTTCTTGCCGAGGACGAGCCGGTCAATCTTTCCCACGAAACTGTCACGGGTCTTACTGAGCCCCTGGCGCAAACGCTCGAACAGGCCGGGTTTTCGCTCCTGGATCGCCTCATCGCGATCAGGCAGGGCCGGCGCGGCCTCTTCCCGTGCGGAAGACGACACCTCCTCAGGGCTTTCATCTCCGGTGATTTTTTTCCACAGGCCCTTAAAGAATCCTTTCTCTTCCTCCGCCATATCAATAAATCTCCTTCACAAGAATATCCCTTACCTGTCTGAACTTGACCATGGCACGGCCCGGGACCACATCGCGCCCCAGGGTTAACAACAGACTGTAGTCATCGCCTACGGCCGCAAGGACAACGCGCTGACCAGCCATGGTAATAACCGTCTCACTTACCGGATCGCCGGGAATACGGCCGTGTAAATCTTTTATCCTGTTCAGGATGATTCCCATATGGGCCGCCATTATTTTCAGATCATAATCATCCATGCTGGCAACGCAATCTACCGCCTCACCCTCCCAGTCGGCGAGAATTGCACCGGTGGCCCCGGGGACGGATTGGACAAGATCAGTCAGAATAGTTTTAAACGACACCGTTCGATCTCCTCTAATTCAATTTGACGGAGACAATCTTCGAAACCCCCGGCTCTTCCATGGTAACGCCGTAAAGGGTGTCGGCAACTGCCATAGTCGCCTTGTTGTGAGTAATAATGATGAACTGGGATATCTCACTCATCTCCCGCACCATGTCGTTAAACCGGCCGATGTTGGCATCGTCCAGGGGAGCATCCACCTCGTCGAGAAGACAGAAGGGTGACGGCTTGATGAGGAAAATGGAAAAGACCAGCGCCACGGCCGTCAAGGCTTTCTCGCCACCGGAGAGGAGGGTTACGTTCTGGAGTTTCTTCCCGGGGGGCTGGACGATTATGTCGATGCCGGTCTCCAAAAGGTCTTCTTCATTGGTGAGCCTCAATTCCGCGCGTCCGCCGCAGAACAGGCGGGGGAAAACCGCCATGAATTTTTCGTTCACCAGATTGAAGGTTTCGAGGAAACGCTTCCGCGTCGTACGATTGATTCTCTGAATCGCCTGCTGAAGCGAGTGAAGCGATTCCTCCAGATCGGCTTTCTGGCCCGCCAGAAAGGTGGAACGCTCGTCCAGTTCCCGATACTCCTCGATTGCGGTCAGGTTCACCTCGCCCATCTCGTCGATGAGGCGAGTCAACTCAGCCTGTCGTTCGGCAACAGCCTCCTCTTCGAGGGATTGCCCAGCGTACTCCGGCAACAGGGGCTGCATCTCCAGCCGGTATTTCTCCATGAGCGACGTGACCAGATGATTGAGTTCCATGGTCTGTTCCGACAGTTTGAGCCTGTCTGCGGCAACCGCGTTTTTTGCCTGTTCGGCAAGGGTACGAAGCTCACGGATAGCGCTTTCCTCGCCCCGAAGCGTCTCAGTCAGGCCATCGAACTCACCCTTAAGGGCCAGGCTGGATGCTTCGGCTTCGGCGTGGCGAGCAAGGAGAGTTTTGAGCTCGTTCTCCCCTTCGGCAAGGAGAGCGACAAGCCGCTCCCTCTCCAGGCGGCAACGCTCCTGTTCATCACGATGTCCGGCGCTCCGTCCCAGAAGGTCGGCGATGAGCTCTTCGGTCTGCTTCAATGCCCTTCCGGCCGACTCTTTCTTCTCCCGGAGCTGGGCGCCCCTGACCTTGAGACTGGTAACCGATTCGCGAGCCGCATCGATTTCCCGTTTTCTGACAATGAGAGTCTCCTGGCAGCGTTCCAGTTCCGCCTCCAGCAGCCCCTTTTTCTCCTCACGGGCAATCCTGCGGCAATCAGCGTCGGCAATCTCACCCTCAAGGGACTCGCGCTCCTCGCAGAGTTGATCGTTTTCCATTCCGGCGACCGCGATACGCTCCTCAAGCCGCTGAACCTCATCCCTTGCCCGCAGAAGGTCCTTCTCGGAATTTACATACTGAATGTCGGTCTGATGGAGTTTCTGGCGAACATCCCGAAGTTCGTCCTCGATTTCAGCCCTTTCCCGGCGGGCCTGATCACGGGATACTTCGAGATCACGGACCACTGTTGATAGATGTTCAACATCACCGGTCAGTTCACGAATTTCCCGCTTTTTGTGGACAAGCCCCGTTCCTGTGCCCTCTCCCGAGCCACCGCTCACCACCCCCCCGCCAAAAGCCACATCTCCCTCTGAAGTTACGAACGTGCCATGGGGATACTGTCGCGAAAGGATACTGGCAGTCTCAAGGTCGCCGACAAGGTACGCATCCGACAGCAGAGGTACTACAACTCCCTCATGATCGGCAGCAATGGTAACGCGGGAAAGGAGCGGGACGGCCCCCTCCGGGGCGGGCCTGTTGCCGGGAGGGGCAGGATTCCCCGCCACAAGGGCGCAGCGGCCGCCGCCGCTCTCCCTGAGAAAGGCAACGGCGTTCAGGGCATCGGCCGCACTGGAGCAGACCACGTACTGGAGCCGTTCGGCAAGCACCGTTTCAAGAGCGGCTTCAAAATCGGGAGATGTTTCCACGAAGTCAGCGACGACCCCTCCGAAGCGCCCCTTGAACCGTTCAGCCAGGAGCAGGTTTCTGACCCCCTCGCCATAGCCGGCGAACTGGGACTCCAACTCCTGAAGCGAATGGAGCCGCGATGATTTCCTGCTTAGCTCGTCACGCCGGGCAGCAACGTCATGGTCCAGCTCGGCAAGGCGCTCCCGAAGCTCGGCTTCCCGGCGCGCAAGCAGCGGAATAAGCTCCTCATGCCCGGCCTTCTCCGCGGCAAGACCGGCGACGATCTTTTCAAGTTCCATGACTCGGGCAGCCGACTCCACAAGCCGTTCGTTCAGCAGAATCCCCTCGCGATGGTTCCGCTCCACCCGTTCGGCAAGGGCTTCCAGACGCCGGGAGGCAGCCGTGCGCTGGTTATTGAACTGGGCCACCTCGGCAAGGAGAGAGAAAAGCTCCCGTTTCACCTCTTCAAGATCGGTGACGAGCTCCCTCTCGGCAGCAGCCATATCTTCCAGCTCCTTCTCGCGCAGGAGGAGCGAATCTTCCTCCCCCGCCGCCTCCACGGCGAAAGCTCCGCTTTGTTCAACCAGGTGCTTGAGTTCTTCGCCTGCGGCGGCAAGCCGGCTTTCCAGTCCCGTGAGCTCAGTTCCAAGGCGCTCCTGCTGACGCTCCAGTCCGCCAAGTTCCTTGCGCTGGAACTCAACCCGGCTCTCGTATCGCTGGATATCCCCCTTGATCCGGAACACGCCTTCCTGGGCATCGGCCAGAGATTTTTCCCGTTCAAGAAGAGCCAGACGCCGCTCATCCAGCACCAGTTCGCGCTGCTCTAAGTCCGCCGACAGCGCAGCAGCTCTGGAAACATGCCGGCGCAGGGATTCCTCGACCTCTTCCTTGGCGGCATCAAGGGCGATAAACCGCCTAACCATGGACGCCACTTCGATCTGCTTGAGTTCTTCGCGATACTCCCTGAATCGCTCCGCCTTCTTCACCTGGCGCTGGAGCGAGTTGAGCTGGCGGCGGATTTCGGCCAGAATGTCGCCAATGCGCAGAAGATTCTGCCGGGTGAGATCAATCTTTTTCAGGGCCACTTGCTTCTTGGCCTTGAATTTTGTAACGCCGGCAGCCTCCTCAATGATAAATCTCCGCTCCTCGGGCTTGGAGTGAAGAAGCATCCCGATCTTTCCCTGCTCGATGATGGAATACGCCCGGGCACCGACACCGGTATCCATGAAGAGCTCGGTGATATCCATGAGCCGGCAGGGAGTCTTGTTGAGGAAATAATCGCTCTCGCCATCCCGGTAGAGGCGCCGCGTCACCTGAATCTCGCTGTAGTTCAGGTATTTCGCAGGCACCCTTCCGTCATCGGCAGAAAAGACCATGGAAACCTCGGCCATGCCGAGGGGCTTGCGGGACTCGCTCCCGCCGAAAATGATATCCTCCATCGACTTGCCGCGGAGGTTCTTTGCGGACTGCTCCCCCATTACCCAGCGTATGGCATCAACCACGTTGGATTTACCACAGCCGTTGGGGCCGACGATACCGGTAATCCCCTGTTGAAAGTCGAGGGATACCTTGTCGACGAAAGACTTGAAGCCGGATATGTCAAGGCGTTTGATTCTCATAAATTGCGCCATAGTAGCAGAGAGAGCAGCGAGAATGCAACCGGGCCGACATATCAATTCGCGCGAAGATGGTTGCCTCTCGGTGCAGGTGGGGGGTATACTTTGTGTGTTTTCAGATCGAACGAAAGGCCCCGCCCGTCATGATTTCCCGCCGTACCAAAATTCTTCTGTTCGCCTTTGTTGCAGCCCTTGTGATAATCGCCGGAGGCATTGCCGCGATTTTTCTGGCACGATTCCACGAACTCGACACCTATAAGGGACGGATTCTCGCCGAAGTCCAGAAGAGTCTCAACCGGCAGGTTACGTACGAAAAAGGCGATGTTACCCTCCACTTCACTCCCGCCTTCACCTTTACCAAAGTCGTGATAAAAGAACGGGACGGGCTGTCGGTCTTTGCCACCGCGGAAAAGGTCAGCTTTCGGCTTGCGCTCCTGCCGCTCCTGAGCAACAAGGTTGTCATCAGAAAACTCGATGTGGAACAGCCTGCGATACGGATCATCCGGTACAAAGATGGCAGATTCAACATAAGCGATTTGCTGGAGGAGAAAAAAGACGCAGCTCCGGTAGGACTGAAGGGGATAAGAATCCGCCGGGGTGACATTACGATCGTTGACCATGCCGCGTCGTCCGGTGGCGTGCAAACCGCTCTCGAACAGACCGATCTCGAACTTGGCCGGCTTACGCGCGGCAAAAATACCGATTTCGATATTACGACTACGGTGGTACAGCGGGACGGCAAGGCAGAACTCTCTGCCAAGGGTGCCATTCGTCTCCCTCTCAAGGGACGCCCTATGACGGAAACTGATCTTGATGCCAAGATCAACGCCAGGAAACTCTCCGCGGCACACTACTGGCCGTACTACGGCAAGTATGTCCCCTTCGCACCCCTGGTGGGGAGGTTCGACGTCAAAGGCTCGCTCCACGGAACCGTGGCGGATTTCACTTCCAAGGGGACAATCCACGCAGCCGGTTTGCGTTTTTCCTACCCCGAGGTGTTCCATGCCATTCTCGCCCCCCATGATCTGCAGCTTGACTACACACTTGAACGCAACCGGCATGAGGTGGACGTTTCGTCAGTAGATTTACGCATGGACGGCCTCTTGGTCAGGGGAAGTTGCGCGATCAAAAATATCGACACAAAAGATCCGCGAATCGTTGCCAAAGCCACCATGGCCCCCTTCAAACTGGAGCGGTTTTTCCACTACATCCCATTCGGCATTATCGCTGATGGTCCGTCACAGTTCATTGAAGAGCACATCAAAGCAGGGACTTACAGGCTGGACGAAGGGCGTCTCGACGGCAGGATCAGCCAGATTCTTCACATGGAGAAAGACCGCAATTACGACATCCTCACCATCAAGGCCCGCGCCCTGGAGGGTGGCGTAGTGGACATGGGGAACGGAGTCCCCACCTTCAACAGCATCAAAGGAGAGCTTGAACTATCGGGCAAGAACTTCATCCTGCGCAACATGTCGGGGAAATTCGGCACATCGCCGTTCACCCTCAACGGCATGATTGCCGACTATCCCCTTGAGACACCCTCATTTTATCCGTTCAACGCGCTGTTCTCTCCCCAATATCCCGAAATAGCCTGGCTCCTCGGGAAACAAGCGGGGGACAAGCTTTCCTTTACGGGCGGCACAACACTCCGCCTCACTGGACAGGGGCACACATCCGCCTACGCACTGTCCGGCGACTGGAATCTGGCAAACGCCGGTTATCGTATGACCAATGTCATTGCAAAACCTGCCGGGTTCGCCAACAACCTTTCCTTTAAAATGAACCTATCGGAAACCGGCGTTGACGCCTTCTCATGCCAGTACCAGCTTCAGCCCCTCTCGCTGGCCTTGTCGGCCCGCTTTCAGCCGGGAAGCGACATACCGGCAAAGCTTGACATCAGGACAAACCAGTTCGAGATATCCTCGCTCGCCCCGCTCATGCCACGGGTAAACCCGTACCACCCCCAGGGAAACATACAGATAAACGCCCATGCCGACGGGAATGCAGAGACCATTGCCGGCCTCAACTGGCGGGGAAATGTAACCTTGTCTGGCGCATCATTCAAACCAACAAACGACATCAAACGCCTGCACAACATTACCGGGGGCATCAGCTTCCAGGGAAACTCACTGGAAACTCCACGTCTTTCGGCAATGATCGGCAACTCGCTCATCTTCGGTAAGGGAACCGTCACCAATCTCGACAACCCTGAATTTTCCCTGGAATTCACCGCCCCCAACATGGATGTGGCCGACCTCGGCCTGGTGGCCTCCGAAGGCAAAGCACCGAAGATCAGGAATGTTAAGGGTATTGTGTCGTTTGCCGATGACATCGTCAGGATCAAATCCCTGTCCGGCAAGGTTAATGAATCATCGCTGTCCCTCAAAGGAACCATTGAACATCTGAAAAACCCTCGACTCGACATTGCCGTCACCTCTCAATTCCTAGACGTTGAGGACATTCTACTGCTTACCCGGCTGGAACCGGACCGAAACGATGGCGGACGGGAGAGTGCCGCCACCATCAAGGCATCCGTCAATGCGGAAGAGCTTAAGTTACAGAACATGAAGGTTCGGCAGTTCCATACCATTGCCATGCTGGAGAACCGGATACTTTACCTTCAACCCGTCGAGTTCGCAGCATTCGGCGGACGGTTCGAGGGTAAATTCCGCGCCGACTTCGGCTCCAACGGGTCGCCCCGCTACCAGACAAATTTCAAAGCCGAGAAGGTTTCAGCTGAAGAACTGGTTCAGGCTCTGGAACTCAGACTTCACAACGAGATAATTACCGGTAGCCTGGCGCTCGACGCCGACGTAACGGCCAAGGGCAAATCTGCCGACGAGCTGAAACGCTCCATCCTGGGCAATGTAAAGCTTCATCTCCAGGAAGGGAAGCTGAGACAATTCTCGGTACTCTCAAAAATATTCTCCATACTCAACGTGTCCCAACTCTTCAAATTCCAGCTGCCGGACATGGTTTCGGACGGCATGCCCTATAACCGCATCAATGCCAATCTAGCCCTAAGGGATGGTGTCATATCATCCCAGGACATCCTCATTGACAGCAACGCTATGAACATCTCAGTAGTTGGCTCCATCAACCTCGTAAAAGAGGAAATCGATGCCACCATCGGCGTGCAACCGCTCCAGACCGTCGACAAGGTTGTAAACCGGATTCCGATCGTTGGCTGGATACTCACCGGAAAGGACAAACATCTGATTTCCACCTACTTTGAGGCAAAAGGAAAGTGGAACAATCCCGCGGTAAGCGCCGTTCCGGTCAAATCCATGGCAAAGGGGGTTCTCGGCATCTTTAAAAGGGTGTTCCAGCTCCCAGGCAAGCTGATAACAGACACAGGCGAAGTCATCATCGGGAAATAACGGGCTTTTTTTGCTATTGTAAAACATTTGGGACCTATGATAATGTCCACAACTGGTAATACGTACATCAAACAGGAGGATACAGGTGAAAAAGACATTGTTGGTTGCACTTGCAGTCGCATCGCTCGCCGCAGCCGGATGCAAGGAGAAGCCGAAAGCCCCTGAGACCGCCATGCCCCAAGGTGGCGGCATGCCCGCACAGCCTGGTCAAGGTCAAATGCCACAAGATGCAGTTCACGGCGGGGCCAATCCCCACGCCGGCCTGAAACCCGTTGAAATCCCCGCCGGGGCCGGCCACAAGGGCAAGGTTGTCTCCACCATGGACGCTGCCGGATACACCTATCTTGAGGTTGAAGAGAAGGGGCAGAAGATCTGGGTTGCCGTCATGCAAACCAAATTGAAAGTTGGCGACGAGGTTGAGTTCCCTGATTCTCCGCCCATGCTCAACTTCCACAGCAAGACCCTGAACCGGACCTTCGAAAAAATCATTTTCGCACCGGGTGTCAGGATCGTCGGCAAGTAGCACCTGCTTATCCACTAAAAAAGGCGGCACCCTGTCAGGGGCCGCCTTTTTTCTTTCCTGCTCTTTTTGAGACACTCTTCAGACGCTCCGCAACAAGAGGATCGTACGGGTTCAACCCCCTCGCCGCCTCGTACCAACTATGGGCACCGTTTCGGTCCCCAAGCTCCAGACACAGGTCGCCAAGTGCCAGATGTGCCGGAACGTATCCGGGGACTATTGAAAGAACCTTTGCAAAAGCGTCTTTTGCGGATTTCACATCCCCCCGCAAACCAAAGAGACCCCCTTGTGCCAGCCGCCCCCACGGGTTCTCCGGTTCCCGCTCTACGATCTCACGATAGAGATCCGCAGCCTTTCCTTCCTGGCCTTTATCCTCAAGCCATTCCCCTTGGGCAAGATTTGTCCCGTGGCAATACCCCAAAAGCTCACGTTGAGCGGCAAAGTCGGCCGGTGTAAAATGAGCCTTCCTCCCGACCCGGGTCAGTGCCCGCAGGAGAGTCTCAGCAGAGCGGGCCACAAACGGATCGCTGCGCACATACAGGGCCTCTCCATGATCCCTATCGAACAGATCAGCCGCCACTTTTCCCTGTCTCACCGCATCTTCAAATAGTGCGGTGCCCGGATAATACGCAAGTGGGGCCACCTGGCCATCATGGGGACGTATCTCGTTCACGAGCTTCAGCGTTGCATCAACATCCTCTTCGGTTTCTCCCGGCACGCCGGTAATGAGATAGACGGAAAGGTTTATGCCAGCCTTCCGGGTAGCCTTGGCAGCCCTTAGCACCTGCTGGGGAGTGATTTTCTTGCCGAGCCGGGCGAGAACTCGCTCCGATCCGGACTCGACTCCGTACTGTACACATTCGCAACCGGCCCGCCGCATCCAGACAAGCATCTCCTCGTCAACGGCATTCACCCTGGATTGGCAATTCCAGAGGATGTAAACCTTTTCCCTCAGAAGCAGCCGGCAAAATTCAATAACCCGGTCTTTCCGGACGGTAAAGGTATCGTCGCGCAGAGAAAAGTAGAGGAGCCCATAGCGGTCGCGGATGGTTCGTATCTCATCGACCATGGAACGGGGAGAACGGAACCTGAGCCCAGCCCCCCAGAATCGCGGCGAAGAGCAAAAGCGGCAGGCGGCAGGACATCCCCGCGAGGTGATGATGAATTCAAGCTGTCTGCGGATGTCGCATCCCCAGGCATCGTCGATATAGCGCACCGGTAGTGGAAGCGCATCAAGATCCGCGATGGGAGAACGCTGCGAATGGATCACTTTTACGCCCTGCCGTACGGCAAGGCCGTCAATGCCTGCCAAGCTCCCGCGGCATTCTAATGCACGCACAAGGGCAAGAAACGTCTCTTCGCCCTCCCCGAGGACAACGGCATCCACCTCACGATGTTTTGCGAGGATGGCTTCGAAGGAATGGGTTGCATGGGGGCCGCCGAATACGATTACACAGGCAGGCTCGATCTTTTTTGCCAAAGCGGCCAGCTTGAGCGACTCAAAGCGGTTATGGGTAAAGACCGATATGCCGAGGACGTCGGGACGCTCCCGCCGCAAAAACTCCTCCACCTCACGCCAGGACACCCCGGAAAGATTGGCCAGACGGGATTCAAAGCCGTTCTTGCATAAAATCGCATTAACGTAACCAAGCCCCGTTGGCATCAGGGAGGTAAACGGATCCCGCGCGCCCTCAGGATGTGGTCTATAAACAAGGAGTATCCGCACAACTAAACGTCCTCATAATGGGTAACATTGAAAACCTAAAAAAAAATCCGGCCACAGGGACCGGATTTTATTACTTGCGTGCAGTAGGAATCACTGAAGAAGGCTGACGCCAAGGGTGTCGTTAGCCAGGATATCTTCAAGACTCTCTTCTTCAACTCCAGTCACCAGATCATCAAGCGTCAGCACGTCGGGATTGACCGCAGTAATCCGCTTCGCGCCAAGGAATCTCGACCGGTAATAAGGGGTATCGACAGAAGAAATAACCACCCGGCGATCGCGGGAAGATGCGTGAATCATTTTGTTGTTGCCGAGATAAATGCCGACATGCGACGGAAAGCGTGCATAGGTCTGGAAGAAGAGAAGATCCCCCTTCTGAAGATCCCCAGGTGCGACCGCATTCCCTACGTGGAACTGCTCCCTGGCAGTACGGGGCAGTGTAACATCAAGCTCGCGGAACACATGCTGTACGAAACTGGAGCAGTCAAGCCCGTTGCGAGTGGTACCGCCAAAACGGTATTTTGTGCCGATAAAACTGTAAGCTGTTTTCTTGAGCTCAGAAATACTGTTAACTTCAAGATTTACGCTTTTCGTAAAGTCGGCGGTATTGTCCGGAGCAATATCCATCAATTCATTCAGGGTTTGCTCGTATTCTTTTTCATTATAAATATCAAGGTTTTTAAGTGGCTTTTTCAGGGCGAGCTTCGATACCGAGGCCTCTTCAGGCTCCACAGCACGGAGTGCCAGAACCTGGCCCGGCTTGAGCCGGTTCTTGCTGATTTTATTGAGACGTTTCAATTCACTTACGGAAATTCCGGTCTTGCGGGCAACCCTAGTCAGGGTATCACCCTTTCTGACCTTATACGTTGCGGCCCGTGAAGAACCAGTGCTGCCCGCGCTCGCCAAACGGGGAGGAATTACAAGCACTGCTCCCGGCTTTATGCGTGAATTTGTGAGGTTATTGGCAGACTTAAGATCTTTGATGCTGACGTGGTATTTCTTGGCGATAGAAGATACGGTTTCGTTTTTTCTGATCTTGTGGGTTTTAGCGGCGTGGGACAGGGCGGGAAAGGCTAAGAGGATCATTGACAGCGCGACAAGTCGCAATCGAATACTCATATCCCCTCCTTTGTTTTAATAAATCACAGCGAACATTCACTTTTTATAACACACTGACATAATACTGTCAAACTTTTATTCCCCTCGACGCCTCACCGCCTTCCGGTGGTGACGATTCGCACCCGAACCGGCTCGTCGTGCAGGATTCTCAGTTGCGGAGATGGAGAAATGAGCCTGGCTTCAGCAACAGTCCCCTGATGGACCTCGTCAAGGTTCACTACTTCAGTTTTGATTGTCTCAATATCACCCAGTACGTGTTCAGGACCTTCCACAACCACTTCAGATGGCTCAACCCGCACCAGCTTGATCCGTTGCCTCCCCGGCAAGGAGCCCTTCAGCACGGGACGAATTTTCAGAGGCTTTTGAATTTTCCTCCCAATGGTCACCTTTACCACTGAGGGGTTAATACTGGTGACTACTACGCCCAGGGGAAGATTAAGATTGTCATCACTTATGGCCAGGGTGTTGCTACCACTCCTCACTCCGGAGAGGTCCAGGTCTGCCACCACATCCAGTTGATTCGGTGAAGGAATCAAGCTCGAAAAAACTTTAAGTTGAACCTGGGCATCTTCAGGCGTGCTCTTTAGCAGAACAGCATCAGCCGGCAGATTATGAAATTTGACGGGGACGGTAACCGTAAAAATGCCCCCCTGTTTAGTTGTTATGATAAGCCAGCTGATCAGCACCACCAGCGTAGTCACAAGCTTGGGGCCCAGATTGCGGAAAAGTCTCTGCCGTATGGTAATATGCACCTTCTCCTGGCGTTGCGGATAGAGAAGCCTCTGGAGCCTGTCCGCCAGAATTTCGGCCGAACCGATTTGCTCAAAATCACCTGCAATAGCCAGTCCAACTTCACCACGTTCTTCGGAAACAATCACCACGGCAGCATCACAACGCTCACTGAGACCGATGCCTGCCCGGTGCCTGGTACCAAAGTGCCGCGGAAGTTCCGTTTTAGAGGATAGCGGCAAGTGGCAAGATGCCAGAGCGATGCGTCCATCTTTTATAATGATGGCACCATCGTGAAGTGGTGTACCGTCCTGGAACAAGCTTTCGATAAGCTGGCCATTGGGAACGCTGTCGAGTCGCACCCCGTGCAGCAGATAATCGTCGGGGGATTCCTGACGCTGAAAAACAATGATTGCGCCGGTCCGTGCCTTGGCGAGCCGAAAGACGGTGCCGGAAAGGTCGGCTAAATCGATCTGGCCGCCCCCATCCTGTCTTCCGAAAAAATTTCGCAACAGACTGAAACGGTAGAGGGCCTGCCGGATCTCCGCCTGAAAAATGACAATTATCAGAACGAAAAGAACTGTGCCCAACTCCTGAAGGATCCAACTCGTCATGAAGAGCCCCAGATTCCGGGTGACGAAGTAGACCCCCACGAGAAAGACCATGCCGATGAGAACTTGCATGGCCCGGGTATGCTTGAACCAGCTATAAAGCTGATAGGCGAGGAAACTCATTATTATGATGTCGGCAATGTCCTGCCACCGGATGAGAGAAACTATCTGCACGGGCCTTTCCTTTCGCCGGATTCGTCCCTCGCGTAGCTGAATGCCTCTGCAGAGAAACGGGCGACCAAGTTCCGAAGTCTGTTTTTGCTGGCACGGAACATGGCTTTGTGCTATGAATGACTGGTTTTATATGCCAGAAAAAATCGAATTTTATACCATCTTTACCCCTAAAAGGACAGAAAATTTACAATGTATAAACTAAGCGAAAAAGGTGAGCAGATCAGAGAAATGTTCTCGGACATTGCTCCCCGGTACGACTTTCTCAACCGGCTCCTGAGCTTCGGAATTGATCGGCGTTGGCGGCGACTGGCGGTAAAATGCACCCGCTGGACCGAAGGAGGGCGGATATTGGACGTTGCGACAGGGACCGGCGATGTCGCCCTGGAAATCGCGCGACAAACTCCCGATTCGGTAAGCATCGTCGGCATAGACATCACTGAAGGGATGGTAGTTCTCGGCCGCGAAAAAGTGGCGCAATCCCCCTACGCTAAGCGGATAACTCTTGATATTGCCCCATGCGAAGCGATCCCATTCCCCGACAACACGTTCGACTCGGTCACCATCGCATTCGGCATCCGCAACGTTGTTGACCGGCGCCAGGGACTGGCAGAGATGCACCGCGTGCTTAAGCCCGGTGGCCGGGCCGTTATTCTTGAGTTTTCAACCCCCCGCTGGCAGATTTTCAAAAAAATCTATTACTTCTATTTTTTGAAGGTATTACCAGCTATCGGCGGCTTGTTTTCCAATTTCAGCGCTTATAAATATCTGCCCGATTCCGTGCTCGAGTTCCCTTCCCAGGAGGAATTCAAGGGCATAATGACCGGTGTCGGGTTCAGCACAACGACCCACCGCAATCTCACCTGCGGAATCGCAACAATCTACACAGGGGAAAAAGCTCCCAATATCTGACGCTTTCTTGACACCATGCCGTTATTTCCTGTATAACGCGGCAGTCGTTCATCCATCACCAAGGGGCACGTCATGTTCGTGTTTGCCAATTTTCTGCTTGCTGTCGCCAAGGTTGCCGACATCCTCCTCACCATCTATCTCTACATCCTTATTGCCCGGGCGATTATCTCCTGGGTAAATCCTGACCCATACAATCCGATCGTCAACTTCCTCTACCGGAGCACCGAACCGGTTCTTTCCCGTGTCCGCAGATTCCTGCCCGACATGGGCGGGCTCGATCTCTCGCCGATCATCGTTCTTGTTGCAATTTACTTTCTCCAAAGCTTCCTCGTGCGCAGTATTTATGATCTGGCCTACAAGATGAAACTCGGAATGGGGGGCATGCCTTGAGAATCACTCCAATCGACATCCAGCAACAGCAGTTCAAGGGGAAGATGCTCGGCGGACTTGACCCTCAGGAGGTTGATGCTTTCCTTCAGACCGTTGCTGAAGAAATGGAAAGCCTGGTAAGGGAGAACACCGATCTGAAGGAGCAGTGCAAAAGGGCCGCTGCCGACATGGAGCAACTGGCCCAGCAGGAAAAGAACCTGCGTGAAACCATGCTCGCCGCACAGAAAATCACCGAAGAAATGAAGGCAAACGCCCAAAAAGAGGCCGCGCTTCTCATTTCCGAGGCAGAAATGAAGGCGGAGAAAATTGTGGCCGACGCCGAACGGCGCCTGACGCAACTCAATGACCAGATTCAGGATATCCGTCGGCAACGGCTCCAGTTCGAAAGCTCATTCAAGGCGTTGCTCGACACCCACTACAAAATGCTCGCCCTCGATGAAGAGTAATCCAACCACCGACGAGTTACGGATTACGGAAAATCCGGGCGGTGTCACCTTCTCTGTACATGTCCAGCCCAGGGCCTCAAGGAACGGAATCTGCGGCATCCAGGGAGATGCCATCAAAATCCGCCTAACATCCCCCCCCGTTGAAGGCGAGGCAAACCGACTCTGCATCGAATACCTCGCAAAACTCCTCAAGGTCCCCAAATCCGCCATTCAAATCACCACAGGTGACAAATCCCGTCACAAAACATTAAGGATCGCCGGCGTCACGGCCGAAGAGATTCGCTCTCTCCTTCTCCATAATGCCTCCGGCTGATAATCACTATTGCCCCAGGGTTGACAAAATCCGGCACTAATTATTATATTGAAGTCTGATTAACGCAGGAGGTTTGAAAAATGCCACTCTACGAATACCAATGCACCAAATGCAACAAGCAGTTCGAACTGCGCCAGAAGTTTTCCGACGAACCGGCGAAGGAATGCCCTTCGTGCGGCGCCCCGGTGCAGAAACTCATCTCCCAGTCAGGATTCGCCCTCAAGGGGGGCGGCTGGTACGCCGAAGGTTACAACAGCAGCGGTGAGAAGGCTAAGGCGCCGGCCTGCGCTTCAGGCGGAAGCTGTGCAGGCTGCCCGTCAGCGGCAGCGTAAACACATGTCCGGCTTTTGCCGGATCCACAGCGCTCCTTTATCCGGCCTATTTCATACATAGTTCCATAAAACGTGCAGTACCCGCACCCATAACCATTAATCGACTCTCCAGTGAGCATCGGCATAGGCCATGCCTCTCGGCAGACACCCTTAAGACGGCGAAAATGCGGATACAAAGGCCGAGCAGTCGTATTGTGCTTAACGGTCCGAAACCCGGATTTCCCGTTGCGGATCCGTTATGATTGTCAGTAAACAGAAACCGTTTACCGAAATCCTCGCAACACTGGAGCCAGTTTCCCGCATTTTCCTTATCGGCTGCGCAAAATGCGCCACGGTCTGCAAGTCCGGGGGAGAGGAACAGCTCTGGCAAATGCAGGAGGACCTCACTGCCGAGGGGAAGGAAATCACCGGCTCCCTCGTAATCGATGAAGCCTGCCATATGCTGCGCGTCCAAAGGGACCTGCGGGCAAAAGGGGAAATGGTAAAAAGCGCCGAAGCGCTCCTTGTACTTGCCTGCGGCGCCGGGGTCCAGTCGGTTTCCGCCGCCACCGACCGGTTGACCGTGGCCGGCCTCGACACTCTATTTCTTGGCAACATCCGTCGGTTCGGACAGTTCGAACAGCGCTGTTCGCTCTGCGGCCACTGCATACTTAACGAAACGGGCGGCATATGCCCTGTTACCGTCTGTCCTAAGGGGCTTCTGAACGGCCCGTGCGGCGGCATGGACGAAGGGAAGTGTGAAGTAAACCCGGAAGCCGAGTGTGCGTGGAGCCAGATTTACCAGCGCCTCCACGACCGGGGCGAACAGTCCCCGCTCTCCGCCACAAATCCTCCACGCGATTTTTCCAGAAATCTCAGGCCCGGAAGCCTGAAGCTGGAAAAGTGAAAAGTTCCCCTCCATGACCTCAATCCTCCACCGAAAACTCGATGCAGGCAATTTTGTCATCACGGCCGAAGTCTGTCCCCCAAAGGGATGTGACTGCGGCGAATTCAGGGAAAAATCGTCCAACCTCGGAAAGATCGTTGATGCTGTCAACGTTACCGATAACCAGGGTGCGAACGTGCGGATCTCGCCCCTTGCCCCAGCCGCACTATTGCTCAGGGACGGCATCGAACCGATCATGCAGCTCACCTGCAGGGACCGGAACCGGCTGGCTCTTCAAAGCGAGCTCATGGCTGCGGCGGCCCTCGGAGTGACAAATGTCCTTGCCCTCACGGGAGACCACATCTCCTTCGGCGACCATCCCGGCGGCAAACCGGTCTTTGACCTGGAATCGGTCCAACTTCTCCAAACCATTGCCGCCCTGAACTCCGGCAGCGATTTATCCGGCGCCAGGCTCCACGGCTCCACCTCATTTTACGCCGGGGCCGCCGCGGCACCCGCCGCAGAGCCGTTCGAAATCACCCTGCCAAAACTGGCAAAAAAGGTTGCCGCAGGAGCCCGTTTTTTCCAGACCCAGGCAATCTTCTCCCCCGACTGTCTTGCGCGCTTTGCTGAAGCGGTGCATCCACTTGGGGCGAAGGTCATCGTCGGCATCCTGCTGCTGAAATCCGCCGGCATGGCCCGTTACGTCACAAACCATGTTCCCGGCCTGAAGGTGCCCGTCGATCTTATCAATGAACTGGAAGGCGCCGACCATCCCCTAGACACCGGAGTCGCGATCGCCCGTCGGCTTGTGACGGCTGTTCGTCCCTATTGTGACGGCATTCATATCATGGCGATGGGAAAAGAGGAGTTGATTCCGGATATCCTGGCAGAACTGGCACGCGACGGCCACCAAGACTGAAACGTAAGGAGTCCACCCATGCAGGTTAAAAAAGCTGTTTTCCCGGTAGCGGGACTCGGTACCAGATTCCTTCCCGCCACCAAGGCCTCTCCCAAGGAGATGCTCCCGCTCATAGACAAGCCTCTGGTGCAATACGTTGTGGAAGAGGCGGTTGCAGCCGGCATTGAGCAGATACTATTTGTGACGGGGCGCGGCAAGAGGGCCATAGAAGACCACTTCGACATTTCATTCGAGCTGGAAGCTCTTCTCCACGAAAAGGGAAAGGACGAGACCCTGCGGGAGGTACGGGACATCGCCGAAATGGTGAACATTTTCTACGTCCGGCAGAAACAGGCTATGGGCCTCGGCCACGCCATTCTCTGCGCCAAGGAATTCGTGGGCAACGAGCCCTTCGCCGTCCTTCTGGGCGATGATATCATTGACGCGGAAACGCCCTGCCTCGGACAGCTCCTGGATGTCTACCGGAAATACCGGGGATCAGTTCTCGCCCTGGAAAGGGTCCCGGCCGAGAACATTTCCTCCTACGGCTGCGTAAAGGCAAACAAAATTACCGATCGGGTATTTGAAGTAACCGATTTGGTGGAAAAACCGAAACGGGAAGAAGCCCCTTCCGACATGGCCATCATCGGCCGTTACGTTTTAACTCCCGATATATTTCCGATCCTAGAACGGCAGGAACCGGGCAAGGGGGGAGAAATTCAACTCACCGACGCCCTTCTCAAGCTAGCCGGCGATGAAGCTATTTACGGATGCCTTTTCGAGGGAATTCGCCATGACTGCGGCGACAAGCTGGGATTTCTGAAAGCCACGGTCGATATGGCCCTCAAGCGGGAAGAATTCAACCCTGAGTTTGCAGAATATCTGCGAAAACGACTGGAAGAGATGTAGGTTAAAAGAAGTCAGCGGAGAGATCTGCTTACTCCGCGAATAATGCCATACTGGAAAAATGCAATCAGGTTGAAGGTATCTTTCTGGTATCCCCGCGGGAACGGCCCTACCGGTCCCACCATACGCAGGGTGCGCAGCACCTCGTCATCAAGAATCCTGCTCCCCGAACTCTGCAGGATTTCATATTTAACAATGGCACCGCTGCGGTTGAACGTAATTTTTACCGGCGTTACCCCCTCGACACCAAGCCTGGCAGCTTCCTGGGGGTAGCGCCAGA
>MTLE01003459.1_pt2 | contig 23641 bp, 18 predicted proteins | sample 1982461 | NCBI WGS metagenome assembly MTLE01 (sample SAMN05712605, study PRJNA340218) | biofilm metagenome | isolation source: sample SPL anode biofilm adapted to -200 mV | place: USA | collected 2012-02-03
GGGGTAGTAATCGGCTCCGATGGATTTGGTTTTGCTCCGGCTGCCGATGGATCGTACAAAAAGATTCCACAGATGGGTAATGTAGTTGTTGAGGACGATGTTGAAATTGGCGCGAATTCGATTGTAGACAGGGCAACGCTTGGAAGTACCTTTATCCGTAAAGGTGTGAAAATAGATAATCTGGTGCAGATTGCCCACAATGTGGAAGTGGGAGAGAATACGGTTATTGCTGCTCAGACAGGAATTTCGGGATCGACGAAACTGGGTAAACATTGTGTCCTTGCCGGACAGGTTGGAATTGCCGGGCATTTGCATATTGCTGATGGTACGATTTTTGGAGCGCAAACCGGTGTTCCTAATTCAATAAAAATCCCGAATCAAACATTGCAGGGTTATCCTGCCATATCGATAATGAATTTCCAGAGATCTGCCATTGTTCATAAGAACCTCCCTGATTTACAAAAAACGATTTTCGAACTGAAAAGAAAAATTGAGGAGTTGGAAAAGAAAATCAATTAATTAGAAGCACTTCACAGCAAGGTTTATTTCCCTGAATAATTAAATTAAAATCAAGAATACTTGTAAACAAAATTACTTGTAGTTATATAAAGCATGTCGAAACAAAACACCATTAAAAAAGCCTTTACGCTTACCGGAAAAGGTTTACATTCCGGTTTGGAAATAAAACTGACTTTCGTACCGGCGCCTGAAAATCACGGTATAAAAATTAAACGAACAGATTTACCAGAACAGCCCGAGATGGATGCTGTTGCGGAACATGTAACAGAAACTACACGTGGTACTGTGCTTAGACAGGGAGAAGTACAGGTTAGTACGGTTGAACATGCTTTATCAGCTCTTTATGCGTTTGGAGTAGACAACTGTATGCTTGAGGTGGATGCTCCCGAATTCCCGATATTGGATGGAAGCGCAAAGTATTATGTTGAACAGCTTCAGGAAGTTGGAATTCAGGAACAAAAAGCCGACAAGGATTTTTATATTGTCCGTAAAAAAATTGAATACAGCATACCCGAAACGGGAGCAAAAATTACCATTCTGCCTGATGATGTTTTCAGTGTAGATGTACATATCGGATTTAATTCCAGTGTTTTAAATAATCAGTTTGCCAGTCTTGCGTCACTCGACGATTATGCCGAAGAAATCTCGAAAGCACGCACTTTTGTGTTTGTGCATGAAATTGAGCATCTTGTAAAGTTGAACCTGATAAAAGGAGGCGATTTGAAGAATGCCATTGTTGTGTACGACAAAGAAGTTTCACAGGCCGATTTCGACAATCTGGCCGATTTGATGCACCAGCCTCATCAGGATGCATCAAGGTTGGGATACTTAAACGGTGGTGTGAAGTTCCCGAATGAACCTGCCCGCCATAAATTACTCGATGTAATTGGTGATCTTGCACTTATCGGAAAACCAATCAGAGGGAAAGTGATTGCTACTTATCCCGGACATAAAATCAACACCGATGTAGCAAAAATAATCCGTAAAGAAATTAAAAAGCAGGAAGTTCAGGCACCGGTTTACGACGATTCCATTCCTCCTGTTCTGGATATAAATGCCATTCGTAAATTACTTCCTCATCGCTGGCCGTTTTTATTGGTCGACAAGGTGATTGACCTGCGCGAAAAAGTGATTGTCGGCGTGAAAAATGTAACAGGGAACGAAACTTTTTTTGTGGGACATTTCCCTGAAGAACCGGTAATGCCGGGAGTTCTCATTGTTGAAGCAATGGCTCAGACAGCAGGTTTAATGGTATTGAACGGACTGGATGATGCATCCAAATATTCAACCTATTTTCTGAAAATTGACAACGTAAAATTCCGGCATAAGGTAGTCCCGGGCGATACACTTATTTTCCACCTCGAAATGATTGACGAAATTCGTCGCGGTTGCGCCATAATGCGCGGATACGCTTTTGTGGGAGGTAAAATCGTAGCCGAAGCAGAACTGATGGCACAAATTGTAAAAAATAAATAGTCTCAGTTGTTTTTGAACCTGCAACAGACTTACAAGAAAAGACAATCCAAACTTAAAATTAAAACAGAAAAATAAAACTGAATGAAACAACCGTTAGCTTATATTCATCCCGATGCAAAGATTGCACCAACTGTGGTAATTGAACCATTTGTTTCTATTGATAAAAATGTTGTTATTGGCGAAGGTACACGTATTGGTTCAAATGTAACTATTTTAGAAGGCGTACGGATTGGGAAAAACTGTACAATATTCCCGGGAGCAGTAATCGGAGCTATTCCACAGGATTTAAAATTTAAAGGCGAGGATACACTGGCCATCATAGGCGACAATACCACTCTTCGTGAATTTGTAACTATTAACAGAGGTACCGCTTCAAAGGGCAAAACCGTAGTAGGAAATAACTGTTTGATAATGGCATATTGCCATGTAGCTCACGACTGTGTGGTGGGAAATAATATAATAATGGGAAATGCCACCCAGCTTGCCGGTGAGGTGGTGATTGACGATTACGCCATTTTGAGTGGTGGTATACTTGTACATCAGTTCTCACATATCGGATCACATGTTATGATTCAGGGAGGTACCAAGGTAAACAAAGATGTTCCTCCGTTTGTAACTGCCGCCCGCGAACCTATTTCGTACGCAGGCATTAACTCTATCGGGTTGCGCCGCCGTGGTTTTACCAACGAGCAGATTCGCGATATTCAGGATGTGTACCGTTACTTGTATCAATCAGGAATGAATACAACTCACGCCATTGAGAGAATCCAGGCCGAACTTCCGGCTACAAAAGAACGCGACGAAATTTTACTGTTTGTAAAAAATTCACCACGCGGTATTATTAAAGGATATTTTGATTAAAAAAATTCAACCGACTAATACATTCAAAATAAATCTCAAAGTTACATTATGTTCTTTGAGTTTTTTTGTTTAAAAATCTGATAAAGATAAGATATTGAATTGGACATGGTTTTAATTGGGATAAATTGAATATTTAAATAATTGTATTACAATAATTTACGGTGTATATTTCAATTTGAAACCAACCGAAACAATAATTTGCATATTTATTTACATTCAATTGTTCAATTCCCAATTTTCAACTATTTTTGCACAGAAACTATAAAGCAAAATCCCGTTACTAACTACATGGACGTATAATCTATACGTCTTTATTGTAAAAAGGTAACAAGTAATTCGTAACATTTATGGAAAATAATGATGAAGCACCGAAAAAGAACCTGAATTTTATAGAGGCTTTTGTGGAGCAGGATTTGAAAGACGGTAAAAATGACGGACGAATTCAGACACGTTTCCCGCCGGAACCCAACGGGTATCTGCACATCGGTCATGCCAAGGCTATTTGTCTGGATTTTGGCGTTGCACGCAACTATGGCGGTGTTTGTAATCTGCGGTTCGACGACACCAACCCGGTGAAAGAAGATGTTGAATATGTTGATTCCATTCAGGAAGATATTCAATGGCTGGGTTATCAGTGGAAAAACATTTATTACGCTTCGGATTATTTCCAGCAATTGTGGGATTTGGCCATTGAACTTATCAAACAGGGCAAAGCTTATATTGACGAACAATCGGCTGAAACCATTGCCAAACAAAAAGGAACGCCAACCGTTCCGGGCACTGAAAGCCCGTATCGTAACCGTCCTGTTGAAGAGAATCTGGAACTGTTCAGAAAAATGAATACAGGCGAAATTGCTGAAGGCGCTATGGTGCTTCGTGCCAAAATAGATATGGCTTCACCCAACATGCATTTCCGCGATCCGCTGATGTACCGCGTTATTAATTCGCATCCGCATCACCGCACCGGATGGACATGGAAGGCTTACCCAATGTACGATTATGCCCACGGACAATCGGATTATTTCGAAGGAGTAACTCACTCGCTGTGTACGCTTGAGTTTGAGGTTCACCGTCCGCTGTACGACTGGTTTATCGACCAGTTTAAGGATTCGGATTACCGTCCTCGACAGATAGAATTCAACCGTCTTAACCTTACTTATACTGTAATGAGCAAGCGAAAAATGCTGCAACTTGTGCAGGAAGGATTGGTAAGAGGCTGGGATGATCCGCGTATGCCGACAATCTGTGGTTTGCGCCGCCGTGGTTATTCACCTGAGGCTATTCATAACTTTATTGATAAAATCGGATATACAAAATTCGAAGCGCAAAACGATATTGGTTTGCTCGAACATTCCGTTCGCGAAAGTCTGAATAAAACTGCTACCCGTGTAAATGCCGTTATTGATCCGGTTAAACTTGTTATTACCAACTATCCTGAAGGAAAGGTGGAAATGATGGAAACTATTAATAACCCTGAAGACGAATTGGCCGGAACACGCGAAATCGCATTCTCACGCGAATTATACATTGAGCGGGATGATTTTATGGAAGAAGCTCCGAAAAAATATTTTCGACTTACTCCCGGACAGGAAGTGCGGTTGAAAAGCGCTTATATTGTAAAATGTACTTCTTGCACTAAAGATGCTGATGGAAATATTACCGAAATTCAATGCGAATACGATGCAATGACCAAGAGTGGGATGCCGGAAGCCAATCGCAAAGTAAAGGGGACTTTGCACTGGGTATCGGCAGCGCATTGCCTGCCTGCCGAAGTACGGTTGTACGACCGTCTGTTCAGTGTGGAAAATCCATCGGCCGACGAACGCGATTTCCGCAATTTGCTGAATCCTGATTCGTTGAAAGTACTAACTAACTGCAAGGTGGAAGCTTCGCTGAAAAACGCCAAAGCGCTGGATCATTTCCAATTCCAGCGTATCGGATATTTTAATGTGGATCCGGACAGTACTGCCGACAAACTGATATTCAACCGTACTGTTTCGCTCAAAGACAGCTGGGCAAAAGAACAGGGGAAATAATTCAATAGTGTTAAAATAATTTATAAGGGCGTCACGGAGTGTGATGTCCTTATTTTTTTAAGAATACCTTTACATAAAATGATATTTTAATTCTCCGGCTCGCCTTTTTATGGAATAATTTTGAAAGAAATTGTGTTACTTTGCAGCAATAATCCTGACGCATATAAAGACAAACTTTTTGTAGGATGAATGCGTTTTTATTAAAAACTGATCTTTTATTTTTTATCGGATAAAACAGTTAACATGCAGAAAATAAACAAAATAGCCGGTTCTTCCAATATTGATTTTTACTCGGTCAATGTAAATTCAGCATTGTCTTTGCCTTTTGTTGAAGGAGGTATTTCTGCCGGATTTCCGAGTCCGGCACAGGATTATATCGACCTGAAAATTGACCTTAACAAAGAATTGATTACCAATCCTTCAAGTACGTTTTATGGCAGGGTAAAAGGCTCGTCGATGCAGGATGCGGGAATTCAGGATGGTGATATTCTGGTTATTGACAAAAGTCTTGTACCGCAGGATGGCGATACCGCTGTTTGTTTCATCGATGGGGAATTTACATTGAAATACATTAAAATTGAACCTGATGCGGTTTATCTTGTACCTGCAAATTCCAAATTCAAACCGATAAAAGTAACTGCGGAAAATAATTTCTGTATATGGGGAGTGGTGACTTATTCGATTAAAAGTCACAAACGATAGAATCTCTTTCATCCGGACCGAATCATCGTAATATTTTATGGATAATGTGCCAAATATGAACGAAACGGAAAACGACGGCAGTCAACCGGCTTCCGGCGAACAGCCTTATTTCGGGCTTATTGATTGCAATAATTTTTATGCTTCGTGCGAACGGGTGTTTAACCCTGCACTTAATGGCAAACCTGTGGTGGTATTGTCCAATAACGATGGTTGTGTGATCGCGCGTTCGTCCGAGGCAAAAGCGCTGGGTATTCCTATGGGTGAGCCGGCCTACAAGCTGAAAGAACTGATGGAGGCAAATCAGGTGTCGGTTTTTTCGTCGAATTACGTGTTGTATGGCGATATGTCGCACAGAGTGATGACAATTATTGCCGGTCTGGTGCCCGATATGGAGATATATTCGATAGATGAAGCATTCCTGCTGTTCGAAGGATTCGGAAATATTGATTTGAAAAAATACGGCGAAAAAATGACGAATGCCGTAACCCGAAGTACCGGAATCCCTGTCAGTCTGGGAATAGCGAACACAAAAACACTTGCCAAACTTGCCAATAAATTTGCTAAAAAGTATAAGGATTATCATGGCGTTTGCCTGATTGACACGGATGAGAAACGTGAAAAAGCATTGAAACTTACCGAAATAGGCGACGTGTGGGGTATTGGTCGGCAGTATTCCAAAAAACTGAATTATTACAGCATTAATACCGCGTGGGATTTTGTGCAACGCTCTAAAAGCTGGGTACGCCATACTATGGGCGTTACCGGTGAGCGAACATGGCTGGAACTCAGAGGTGTATCCTGTGTTGAAATAGAACGGCCGGCAAGTAAAAAATCCATTTGCACTTCGAGAAGTTTTGGCGAACGGCTGACAGAACTCGAACCGATTTCAGAAGCTGTGGCTAACTTTGCCGCTTCCTGTGCAGAAAAACTCAGAAGCCAGCGTTCGTATGCTAACGTTATCACAATTTTTATCCATACTAATCCGCATGCAACCAATCTGCCGCAATATTATAATCAGGCCGTAATGCAGTTGCCGGTTCCGACAAACGATTCTACCGAGTTAATTAATATGGCATTGCGCGGGCTTAAGTCAATATTTGCTTCGGGATACCGCTATAAAAAGGCAGGTGTCATCGTGAGTGATATTGTTCCCGAAAGGCCTTTACAAATAAGCCTGTTCGACACGCGCGACCGGGAAAAATTCGGCAAAGTGATGCAGGTAATGGATAGCCTGAATGCTTCGTACGGTAAACAGAAGGTGAAAATTGCAGCGCAGGGTTTTGACCGGAAATGGAAACTGAAGAATGAAAAACTTTCGCCCTGTTACACTACCCAACTCAGGGATATTCTGGAAATAAAAACAGATGAAAATCTGTCGGAAGAATTTGAGACAGAACCGGATCAACCGAAAAGCTGACAAATTTTTTCAACTATTGTATCATCGTTGTTCGGTAGCGAATAGGTGGCACGATTGTAATACAGTTCGCGCTTCGATAATCCTTCGGCAATAAAATCTTCCAGTTCTTTGCCTTTCCTGTTTGCCAGAAGCGGACGCTTGTTGGCGTGCGAAAGTTCGAGTCTGGCGGCAAGCTCAGCGGGTGTCAGTTTCAGATAAATGGTTACTCCGTGTGAATTCATGTAATCAATGTTGTCGAAAAAACAGGGAGCTCCGCCACCTGTTGAGATGACCACATTTTCAAATTCAGCTACCTCGTGCAGGCATTTTTGTTCCATAACTCTGAACTGTTCTTCTCCTTTTTCGGCGAAAATCTGAGCCACAGATTTGAATTCTTTTTCTTCAATATGGGCATCCATATCCACAAATCCGTAACCAAGCCTTTTGGCAACCAGTTTACCAATGGTTGTTTTGCCGGATCCCATGTACCCGATAAGAAAAATTCGATTCATTTTTTAATCTGTTTGCGCGATATTAAGTCTAAAAACTAAAGTTGCATGTTTGGAGGTACAAAATTACTCATTAAATGTACATCCACTTTATAAAATCTGCAAAAATTATTCTTCATTCTTCAATTTTCATCCCGATAACTATCGGGACATTTTTCAATTTTCATTCTTCCTGCTTTAAATTTTCATTATCTTTGCATAAAAATTATAATTTTTATCGTGGAAAAAGAAAGCGCTGTATTATTAATATTTACGGGTGGGACAATCAGTATGTCCGAAGACCCGGCTACGGGAGCTTTACGACCAATTGATTTCGACCGGCTTCAGGAATATATGCCGGAATTAAAACAAACCGGTATTCGTATTAAAAGTATTCCATTTTTACCGCTGATAGACTCTTCCGATGTTTTCCCGCCTGTTTGGGAGCAGATGGCGCAGATAATAGAGGAAAATTACGAAGATTATGATGGATTCGTGGTTTTGCATGGTACCGACACAATGGCTTATTCGGCTTCGGCATTGAGTTTTATGCTTGAAAATTTGTCCAAACCTGTTATTTTTACCGGAGCTCAGCTGCCTATAGGAATGATGCGTTCGGATGCGAAGGAAAACCTGCTGACGGCTATTGAAATTGCCTCAGCAATAGAAAACGGACAATCCATTGTGCCAGAAGTTTGTATCTTTTTTGAAGATACACTGTTTCGTGGAAACCGTACCACAAAGAAAAATGCGGAACATTTCAGCGCGTTTAATTCATACAATTATCCTCCACTGGCAAAAGCCGGCGTTCATATAAAATATTTCCGTTCGTATATTCATTATCCTGCGCCGGGTACTAAACTACGTGTGCGTACCAAAATTGACCAGAATATCGCTATTCTTAAACTTTTCCCCGGAATTACCGAACATACTGTGAATGCAATTCTGCATATCCCCGGACTGAAAGCAGTTGTACTTGAAAGTTTTGGAGCTGGAAATGCTCCCCGCAAAGCATGGTTTTACAACGCTCTGAAAGATGCTACCAGTCGTGGAATTCTGATTGTAAACAAAACACAGTGCAGTACTGGTTCGGTAGAAATGGGACGCTATGAAACAAGTCTGAACCTGATGAGTGCAGGAGTGATGAGTGCTTATGATTGTACTACTGAGGCAATTGTAACCAAACTGATGTATTTGTTGGGTGAGTACGATACTGACGATGACATTAAACACCGCCTCAGTGTAAGTATGTGTGGCGAAATGACAGTTATTTAATTTATTTTTCTGAATGCCAGTCTGTTATTAGTTTTACAATTCGGTCGGCATTTTCTAAATAAAAATAATATTTTTTGTAACTGGTTCTTATCGTGATTAATTTTTTTGTTGAGTAACCAGGATTGCTGATTTCTATCTGAATAATTGTTTTCTTATTGAATCTCAGAGGGTTCAGAAATGTCATTCCCGGACGGGTTCCAATGCCACGCGTGTCAAAAATCAACTCATCCTTTACTACGGCTAATATTCCCGGATAATTTCCTTTAAGCGATGTTGCATTGAATCCGTTGGGCAGATAATTGCCTTTTTGTTGAAACAGGATATCACCTGGATTTTTATAAAATGTCTGGCTCAGTTTGGGTGTGCAACTCAGCATTAGAAAAGAAATAATCAGACCGGAAAGTAATTTTTTCATTTTAGTAGTGGATTTTGAAGACTTCAAATGTACAAAATTTCTTCCATTTTTAACTATAACGAATGAATTAAAATCACATAAAATAAAAACCCGGTTGAATTACTCCAACCGGGTTTTTAGTATCTCCAAAATTATAACCATTTCTTTCTTCGGAAATAAAGTAGCACTGCGCCCGAAAATGCTATCATCAGTACTATAGAGAACAAATATCCGTATTTCCAGTCAAGTTCCGGCATGAATTTGAAATTCATTCCATACAGGCTGGCAATGAGTGTCGGTGGCATAAAAATAACCGAAACCACTGTAAATATCTTGATAATTTTGTTCTGCTGCAGGTTTACCAAACCGAGGAAAGTATCCTGCAGGTAGTCCAGACGATCGAAACCAAAACGGGTATATTCAAAAAGAGAATTGATGTCCTTAATAATCATTGTCAGACGGGGCAAAAGCTCTTCAGGAAAGAAGTTGCATTTAAGCATGTTTGAAACCACCCGTTGTTTATCCACAATATTTTGTCGGATAATCATTACCTTTTCCTGTAAGTCTTTGATTCTTATCAGAATATCCTGATCGAGATCATCTTCTGTATTCAGGGTCTTACTTAAATTGGTAATCTGATCGGTGGCATCCTCAATCATATCGGCGTCATATTCCACCCGCGTTTCGAGCAGAGTTACCAATACATGATATCCGTTGGGAAAGTTTCTGGAATTGGCAAAGATCTTTTTGATCGTTTCGTTGAATGAGTTGAGTTCGGTATTGCGGACAGATACCAGAATTCCGTTTTTTAGAATGAATGATACCGGTTCCATCACATAATTTTCCTGCAGGAAATTGGAGTTAGCCACAATGCTGTCGTCGGTTTGCATGTAGCGGGAACTCATTTCGATTTCTTCAATTTCTTCGTCTTCCTGAATGTAAATTTTCAGGAATTGTTCCAGTTCTGTTTCAATTGCCGCCGATACATCATTCAGGTCAACCCAGATTATTTTTTTTAGATCAATTTGGTTTAATGTATCAATGCTTCTTGATATTTTGAGTTTACCTTCTTCATGGTAAAACATTCTGAATTCAGACATAATTTTGTTTCCTTTCTGTTATTTTGGCCGAAATAAGAACTCGTCACGAGTCCGTTCACATGATTCGACCGCAGCAAACTTCATTCACAATCCGAAGTTGCCAGAGGTTAAACTTAGTAATTAATTGTTGTTGCAAATCAGTAGTTTGCCCGGAAATGTATTTCTGCAAGAATACAGGGAAAATTACTTTAAAGCTTTCTCTACTTTGTTGGTAAGGTCGATAAACGCTGCCACATCCAACCGCTCGGGACGTAAGTCGAAGAGTGGATCAGAGTACATCGGGTTATCCTTTTCTACCAATGGTTTCAGAGAATTTCGCAAAGTTTTGCGGCGCTGGTTGAAGGCTGTTTTCACCACCGTTTTGAAGAGTTGCTCATCACATCCGATGTTCGAAACTTCATTTCTGGTAAAGCGAATAACAGCCGATTTGACCTTCGGCGGAGGGTCGAAAACGTGCTCATGCACGGTGAAGAGGTATTCAATTTTATAATATGCCTGCATCAAAACACTCAGAATACCGTAAGTTTTACTTCCGGCAGGTGCGGCAATGCGTTCGGCAACTTCTTTTTGAATCATGCCGGCGAGACAGGGTATGGAATCTCTGTTATCCAGCATTTTAAAGAAAATCTGACTGGAAATGTTGTATGGAAAATTACCTATTATACAAAACTTATCCGGAAAAAGGTTTTTCAGATCCATTTTCAGAAAGTCAGCTTCTATAACGTTTAGCTGGGGGTAATGTTCGTGAAGATAGGTGACGGATTCGCTGTCGAGTTCTACAGCCGTAAGATCAATAAGTGGATTTTCAAGTAAAAATCGGGTAAGTACACCCATTCCCGGACCAATTTCAAGCACAGAGGTGCGACCATCGAGCGTCAGACTCGCGGCAATACGACGGGCAACTTCCGTATCCTTGAGGAAGTGCTGGCCCAAGTATTTCTTTGCTCTTACTTGTGTCATAACTATGATAGTCGTCGGGCATATTCTGTTGAAAATTAATTACTTAAAAAATGGTGATTCGATAATTTTTAGTTGAAAAAGTTAATTTTCAATAAAGATAAAAATTGTCAAATGCCTGTTGTCAAATCTCGATTCTTATATTGTATCTTTGCAGAGCAAAATAAAAATGTTATTTTTAGGCGCACAAAAGTAAGTATAATTGTTCGATTAACCTATTTTTTCGGTGTTTATTAACCGTTAAAGATAATGAACTTACATTCTGTATGAGAAAAATATTAGTTAGCATTGGTCTGATTATTCGTAAAATCATCGATTTTTTCTACCCGCCTTTCCGGAAATATATGGATTTGCAATTTTTTCGTTATGGTGTGTCGGGTGTAGGAAACATGGTTTTTGATTCGGTCCTGTATTTCTTTATTTTTCACTTTATTGTTCTGCAAAAGAATGTTTATCTGGGGTTTGTAACGCTTAGTCCTCATATTGCATCCATGTTTCTGACTTTTCCGGTAACACTGATGACAGGATTTTTGCTGCAAAAATATGTGACGTTCACTTCTTCTGATCTGAAAGGGCATGTGCAACTTTTCCGGTATTCGCTTGTGGTAGTTGCCAATTTATTGCTGAATTATTTAGGATTGAAAATACTGGTCGATTTTATTGGATTATACCCGACTCCATCCAAGATGATTGTTACAATTTTCACAACAATTTTCAGCTATTTTTCTCAGAAAAGATTCACTTTCAAGCCGGCAAACTCATCTAAATAAACTGAATGATGAAAAGCATGGTTTTTTCTGACGGACAATTAAATCTCAAATCGGGATTATCCAAATCTCTTTTAAAAAAATCAGGAATTCTTATTCTTATACTTTCCTATTCTTTTTTGGCTTATAAACTTTTTACGTTTAAAAACTATCCGGAGCTGGTAACTCAGTTGGGACTTATGCCGTATTCTCAATTGCGGTATTTGGCCGTTGTATTGCTGTTGTTGCCCTTAAACTGGTTGCTAGAATCGGTAAAATGGAAAATGCTCGTATCGAAAATTCAATCTATAAAACTGATTGATTCTTTTAAAGCTGTGTTAGCCGGTGTTTCTACCGGATTTTTTACGCCAAACAGGGTAGGTGAATTTGTGGGACGACTTATGTATATGAATTCCGAAAACAGAAAAGCGGGAGTGACGCTAAGCCTTGTAAACAGCCTGACTCAGAATCTGGTTATGGCCATGTGCGGAATTCCGGCGGTTTATCTTTTTTTCTTTCGGAATAAATTTGAATTGCATTCTTCCGTGGTTACGTATCTTATTATTCTGATAGTGGGATTGATCATTTGCGGAATAATTTATTTTTTACTTCCTGTTTTGAGTAAAAGGATTGGTTACAGTAAAATTTCAGAAAAGATTACTTCGTTTACATCCTGTTTGTCAGAATATTCGTGGGTCGACCTGACCAAAATCATTGGAATCACATTTTTGCGGTATGTGGTTTTTTGTACGCAGTTTTATTTTATGATTCTGTTTTTTGACGTGCACTTAAGTTTCTGGCAGGCGCTAATCGCGATTCCTTCCAGCTATTTATTTGTAACATTTACGCCTTCGATGGCTTATTCCGAAGCAGCCGTACGGAGTTCGTACGCGGTTCTTTTTGTCGGTGCATTTTCGCATCAGGAAGTTTCAATTATTCTTTCGGGAGTTTGTATCTGGCTGTTGAATTTTGTAATTCCCATGTTGGTTGGGTCCGTTTTCGTGTTGAAAACAAACCGTTTGCAGGAGTCTAATGCTTGAAAAATACCGGCATAATAAACGGACTTGTTACCCATTTTCGCCTTAAAACATCAAATTCGCGGGTAGCGCCAACATCCAGTCCCCAATTTTCATTCACTTTGAATTCAAATGATCCGCCATAATAGGTATGAGGATACAGTGGTGCTATTAATGGCATGTTGAGCTGTTTGCCACTCAGGGAATATTGCCCGAACATGTTGAGGCTGATGCGGTCATTTACAATTATTTTTATGTTTCCGTTTACTCCGGCATCGTTGTAAAAATTGTTGTAGATATTGAATTTTGAACCATAGATTCCGCCAGAAATAATTCCAAAATCACCTAATTTTCTGTTGTAATTTGCTTCGACAAACCTGAGTCCGCCGATTCCGGTCAGGTTTATATTCGACCGGCCTGTTGTGATAAAACTCCTGTTATTCAGGTAATACTGATTTGAAAGATTGAAATCGGATAAATTCTGAATAAACGAACTTTGCTTTGAAAATTCCGGAAAATAGATTTTTTGATCATTGTAAAAAATTGCCGGTGTGTTCATTGCCGGAAATTCTGCAGGTAAGAGCATAGGCATGCTCTGCATCGAGAATTGACTTGTTGAAACAGATTTCTGATTCAAAGTAACTGTACGGTCGAAATCAATAATATGACCGCTATTTTCTACATCTGTTTGTGCAAACAGATAAGAACCTAATAATAAAGGAAATATAAACAGCGCTCTTTTCATAAGAAAACCGTTTTTAATTTAACCTTATAAAATTTATTTTTTCTCCAGTTCGAGTTCCACTTTTCCCAGATACAGTCCGCTTTTACCCATTTGAGCTATTACTATTGGTTTGCCGGCTGCATTTTTCTGGGTTGTGTCAGTTATCATGCTGTGCGAATGTCCGCCTATTATCACATCGATATATCGGGTTTTGTGCGCTATTTCGTAATCGTTTACATCTGTTTTTGCAGAATCTCCGCCCAAATGCGAAAGACAAATTATAACATCACATTTTTCCCGTCTTTTCAGAAGTGCCGAAATATCGTTGGCTACTTCCACCGGATCCTTATAGGTCAAGCCTTTGTAATTGCTTTCTATAATCAGACTTTTCGGATTAACATCAAGTGCCATAATGCCTATTTTCAACCCATCTTTGTGTAAAATAATATAAGGTTTAACCAATTTTGAAAGTGGAGTCTTACTCAGGTCATAATTTGAACTGACGACAGGAAATCTGGCATTTTTTAATATAGTGCTGAGCGTGTCTATCCCATTGTCAAATTCATGATTTCCAAGTGTTACCGCATCATATTTCATGCGATTCATGCCATCTACCTCAATTCTTCCGTTATAAAAATTAAAATAAGGAGTTCCCTGCGAAAAATCGCCTGCATCAACCAGAATTACATTTTTGTTTTGTTTCCTGATCAGATTTATTTCCCCCATGCGACGGGCATATCCGCCCATATCGGAATTTTTCAGTGTGGATTTTTCAGTAGGTTCTACCTGACTGTGTGTATCGTTAGTGTGTAAAATTACGAGTTTTATTTTTTGTCCTGCCCATAAGGTGACCGAGGAAAAAATCAACAGGAAAATGATTGTATTTAGTTTGAAAATATTTTTGTGAAATGACTTCATAATTATTGTGTTAGAGTGAAATTTGCTTCTAGTTTTATTTTTCGACGGTTATACGTCCATCTAATTTCGATTGGATTTTGTTTCCTTTCTTCGTTTCGTTTTCAATGTAATTCAACAACATTGTACGGATTTTGATTCCGGTATTAACTCTTTTTTCATATTCAGCCAGTTGATACATTTTATCGTTGCCGCCAGCCAGATAATCGTTAGTGGCTATGTTGTACAATTTTTCGGGATCCAGTGGTTTTCCATCGACAGTAATATCCCGGGCCTCTCCATCTTTAATTGTCATTCTTATTCCTGAAACGCCTTCGCCACCCACGCTTGCAAAAAACTGCAGTAGTTGTTGCAATTTATCGCCTTTTAGCCAGAGTATAACCAGTTCATTTTCAAAAGGCATAAGTTCAAAGACTTTTCCTACTGTAATATTACCTGCCGGAACAACAGTTCGCAAACCGCCCAGATTTACTATTGCTATATCAATATTTTCCTTTAGATATTCCGAAGCTGCCTGTCGGTAAACATCGGCACTAAAATTTGACAGTAAACTTTCAGGCGCGTGTCCTTTCATTGTTTCTGCTGCCTGTCCGATCACCACATTCATTTGAGCATCGATTTTTTGCTTGAAAGGTTGCAAATATGTTTCATAATTCTTGTCAGCAAGCTTTTCGGTTGTGTTGTCGATGGCTATTTTTTCGGATGTTTCTCCTGTGATTATCCATAATTTATGACTACAGGAAGTTGCTGAAAGGGCTATCAGGCTTATGTAAATTAGATTTTTGAAATTCATTTTGAATAAATATTTATAAATATCTGCATAATATAGAACAACGAAAGTACAGAAATTTATTAAAATTCGGACACAACAATTACGTTAAAATATGTTTTCGTAAAAATTTTATTCTAATATTGTGATTTAATTTTTTTGAAAACAGTAAGTTTCGGGGAAAAACAATAAGATTTTACCAGTATAAATTATTTTTATTGAAAATCCTATTGTGCTAAATAAAAATTTACGCGTTGTTGTGGTAGTTCTGTTTGAAATTTAAAAAGATGTATTTTATTTCTAAGTAAATGGCATATTAATAGGTTTTTAATTCGGATTTGTGACAATGAAACATAGCAGAACTGTGCCTGTTTGTTTTGTATTTTACAGGTATTTATAGGGATAAATAATTCAAAAAACTGAATTTATTATTTTACGCCTGTTTTGTGAAACACGAAAACACGGAAAACGCTGATTATTTACGAAAAAAAGTTTTATTTCTGATTACAAAATGTGCCGGCAGTCGTCTATAAATGTAAATCTATATTAAATAGAAACAAAGGATGTCAAGATTAGAGGTGAAGAAGGTATATGTTCTGATTGCATTTTTTTATTTTTTATCAGTTGTTCATACGTTTGCAACTGAGAATAATACTAAAAAAGTAAATAAAAATAAGACATGTTTTAAAATAGCCGTGTGTGACTGGATGATTCTGAAACGTCAGAAAATCGGGGAGTTTGAACTGGCACGGGAACTGAATGCGGATGGAGTGGAAATGGACATGGGAGGACTTGGAATCCGCGACTCGTTTGATAATAAATTAAGACAGCCTGAATTTCAGAAGCTTTTTAAAGAAAAAGCCGGACAATACCGTATCGAAGTGCCTTCAGTAGCCATGTCGGGTTTTTACGGACAGTCGTTTGCCGAACGAAAAAATTATAAAGAACTGGTGCAGGATTGCCTGAATACGATGAAAGTTATGGGATCCAAAATAGCTTTTCTGCCTCTGGGTGTAAAATGTGATTTGAAAAATAATCCGGAGCTCCGGCCATTGATTGTAACCAGACTGAAAGAAATTGGTGATATGGCAGCAAGAGAAGGTGTGGTGATAGGGATTGAAACTTCTTTGGATGCGAAAAGCGAAGTCAAACTTATGAATGACATAAATTCAAAAGGGATAAAGATTTACTTTAATTTTGAAAATCCACTGGAAGCAGGAAAGGATTTGTATAAGGAACTGAAAATACTTGGTAAAAACCGGATTTGTCAGATTCATTGCACTGATGTAGATGGAGTTACATTACCTAACAATACGCGTTTGGACATGAATAAAGTGAAAACGGTACTGAACAAAATGCACTGGTGTGGCTGGCTGGTACTCGAAAGGTCGAGAGATAAAAACGATCCACACGATGTAAAGAAAAACTTTGGAACGAATATTACCTATTTGAGAAGTGTTTTTGATGTCAAATGATTACAGAACCCGATTGAATTCGTCATGGTTCTGAAAATAATACAAATCTCATTTTTGTGATATTTTGAAGTCGGATAAGTGTTTATTTAACAGTATTTTAGTAAAGACAGGACTGTCAGTATTCTTAAATCAAATTTGTAATTACAATTAAAAAAATAATATAATCAATTTTAAAAGACATCTAAAACGAAACCTTTTTATTCCACATGATGGAAAAATTAATTTAGAAAAAAATGAACTTCAGCTTATTAAATTTAAGAACAAAGTAATATGAAACAAATCTGGTATAGAAAAAAACACTTTTTGCTGATGGCAGGATTAATGCTGTTGTTGGCATCATGTATTGATGGCTACAAAGACGATTGGACATTTTCGTCGGGAGTCACAAATACAACACTACAGTCTCCTGACTCAGCATTGGTTGTTGTTTCGAAAGACTTATTAAACGGTAATCTGGTGATTACATGGCCGGTAGTATATGGTGCAGGTGGCTATCAGTTTACATTGTATATTGTGGATGATCCCGAACATCCTGTTGCAGTGGGGACAGAAAATGAAGTAATTGATGGTTGCTCGGCAACGCGTCCTATGCAGGAAGAGACTAAATATAAGGTGGTTATTAAAACTCTTGGGAATGCTGTGTATAACAATAAGGATGCTGAAAAATCAACCACAGTGCCTTACAGTACTCTTTTGCCGGCTAACGAAGTTATCCCTGATGGCACAGACTTGTATGAATATTTCAACAATACAGTGATTCCTGATTCAACAGGGGAGTTGGCATACGAACTGGTTGCCAACGGACATTATACACTCTCAGGACCGGTTGATTTCCAGAAGCACTGGATCACGTTGCGTGGCGATAAGGTTTTCCACCCCACTATTACTTATGGAATTGCCGGGCGGTTTCGTACAACGAGCGGTTTTTCACTCAAATATCTGGATATTGATTGTAGCGCTATGCCGGCTGATGCCACAGATGCGGCAGTATTGTTGCTTAGCGATAATCCCGATCCTGCCATTTTAAAAACGCAGTATAACAGTTATTATATTATTCCGAATGATATTTTCTTTTATAAGTGTAATTTTTTAAATGTAAACAAGCGCTTAATTTCAGATGCAGGCATTAAATACTGTTTGACAACTTTAACAATTAGTGATTGTAAAATAGCACTGAATGCCCTTAGTGATGCTAACGGAGGTATTATTTATCTTTATGGAGGATTTGCAAATACCTTTACAATAAAAAACAGCACCGTGTGGTGCAACACGCAAACCCCCGGATATTTCCTGCGCTACAATAATAGCGCACGTCCCGACAGAGCCGGATTTGTTAATGGAAGTGTCAACTTCTTCAACAATACATTCTATAATGTGGTGTATAGCGGACAAATGGCTAATTATTCAGGATTCAACAGCGCTTTGGTAAAACTCAATGTGAAACAAAATATCTTTGTGAATTGTGGTTCGAATGCTGTAATTCGACGCTTGTCGGTTTCAAATACCAATATGGTAAGGACATTTAACTTCAATTGTTATTGGTTTGATGGCGCATACCCTGAAGCAACCGAAGTTACACCTAGTTATGGAGATAAGAGTGGAAATGCTTTTGGTGAAGACCCTGCATTTGCCGACCCTGCCAACGGAGATTTTACTGTAGGTTCAAGCGCTACAAATATTATCGCTAACAAAAGTGGTGATCCACGCTGGTTGCCAAATGCTCAATAACAGGATTAATAATAATTTGAGATTAAAAAGTATGAAACAATATCGTTATATATTAAGTGTGCTATTAGCCATTTGTTTTTTGATGCCGGTCATGGCTCAACAAACTAAAACAATCTCGGGAACTGTTTTGGATGAAAGATCAGAACCTGTTATTGGAGCCAATATTGTAATCTCCGGAACAACTGTAGGTACAATTACGGATTTAAACGGGAAGTTTACATTAAGCAATTTTCCTGCAGGAGAGAAATATATTCAGATTTCTTATATTGGTTACAAATCTCAAAAAATTGAGGTAACTAATAAAAAAGATATTACCATTAATCTTGAACCTGCAAACTCTGAACTGAATGAAGTAGTGGTGGTTGGTTATGGTACTCAGAAAAAGGCGCATTTGACAGGTTCCATTGCCACTATTGCTGCTACTGATGTTACAGATCTGAATACCACCAATATGGCGACAGCTATAAAAGGGCAAATAAATGGTATAAGTGTGAGTGGAGGTGAAAGTCGCCCCGGATCTGCTGCAACAATTACAGTCCGTCAGGCAACTGCTGCAACTGCTTTTTCAAGTGTGTCGGGGTTTGTACCAGAAACGGGTCCGCTGATTGTAATTGATGATTACGTTGTTGGAAATGATGCAAATGCTATGGCTGCATTTAATAATTTGGATGCGACGATGGTGGAAAGCGTTACAGTTTTGAAAGATGCCTCAGCAGCAGTTTATGGTTCACGTTCAGCACAAGGTGTAATTCTGGTAAGAACAAAACGCGGTAAAGAAGGTGCCCCGAAAATTTCGTATAGCGGACAATTTGGTGTGGCTGACGAAATTTCGCGCCCCAAAATGTTAAGCGCTTATGATTATGGTAAATTATGGAATGCGGTAAAAGGAGCCGATGATCCTAAAAACCCAGAGAAACCCAATAACCTGACGGATTACTTTCAGGCAGATGAACTGGCTGCTATGAAAAATCTGAATTATGATCTTTTGAATCGTGAGTGGAGAGCCGGTTTAACGCAGAAACATAGTATCAATATTAGCGGAGGCTCGGAACGTGCAAACTATTTTGCGGGAGTAGCATATAATACTCAGGGTGGTAATATAGGGAAACTGGATTACGCTCGCTGGAATTACCGTGCAGGTCTTGATGCGAAAATTTCTAAGTCATTGAAAGCTTCCTTGCAGGTATCGGGTGATTATGGAAATATTACCAATGCTTACAGCAATGTCGGCTCATCTACCGGTGATAATGATTACGATTATCTGTTAACTCATCCGAGATATATGCCCGACTATGTAAATGGACTGGCTTTAGCTTCGTATGGTATAAGTAACAATCAGTACGAAGTGGCGCAACTTTATAATTTCAGCACCATTCAGAATCTGGGAAATTACAGTAAAGATATGAGTCAGAATATGACACTGAATTCGTCTATTGAGTATGATTTTGGCTGGAGCAATATTTTAAAAGGTCTTAAATTGAAAGTATCTTACTCAAAGAGTATTTCATCAACCAAGAATAACACATACGGCACTAGTTACACTCTCTACCAAATAGATCAGCGTGCAGGCAGTGGAAATCACCTTTTTTCGGGTGACGATCTTGATTTGTCGAGCAGTAATCTCAAATCCATTACAGTGACTAATGGTAATATCTTAAGCCGGAAGATGAGTAGATCTGATAACTATCAGGCAAACTTAATTGTGAATTATTCACGCACCTTTGGTAAACATGATGTGAATGGATTGTTTACTATAGAACGCTCGGAAGGAGAATCTGAAGATCTATTGGGATCGGTAACCAACCCTTATTCGTTTACCAATTATCAATCAAACGGTACTGACAATGGAGTTCAGGCCACTGTTTTTACCCGTTCCGAATTCGGATTATTGTCTTATGTAGGTCGGTTAAATTATGCTTATGCCAACAAATACCTTCTTGAATTCTTAATAAGATCCGATGCATCAACCAGATTTGCACCGGAAAATTACTGGGGTTATTTCCCGTCTCTTTCGGCAGGTTGGGTAATTTCTGAAGAACCATGGTTCTCCCAAAAAGTTAAGGGAATCGATTTTCTGAAACTTCGTGGATCGTTTGGATTATTAGGGAAAGACAATATTAAACCATGGATGTGGATGACAACTTACACTATTGCTCAGGATAAAGGAGCTATTTTTGGAACAACCGGTTTAACTACATCCACCGGATCGCATATCGGAGTTCAGGATGCGGCTGCCAACAGGGATGCACATTGGGATAAAAGTTATCAGTCTAATTTAGGTGTTGATCTGAATACCCTTAAAAACAGACTTACTTTAAGTTTGGATGGCTACTACAACAAAAATCGTGATGTTTTTATGACTAAACAAGGGTCAGCCAATTATCCATCAACAGTTGGTTCGCAAGCATCAGCTGAAAACTACGGATCCATTGACACTTATGGTGTAGAATTAACTGTGGGGTGGAAACAGAGTATTACGAAGGATTTCAAATATTGGGTAAAATTAAATACCGGATATAGCGATAACAAAGTTTTAGTGGCTCCATGGCCGGCACTTATTGCATTTGACAAGAATCATCCAAATCAACGTGTCGATGTAGGTACCTGGGGATATGAATGTATCGGAATGTTTCGTAGTTATCAGGAAATTGAAGAATATTTTGCAAAATATGACATCAAAAGTTATATGGGCATGACAAAAGACAATGTTCGTCCGGGTATGTTGATTTACAACAATATCCGCGGTTCACAAAAATCTGACGGAACTTATTATGGTCCTAACGACCCTAACGACCCTAAAGCAGGTTATGTCGACGAAAATGATAAAGTGCTCATTTCGAATAGAAATAACCCATGGGGTTTCACTGTAAATCTGGGTGGTGACTGGAAAGGATTTTCTTTTAGTACACAAATAGGAGCCAATTGGGGTGGATACACGTATTTGCCGGGTGATGCACGTGGTATATCCAGCCTTGTATCAACAGCTAATAGTTATAACGTGATGGAATATACAAATCTTCCTTCATTCTGGGCGAACAATATGTTTGTATACCAAAATGTTCTGGATGATCAGGGAAATGTGGTTGCTGCACAAGATCTTACAGCTAAATACCCGAACCTTCGTTACAGTATAAACAGTGAACAGTCCACTTTCTGGAGAGTGAGTGCTACTACGGTTACTATCCGGAATCTGACACTGGCTTATTCGTTACCTAAAAACTGGGTAAAAGCTGCAAATATTGAAAGTTGCCGTTTGAATGCTACTGTTCAAAATGTATTGAGTCTTTATAACCCATACCCCGATAGTTTCATAGACCCAATGTCGGGAACGTACGGACGATATCCGACTCTGAGAAGAATTACAATTGGTGTTAATGTTTCATTCTAACAGGATAAAAATGAAAAAAATAAATCAATATTATTTGAGTGCAGGCTTCTTACTTGTAGTGTTGGCACTCTTTACAGGATGTAGCGATCAGTTTCTTCAGGACAAGCAGGATTACAGTCGTGTTACATCAGAGATTTACAACGATTATGCAGGAGCAAAAGGAAGAATTAATGATATTTATTCATTGTGCCTTCCACGTTCCAATAGTGATGTTTCGTATGATAACCCAAGTACAGGTTCAGCGGATTTATACGGAACTTCAACTGAAGAATACGGAAGTTTATCCGATTTTGTCAGCGATAATGTAATGACAAATTCTACTGTACCAGATTTCTTTTATAATGAAGCAAAAACATCACGTTCGGCATGGGGACGTATCCGTAACTGTAACGATGCTATCGAAGGCATTGAAGCCGGAACTTTACCCGATAATCAAAAGAAAGAATTGCTCGGACAAGTTTATTTTTTCCGTGCATGGACGTATTACCGCTTAGTTAAAGTGTATGGCGGTGTGCCAATTGTTGATCATGTTCAAAATCCGGAGGCTGGTACAAGCGGAGGTCTTGACCTTGCAATCCCCCGTTCAACGACGAAGGAATGTATCGATTTTCTGTGCAGCGATTTGGAAAAAGCAGCATCTTATCTGCCTTTAAAATGGGATGGTGCAAACTGGGGCAGAGTTACTGCCGGAACCGCGCTGGCTTTGGAAGGGCGTGCACGCCTGTTGTATGCCAGTCCTCTGTTTAACCGTGCTGATGATTTGGCTCGCTGGCAGTTGGCTTATGAAGCAAACAAACGTGCTATTGATACTTTGGATGCAAGTGGATTTTACAGATTGGCCTATCTTGACAATCCGGGTGTAAATGCTTCGGGCTGGGCGAAAATGTTCTCTGATTATCAATCGTCTGAAGCTGTTTTTGTGACGCTTTACAATAATCTGGCACCTGCAACCAACGGAACTGCACCTGAATCAAACAATACATGGGAAAATTCTATCAGACCATCGAATACCGGTGCCGGAGGTGGTAAAGGAACAACAGCCGAAATGGTTGACCTTTTCCCTATGGCCAACGGTTTGCCTGCCACTGATAAAGACAGAAATGCCATTAATGGTTATGATAAAGAGATATTCTTTAAAAACCGCGATCCCCGTTTCTACCGCACCTTTGCATTTCCGGGTGTACAGTGGACTTTTAGCGGAGCTCCAAATAAACTGGTATGCCCTTACACTCCGGGTTCTAAGTACCAACTTTGGAATTATGCATGGTATGATACATCTGCAAAACGCGATGATGAAGAGTATTCAGGTTATGGTGCTGATAAACTGGCAACAAATTATAAAGGTATCTATATTCGTAAACGTACGGATGATTTGGGTGTAAATTCAACGCCTTTGTATGTGCTTGACACACTGACTTCTACTCCATTCAAAAGAAGTGCAGCTCCTTATATGGAAATCCGTTACGCTGAAGTTTTGTTAAATTTTGCTGAATCTGCCTGTGGAGCAGGTCATGGCGACGAAGCTCTGGCGGCTTTGCGGTTGATTCGTCAGCGTGTGGGATATACAGGCGACTGCGGATTGGATAATGCATTGGCTGGTGATCGTGCGGCACTCTTTGAAGCTGTTTTGTACGAACGTCAGATTGAATTGGCGTACGAAGGGAAACGCTTTGATG
>MTLE01002002.1_pt1 | contig 23607 bp, 18 predicted proteins | sample 1982461 | NCBI WGS metagenome assembly MTLE01 (sample SAMN05712605, study PRJNA340218) | biofilm metagenome | isolation source: sample SPL anode biofilm adapted to -200 mV | place: USA | collected 2012-02-03
GGCGCATCCTACTCTTACCTGATTTATAATCCCGAAGGAACCCAAGTTCAAGTGTCCAATAATTCTTACAGCGGATTCCAGCGACTGAATTCCAACTCTGATTTTTCCGTGGCTACCAATAATTTTAATCTGCTGACAGCAAAGGTTGATTAAGAAAAAGGATAATAGGAATTATTTCTAAAACAAATAAAAGATCGAGAAAAAATAAGCCGTGCTTTTGCAGGGCTTATTTTTTCGCTGTAAAAGGATAAAAAAGAAAAACTGTTTTTTCGGAATGAATATTCATTAAAATAGTGGTAAGTTGTGGCTGAAAGGGGTAAAATACATACAATGGAATATAAATAAGTTTTGAGAAAAAGGCGGATAAAAAATGAAAATACTAATTACCGGTGTGGCAGGCTTCATTGGTTTTCATTTATCTAGTTCATTGCTTGGTGAGAATCATCAAATAGTTGGAATTGACAATCTGAATGATTATTACGAACAATCCTTAAAAGAAGATCGTTTGGTTATTTTGAAAAATCATTGCGAGTTTAGTTTCTATCAAGTGGATTTAAAAAATAAAGCTGCAGTCGACCTAGTCTTCGAAACCCATCGGCCCGACTATGTGGTTAATCTGGCTGCGCAGGCTGGCGTCCGTTATTCAATCACTAACCCCTATGCCTATCTGGATTCCAACCTTGTGGGATTTATGAATATCCTTGAAGCATGCCGCAATTATCCAGTGAAGCATCTTCTTTATGCATCATCAAGCTCGGTTTATGGTGGAAATAAGCAGGTGCCATTTTCGACCAATCACAATGTCGATCATCCGGTTTCCCTTTACGCTGCGACCAAAAAAGCGAACGAATTGATGGCCCATACCTACAGCCATCTGTTCAATATCCCAACAACAGGATTACGGTTTTTCACGGTTTATGGACCATATGGGAGGCCGGATATGGCATATTTTTCATTTGTACAGGATATTCTAGCCGGAAAGCCGATTAAGGTATTTAATCACGGAAAAATGAAACGTGATTTCACTTACATCGATGATATTGTCGCATGTATCAGCAAGTTGATTGAAAAAATTCCCATTGCCAATCAGCATTGGGATGAAAGGGATAATGATTTAAGCTCAAGTTTTGCCCCATACAAGATTTATAATATCGGGAATAATCACCCCGTTGAGTTAATGCGTTTCATTACGATTCTGGAAGATCAGCTGGGAATAAAAGCGGAAAAAATATACATGGAAATGCAACCAGGTGATGTATTAATTACCTATGCTGATATCAGTGATCTTGAAAAAGATCTCGGTTTTCGACCTGATACGAGTATTGAAGAGGGTTTGGCTAAATTTGTGAAATGGTTTAAAGAATATTATAAAATTGATCAATAAATCGATAACGACGGGGGAAAAGAAAATGAAGATAACAATCGCCGGTACCGGATATGTGGGTTTGTCGAACGCCATTTTATTGGCACAGCATAATGAGGTTATTGCACTTGATATTTTAAAAGAAAAAGTCGAGATGATCAACAATAAAAAATCGCCAATCATTGATAATGAAATTGAAGAATATTTAAGAACCAAACAACTGAACTTGCGGGCAACAACAGATAATTATGAAGCGTTCATAGATGCCGAGTATGTAATCATTTCGACCCCGACAAACTATGATCCGGAAAAAAATCATTTTAATACCAGAACTGTAGAAGCGGTAATTGCCAATGTTTTGGCGATCAACCCTGACGCAGTCATGATCATAAAATCAACCATACCGGTCGGTTATACTGAGACTATCAAGGAAAAATTTGAAGCGGAAAACATTATCTTTTCACCGGAATTTTTAAGAGAAGGACATGCGCTGTACGATAATCTTTACCCCTCAAGAATTGTTGTTGGAGAGCAGTCAGAAAGGGCGCAGGTCTTTGCTGAATTGCTGGCCCAGGGCGCTTTAAAAAAGGAGGTTCAAATTCTTTATACAAATTCAACTGAGGCTGAAGCGATAAAACTTTTTGCAAACACGTATTTAGCATTACGGGTTGCATATTTTAACGAATTGGATTCGTATGCCGAGGTAAGAGGTCTTAATACGTATGATATTATCCAAGGGGTGTGCCTTGATCCGCGAATTGGCAATTATTATAACAATCCATCTTTTGGTTATGGTGGTTACTGTCTGCCAAAAGACACCAAGCAATTACTCGCAAATTATGCTGATATTCCCCAGAACATTATGTCGGCAATTGTGGATGCCAATCGAACCAGAAAAGACCATGTCGCAGATATGATCATCAAAAGAAAACCGAAAATAGTGGGGATTTACCGGCTGACAATGAAGACAAACTCTGACAATTTTAGGGAATCGGCGATTCAAGGCGTGATGAAGCGGATTAAGGCAAAGGGAATTGAGGTGGTTGTCTATGAACCATCCCTTGAAGAAAGCGACTTCTTCAATTCCAGAGTGATAAAAGATCTGAATGAGTTTAAAGAAATTGCTGATGTCATTGTGACGAATCGTCTGTCAGAAGAAATAAAAGATGTTGTTGATAAGGTATATACCAGGGATTTGTTCAGTCGGGATTAACAAAAAGGATCGCTTAACAGACTATCCAGCGAAAGGATTATAAAGAGTGTGATTATGATTGATACACATATACATATGGTGCCTGGGGTTGACGATGGGGCTAGAGATCTTGAAATGGCAATTCAGATGATGCAGCTGGCAATAAATGAAGGCGTTAATGAAATGATCGTGACACCCCATTTTAATTTGCCAACTTACCATAATCAAAATGTGGATGAGCAGTACCAATTGCTGATTGATTATATCGAGCGAGAGAACATTGATTTTAAACTACATTTGGGTAATGAAATTTATCTAAGCGAAGAAACCATGGCAGGGATCAAGCGGGGACTTGCCCATACGATGGGAAACAGCCGGTTTTTGCTTGTGGAATTACCCTTATACCATTACTACCCGTTTCATGAATCCATGCTTTTCGAATTACAGGAAAGTGGCTATAAGGTTGTCCTGGCCCATGTTGAGCGATATGAGGTTTTTGCAAAACGACCAGAAAAGCTGGCGGCTTTAAATGAACAGGGAATTTATTCCCAAATCACATCGGAATATATTATGGATACTAAGACGAGAAAAAGAGCTTTTAAACTGATTGAAAGCGGTTTGATTTACATAGTAGGATCTGATGGACATGATTTGGTTAAACGACCACCGGTCATGAAACGGGCATATGAAATTGTCGTAAAAGTGTTTGGTGAAGAATGCGGACAAATGCTTTTTAATGAAAATCCCGGGATGATCATCAGAGATCGAGAATTGATGGTACCGGTGTTGAAAAAGAAGCGGTTTGGATTTCACCGTCAGTAGTATCATATCTCTGGATTCAGTAAAACTTAGCAAAAATTGTCAAAATAATCTGTCAAAAAGTGAGGTAGTCAATGGAAACGAAACTAAGCAGGCAGTTGTTTTTAATTGCAGCAGACATATTAGCAACGAATGCTGCATTCTTATTTACATTATTTTTGCATTTTGAAGGAGACATTCCTTCAGAAGTAATTAGTATTTATTTAAGCAGTGTTTTTATCTTAACGGTCGGAAAGCTGCTAATTTATCGATTCTTCGATTTATATAACAGTTTATGGTCTTATGCTTCGGTGGAAGAGTTGATTAAGATTTTGCTGGCAGTAATCGTAGCAAATGTATTTGGGGTGATCTATCTTATTTACATGGGCGAAAGGCTATATTTTGGTATTTATCTAACCAGTATGCTTTTTGAAATTGCATTCGTCAGCAGTGGCCGTTTTAGCTATCGTTTGGTGCGAAGCTTAAAAAACCGAAAAATCTTTATGAAGCAGGATGTCCAGAAGAAAATATTGATCATTGGAAGTGGTGCTACTGCGACATTGATTGCCACAGAAATTAAGAATCATGCATTAAGCTATGGACAAGTTGTAGGATTTATTGATGAAGATGCCAAAAAATTAAATAAAACAATTGCTGGCGTTAAGGTTCTGGGTAATAACTATGATATTGGCAGTATCGTCCATAAGTTCAATATCAATGAAATTATTATTGCAACACCGACAGCAGATCCAACGACACTCCGAATGATCATCAGTGAATGTAAACGGACGCCTGCCAAGGTACGAATTGTTCCGGGAATTCGTGAAATGATTGATGGTCAGGTCTCATTAAGTAAAATTCGAGATGTCGAGATTGAGGATTTACTTGGCAGAGAAACGGTAAATCTTAATATCAGAGAAGTTGTCAGTTATCTTGAAGGCAAAATTATTATGGTAACGGGTGGAGGCGGTTCGATCGGTTCTGAATTATGCAGACAGATTGCCAGATTCAATCCGGGGAAATTGATTATTCTGGATAATTATGAGAATAATGCCTATGAAATACAAAATGAACTGATTAATGATTATGAAAATAAAATTAATCTGGATGTGATTATCGCATCGGTAAGAGATCGGGATGCTGTTTTTGCGATTATTGAAGCTTACCATCCCGATGTTATCTTTCATGCGGCAGCACATAAACATGTACCCTTAATGGAGCGTTCGCCCTGGGAAGCGATTAAAAATAATGTTTTTGGAACAAAAAATGTTGCGGAAGCGGCCCATGAGTTTGGGGTAGATCGCTTTGTCATGGTTTCGACGGACAAAGCCGTTAACCCGACCAATATAATGGGTGCCAGTAAGCGGATCTGTGAAATGATTATTCAAGGGTTAGCCAGACAAAGCAAAACTAAGTTTACGGCTGTCCGTTTTGGTAACGTCCTCGGTAGCAATGGTTCAGTGGTTCCCCTATTTAAGAAACAGATTAAAGAAGGCGGTCCGGTTACTGTAACACATAAAGAAATTATCCGATACTTCATGACCATCCCGGAAGCGGCACAACTCGTAATTCAATCGGGTGCGATTGCAAAAGGCGGAGAGATATTTGTTCTTGATATGGGGCAACCTGTAAAAATATTTGATCTGGCAGTCGACCTGATTAAACTATCGGGATTAAAGCTGAATGAAGACATCGAAATTGAAATAATTGGATTGCGACCAGGAGAAAAGCTCTATGAAGAACTATTAATGGATGAAGAGGGGCTGAAAGAGACCTGCTTCGAAAAAATTAGAGTCGGTAAACCGGGAGATATTGACTACACATTGCTTAAGAAGTCACTTGAAGAGTTAAGACCCTATCTAAAAGCATCAAATAAAAAAGCGCTGATCAGTATGGTGAAAAATATTGTTCCTACCTACAAAGACAGTGACGAGGTTAATAACAATGGTGATTATCTGAAATAGATAAAGCGTTGTTCGATCAGCGATAGCAAGCTATTTGGGTTCAGGCAAGTTTAACTGAGAAAGGAATCAAACGCCATGAAAAATAAAAAATTGGTTATAATTCTATTGAGTGTTCTATTTCTGGTAATTATGGCCAGCCTGCTCATATTTGCACGTGTAAACAATGGCTCCTTGTTTTCTGCCAATACTCAAAATGCTGACACAGATACTGAAAATGATGCAGGATCGATTGAGGATGTTTTGAATCAGAACAACGAAGATTTGCTTGAACTGGCAGATACGAGAAAAACGGTTATCTTTGCAATTTATGGAACTGATGAGCGATCTGATGAAACCGGACGAAGTGATATTATCATGGTTGTGATGTACGATCCAACACAACAAAAAATGGTCATGGCTTCGCTACCAAGAGATTTGCGGGTTAATATTCCCGGTTATGGTTTGGATAAAATTAATCATGCCTTTGCTTATGGTGGCAGAGAATTGAGCAATCAGACCATTGAAGAGTTGCTGGGCATTAAACTGGACTTTTCAGTGAAATTGGATTTTGATACATTTGCCAGCATCATCAACGATGCTGGGGGCGTCGAAGTTAACGCACAGAAGGATTTCTATAAAAATGAAAATCAATTAGTTATCAGTCAGGGTGAGCAAGTTTTAAACGGTAAAAATGCATTATTTTATGTCAGATTTCGCAGCGATAGCGACGGTGACTATGGCCGGATCGCCAGACAGCAGGAAGTGGTTAAGTCATTAATGAAGAAACTGTCAACGATGAGTCTGAAAAAGAAGCTGCAATTGATAGAAACCTACTATAATAATGGTGTTGAGACCGATGTTAATGTTTCGAAGCTTAAAGAGTATCTCAATATGAGCGGCGGGGACACAAATCTTAGTTTTGAAAATTATCGATTAAAAACATATTCCGAAATTATTGATGGGTTATGGTATGAATTGTACAGTCAGGAAGATCTGGATACAATTAAAAACCTGTTTAAAGTTAATGAAGATATTAATCAAGAAAACTGGAAATAGAAACTGTAAAACATACCTGGTCTTAAAGAAAGGAGAACAGCATGGAAACAACAAAGGAAGTCAATTTTAAAGAACTTTTAGAGATTATTATTAAAAAATGGTGGCTCATTCTGTTGCTGACCGTTGTCGGTTTCGGGTCAGCTTATCTTTACACAGTAAAATATGTAACCCCGATCTATGAAGCAAATACAGTTTTGTACATTGGTCAGGAGGGCGGTAGTTTGGGGTCAATAGATGTATCATTAGGCCAATTAAATGCCAATAGTCAACTACTTGTTGATTACAAGCAAATTGCCTCCACCCGATTGGTAATAAATGAAGTAATAAAAAACCTGGGCTTGACTATTTCTTACGAGGAATTTAAAGATAATGTTATTATTCAGAGTGTTTCCGATTCCCGCCTTTTCACAGTTGGGTTTAGAAACTCGGATCCTCAAGTTGCTAAACAGATTGCCGATGAACTGGCTAAACAATTGACGGTGGCGGTATTACAAATTGTCGGCGTAGAGAATATTAGAATTCTGGATCAAGCGCTGGTGCCGCAAGTACCTATTTCCCCAAATGTCCTTCTTAACGCCGTTATCGGCGGTTTATTGGGATTCTTCATTTCATTATTTGTAATTATTTTGATGTTTCTGATGAATGATACGATTAGAAATGATGAAGACATTGAAAATTTGATTGGCGTGTCAGTTTTAGGGGATATTCCAGAATTTAAAGGGGAGGCTCGATAATATGGATTCACTAAGTTTAATCACACTAAGCGACCCCACATCATTTATAACTGAAAGTTATAAATTATTGCGGACAAATTTGAATTTTAAAAATTTGAATAATCGCTATCAGGTGATGCTGGTAACGAGTGCTGGTAAAGAAGAAGGGAAAAGTACCACCATTTCAAACCTGGCGGTAACATTTGCCCAGGCCGATAAACGGGTGTTACTAATCGACGCTGATTTACGGTTACCTCAGATCAGTACCATTTTTAATATTAATAAAAGAAAGAATGGTTTATCCAATATGTTGGTGGATGAATTACCACTGGAATCCCTTGTAAATAAAATAGAAAAACTTGAAAAACTGGAAATTCTAACTGCTGGAAACAAACATGTTTCACCGACCGAACTGCTAAATTCAGAAGCATTTGAAACATTCATTAAAAAATGTCGAGAAGAATACGATGTTATTCTTATTGATACCCCACCTGTGTTAAGTTTTGCCGACGCAAGTATTATTTCAAATGTTGTCGATGGGGTTTTGTTAGTAATTGCCGCCCACTCTACAAAAAAAGCAACAATTGTTGAAGCAAAAAAAAATCTCGACAAGGTTGGGGCAGCTGTTATTGGTGTTATCCTGACTAAAGTGAAATTCAAGAAAAACGCAAATTACTACCGCTATAATGCTGACAAAGCAAAGTGAGCACCGAATTTTAAATCATCGTTAACAAAAAAGAATTCAGGAAGTTGGAACAATAAGGAGGTGTCATCTGACACCTCCTTATTGTTCCCGAAGAATTGATGCAAACAGGGTTTAAAATTGACGATTACTCAAAAATATGTGCGGGATTGATCACCGGAGCGCTTTTTTTATATGCTCAAAAAACTGCCGATACCCTTCGCATAAATAGTTTTTGCCTTTTTGCTTGTCTCTTGATAAAAGAAACCGATCTTTCGGACAGCCCCCAAAACAAAGTCGGATATGATCACAGTCCAGGCATTCGTCAGGCAGGCCTAAGGTTTTGTGCATACCAAAGGGGCGATTTTTCTCCATTAAGTCTGCTAGCGGCGTGTCAAGAATATTGCCAAGCTTATACGCTTCATAAGCATAACGGTCGCAGCAAAAAAGATCCCCGTTCATTTCCAGAACGCCAGCGTGGCCGCAAAGCGCTTCATGAACGCAGACGCCAGCAGGGTGATTATTTAAATTAGCCAGCGTCGATTCAATAATCTGGACATATTTTTCCCCCAAATCCATTTTTCTCCACAAATCAAAAACTGTGCAGAGAAAGGTGCCATAGTCTTTGGCGGTGACCGAAAAATCTGTTGCTGGATGCTTCATGGAGGGGGAATGGAGTCCAGCAGGCATGGCAAACCGCTGTCCGGAGGAGTTTTCATAGCTGGCGGGCAAACATTCGACGACTGGCAAAAATTGCATATAATCAGTGAGCTCTCGAAGAAACAAATAAACGTCCTCAGGATGGTGCGAATTAATGGCATTGACAGTCGTCAGTGTATTAAAAGTGACACCGTGTTTTTGAAGCAGTTTGATACCAGCCATGGTCTGTTCAAATGTGTCGCCGAAGCGATTTTTTCGATAACTGTTATGAAGACCAGCATGACCGTCGATACTGACGCCAATCAGAAAATGATTGGCCGCAAAGAACTCGCACCAGGCATCCGTCAACAAGGTAGCATTTGTTTGGAGGGTGTTGCGGATGATTCGGCCAGGGCCGTATTGGTTTTGGTAATTCAACGCTTGTGTGTAAAAATCAATGGGAGCCAGAGTTGGTTCACCACCGTGCCAGGCAAACTCGACAACTGCGTTTTTCCCATGAATGGCGAGATTCTGACGGATATACGCCTTAAGCACTACATCTGACATAAGTTTAGTTTGTTGAGCCATCAGATCCTGCTTTTCCAGGTAATAACAATAACGGCAGCTAAGATTACAGGATGCGCCAATGGGTTTGGCCATGATGGCATAACTCCGGGAATCCGGGGGATATCGTTTTTTCATGACCATCAATTCGGAGTTTTATTGATCTGAGCAATGACAGCGGTGGCTTCACTGCCATCATCAACACCGATCTCTGCTGTGATCAGGGTATTAAGCTGATTATTTAGTTCCATAATCAGAGCAGCATTAGTGTTTTGGTCTGCGGCCAGGTTGACTAATTCATCGGGGTCTTTTTCCAGATCAAACAGCTGAACATCATTATTGGCATACAATGCTTCCATGGTTGTTGGCAGATTGAAATTGAGTGGTGAAAAATAGCGGGCAAATTTGTATTTTTCAGTGGTTATTCCACGGACAAAGCCACGTTTGGAATAGTCAATCGTATAGCTGGTGACACCGGTTGTTGGGTCAGTGGTTTGCATCATATCGCTGTCGATCATTGAGATCATTTCGTAGGCAAATAAAGCTCCCGTTCTTATTTTTGTTTGGCTGCCATCAAGCAGATCCATCATACTGCTACCGGAAAGCCCAGCAGAAAGCTCGGCTTTTTTAGTATCTGACAGATTGGTCATATCAATGAAGGTGGGTGCCAGGTCGAGGTGGCTGGTTACCGCATCAATGGCATTGCCTCCTTCATATTCAGGGTGCACGATAATCAGGGGAACGTGGATGTTGTTTTCGTACATAAAACCGCCTTTTCCCCGGAGGCCATTGGCTCCTTGCATATCACCGTGGTCGCTGGTAAAGACGATGATGGTATTATCCAGCATTTCCAGATTGGATAGTTCAGATAGAATATTATAGAGCTGGTCATCATTGTCCTGAATACAATTATAATAATAATCCTGGAAATTTTCCCAACGGCTGGCCTCGGCGGGAATTTCGCCCACCCGACGGTTCCATAAATCAAAATATTCCGATTCAGCCGGGACTCTGCCAGGAGCATCAATGGCTTGGGCCCAGCTGGACGGAATTTCCGCCTTGGGGTAACTGGTTTCATAAATTGTATTAACTGGAGCTCCGGCAATAGCAAAGGTTGTTTGGCCGGTGTCCTGTACGGCGACACCGTCTGAATCAGTGTTATAATACATAATATCGTGGGGATTCACAAGATTGACGGCCAGGAAGAAGGACTGTCCGGTGGCATTGGTAGCTGATCCTTTTGAGCGCAGCCAGCTGACCGTATCTCCGGCAATGTTGCTGTCTTGCATATAGCCCTGCTGAAGCTGTCCAACAATATCACCCTGGGCATTCCAGTCAGAAAACCCGTAGCCCAGAAGCCCATTCTGCTCCTGCATGGCGGGTTGGCTGGTATCATCAAAAACACTGGTGTCGCCCATGTGCCACTTGCCTTTAAAAGCCGAGTAGTATCCAGCTGAGAGCATCCGGTCACCGACCGTGGTGAGATTTTCAGAAATCGGCTCCTGCCAGGGTGATTCAGTATTGTCAATCATCAGTGTATCCGTGATGTGGGTGCCGGTGTAAATAACTGATCGGGATGAGGTGGAGACATTGCTGCAGGTATAATGTTTTTCAAAGGTAGTTCCCATTTTTTTTAGCAGTTCCCGGGCTTTGTAATTGGTGCCAGCCGGGAATTCATCAAAATAATGCTCCTGATCGACTGTTACAAAGACAATGTTATAATTGCCATCGTTATTGGGCTGGGCATCGAGATGAGCGATTCTTTGTTCAATGGGCTGGTTGCCCGTGTTTTGCGCGCAGCTTGAGACACCCAGCAACGAGGTTGCCAGTGTGAGACCTAATGCTGCTTTTTTAATGTTCATTTAAAGACCTCCTGATCTATAATTATGAGTATCCGACTTAGCCAACAGTAAAAGGATAATTAATTTGCGTGTAGTGCCCAGTCAATAATTGCTGTTAACCCCAATATACCCAGACGAATCCGTGATAATCATCTCATCATGGAAAGCAAACAGTTTGCGGATATAAGAAATAATATTCGGGTTTAGTGGGGAATAGTTTTTTTTAAATCAAAAAGAACGATCAAAGTGGCAACGTATCTGGATACAGTTAAGAATATGATATTATTTTGCAAAAAGACTGGATAAAAAATGATAAAAAGGATATAATAAAATGGCTTATGATAGAGGTTCTTTGTCAGTGATCTGATAAAGGCCTCTTCTTTACGGAACGGCAACAAAATGATGAAATACAAATTTGCAGATTAATGCGGCGATTGTACAAAAAACTGGCACCTGCTACTGGAAGCGAGTAAAATCAGGTAGTTTTAAAAAGTCACAATGAGATTATTTTACAGGGGTTGCCAATTAAATCAATGGAGGATTATAAAAAATGATAACAGTATCAGAACTAAGCTTAAATTTTAGCGGAACAAATCTTTTTTCCAATGTAAATATAAAGTTTACCCCGGGGAATTGTTATGGGGTCATTGGAGCGAACGGGGCTGGAAAAACCACCTTTTTGAAAATTTTATCAGGCGAAATTGAACCATCCACCGGGAATGTCTTTATCCCCGAGCACATGCGGATGTCGGTCTTAAAGCAGGATCATTATGCTTATGATGCGTATTCAGTTTTGGATACCATCATGATGGGGAATCAACGTTTGTATTCGGTTATGAAAGAAAAAGATGCCTTGTATATGAAAGAAGATTTTTCTGATGAGGACGGTATCCGGGCTGGCGAACTGGAAGGTGAATTTGCCGAAATGGGCGGTTGGGAAGCCGAATCCGATGCGTCCCGCATCATTCAGGGGCTTGGTCTGGGGGTCGAAATTCTTGATGCCAATATGGACAGCCTGACTGGTAACGAGAAGGTCAAGGTTTTACTGGCTCAGGCCTTGTTTGGCAAGCCGGAAATCATCTTACTGGATGAGCCCACTAACCATTTGGATATTCAGGCCGTCGAATGGCTGGAAGAATTTTTGATGGACTATGAGGGAACAGTCATTGTGGTATCCCATGACCGTTATTTCTTAAATAACGTCTGTACCCATATCGTCGATATCGATTTTGGAAAGATTAAGGTTTATGTCGGAAACTATGATTTCTGGTATGAGTCCAGTCAGTTGATTCAGCGCTTAATCAAAGATCAGAACAAGAAAAATGAAGATAAGGCCAAAGAGCTTCAAAACTTTATCGCCCGGTTCTCAGCCAATAAATCCAAATCCAAACAGGCCACATCCCGTAAGAAAATGCTGGATAAACTGAATATTGAAGACATGCCGTCTTCATCCCGAAAATATCCCTGGGTTGGTTTCCAGATTGATCGGGAACCCGGTAAAGAAATTTTAACGGTTGAGCATTTATCAAAAACCATCGATGGCGTCAAAGTTCTTAATAACGTCAGTTTCCGGGTTAACAAGGAAGATAAGATCGCTTTTGTTGCTGACAACGAGATTGCCATGACGACCTTGTTTAAAATTCTGATGGAAGAAATTGAACCAGATGAAGGCAGTTTTAAATGGGGGGTCAGTACCACCCAGTCGTATTTCCCGAAAGATAACAGCGATTATTTTAATGGGTGCACGCTGAATATTTGTCAATGGCTACAGCAGTATACCGAAGAAATCACGGAAACCTATATCCGCGGTTTTCTGGGACGGATGCTTTTTTCTGGCGATGATATTTATAAAGAGGTTCAGGTTCTGTCCGGGGGCGAAAAAGTGCGTTGTATGCTGTCCAAAATGATGATGTTTGGTTCAAACGTTTTAGTCCTGGATCAACCGACCAATCACTTGGATCTGGAATCCATTACCGCCGTTAATAATGGTCTGATTGATTTTAAAGGGATCTTACTTTTTGCCAGCCATGACCATCAGTTTATGCAAACCGTAGCGAATCGCATTATTGAAATCAGAGAAGAAGGCATCATTGATCGTCTATCGACGTATGATGAATTCATTGAATACAAAAAAAATCTGGCCTAGTATCATATCAAGCGCACTGCCAATGGTAAATTTACCATTGGCAGTGCGTTTTTCTGTTTTATAATGACGTCATCTGATCCGAAAAAATAAAAGATTCAAATGATGTGGCTGGTCAGATGTCTGAAAAAAGTTGTGTGGAATTGTTGATTATTTAACGATTTGTGTATTAACTCACAACATAAAAATTTACAAAGTCATAAGATTAGTTTATAATTAAATCGATATGATGAATCGAGAGAGGCTAAAATGGACAAAATAGAATTAATACAGCTAGCTGAAGACTTTATAGCAAATTCAGCTGATAATCGGATAAAAATGGACAGTAAAGCACCCATTGAATTAGTCGGTGAAAAAATATATGATCCGCCAATTTTCGGTTTTTGTGAAGCGAGTGATGAGGTGTTTGCAGTTCTCAAAAACCCCGAGGTGATTGGCTGCCATTTCCGGAATCCCCGGGAGTGGTTGCCGACAGCACAAACTGTGATCTCGTTTTTTCTGCCCTATAGCGAAGCTGTCAAAGCCAGCAATCGGGAACAAAAAATCTGGCCCTCCTGGGGATGGTTAGTTGGTCGGGTTGAAGGCCACCGCTTGTTACGTACCCTGTTATCAAAAATGGAGTTACACTTAAGAAAGGCTGGTTATGCTTCAGTCATACCGACGATGGATAAAAAGTTTTTCAGCATTACCGAACCCATTGAAGAACTTTGTGGTGAGCCGTTGGCCTTTACAAGTAACTGGTCAGAACGCCACATCGCTTACCTTGCCGGACTGGGAACTTTTGGTCTTTCAAAAGGATTAATCACGAAAAAGGGTATTGCCGGCAGATTTGGCAGCCTGGTGACGGAACTGCAGTTGGAACCCAATGGGCGACCATATGAAATTTATAACGCCTATTGTACGCAGTGCGGAGCGTGTGTTAAGCAATGCCCGGTGAAAGCCATTTCAATTGAAAAAGGAAAAGATCATCGTTTATGCAGCATTTTTTTGGATAAAACTGCTGAAAAATACAAACCTCGATATGGTTGTGGTAAATGCCAGGTCAATGTTCCCTGCGAAAATGGCATACCAGGTCAAAAAAGTAATTAGTATCGTCAAACAAAAATTCGTTTGCGTTTAGACGATAGGCGACGATTAATAAGAATGAGAAAAGCGTTAAAAAACGTCGTTGGCTGTAATCTCAGAAATCCAACCAGTTTAGTTTAAAAAGATGGAGTTTAATCATGCTTGCAAAAAAGTATCAGAAGCTTGAAGAATTAGAAAAAGTGATTGAGTTTACCTATCCCGGAATTACCTTGCTGATTCGTGACTGTAATCTCGGTGAATTAGGAAAAAAATACCAGGTCGGGATGGTGCTAAAGGAACTTGGCTTTACCGATGCCAGTTTGCGCCGGGGTGGTATGGTAACGACCCATCGTCTGGCAATCCTTTCAAATCATTATGCAAACATGCAATCTTATGAGCATGACACGCATTGGGGGCTTTGTGTGATGGAGGCAGGTTCGCATTTCAAAGTGTTGGATACCTTTGCTCAGGGTGATAAAACCCAGATTATCCTACTTCATCTGCCCGAAAAAGGCTGGGAGGTTTTCGACACTGTGGCAACAAACATTGATCAGCAGGTTGTGGAAATTGTCCGGGAAGGATTTACACATTGTCTTGAACTTCCGCCGATTCCTGAACTGACTACCCAGAGCTGGCTCAAACGTTGCCACTATCCCATTGGCATGTCTGAGAAAGGCGATTATTTTCCCCTCAGTACCGACTGAATTATTTTTTTCTCGAATCCGAATCACAAGAATAATGGTGACATTATTTCTTGTGATTTTTTTATCCTACTTATCACAAAATGACCTGATGATTGAAACGGCTGTTTTGGGGTAAATAGGAGAACATAACACTGCGATTTGGAATAGGATAGAAAATAAAATCATGAATTTAAGGTAGATGAGGTGAGTAAATTGGATGATCATCGAACGGGTCAGATCAAAAAAAACGACGCTTTTTTTGAAGAACTATTTCGAAATAATACTGAAATAATGCTGCTGATTGATCCAGAGTCCCTCGGAATTGAAGACTGCAACATTTCTGCCTGTGAATTTTATGGAAAATCCCATGATCAGATGATCACATCTAAAATTACCCACTTTAATTGCCTCAGTGAAGAGCAACTGAAGAAAGAAATTACTCGGGCCAAAAATAAAGAAAGGAAGCAGTTCTATTTTAAACAGCGTCGTGCGAATGGCGAAATCTGTGATGTTGAAGTGCGAACAAGTCCGGTAGCGCTAGAAGGCAGAAGTTATTTACTTTCGATTGTGACAGATATTTCCGGATTGCAACTTGACAGTGATTTATTGCGACAGGAAAACACGCACTTAGAAAAGCGGGTTGCGGAACGAATCGATGATCTGAATGAACTGAATAATCAACTAATCGTTGCAAAAGCTGAATTAGAACGGGAAATGGTCTTCATTAACGCATTATTTGAGAGCATTCCCGGTTATCTATACGTTTATGATGAAAACGGAAAGCTGATTAAATGGAATAAAAAACATGAAGAAATGACTGGCTATTCAGCTGAAGAGCTGGCTCACATGACCCTGGATCAGTGGTTTGAAGGTGAGGATTTAATTAGAGTCATGGCAGCGGTTGAAGCGGTATATAAAACAGGTTATGGCGAGGTCGATGCCAACCTGATTACTAAGGGTGGCGGAAAACTCCTCATCCGATCCAATGGGGTGCTGATGAACCTTGATGGAAAACAGTATTTTACCGGAGTAGGAATTGATATTACTGAAAGCAAGCGGCTGGAATCCGCCTTGGAACAAGAAAGTAAACTGCTTGAGACAACCCTGATTTCTGTTGGCGATGGGGTTATCTCCTGTGATCGGAATGGCCAGATTCTATTTATTAACCGGGTGGCAGAAGAATTAACTGGCTGGACAAAAAATGAGGCCTTGGGTAAACCATTTGAAGACGTATTTAACATTGTAAATGACACAAACCATGAGAAAGCTGGAAACATTGTTGCAGATGTGATCACTACAAAAAGTATTCGGGAGTTGGATAATCAAACCCTGCTGATTGCCAGCGATGGCAGTGAACGCCCCATCGAAGATAGCGCTGCTCCGATTATTAATGAAGGCGGCGAGGTGCTTGGTGTTGTTGTGGTATTCCGGGACTATACCGAGAAAAAACAGAAGCTTGAACAGATTCAATTTTTAAGCTATCACGATCAGCTCACCGGACTCTATAACCGGCGTTTTTACGAAGAAGAACTTCGTCGTATGGATACCCCGCGAAATCTCCCACTGTCTTTAATCATGGGAGATGTTAATGGATTAAAACTGGTAAATGACAGTTTTGGACACGTCATGGGAGACGAATTATTAAAAAAAGCGGCTGCTGTCATTTCCAAGTCGTGTCGGGCTGATGATGTTGTAGCAAGATTAGGTGGCGATGAGTTTGTCGTCTTATTACCGAAAACCGATCAAGCGGTTGCCGAAGAAATAATTGCACGTATTGAAAAATTGGCCAGTAAGGAGAAAGTCGGTACTATGGAGCTATCCATTTCATTTGGGTTCGAAACAAAATATGACAAGGAAGAAGATATCCAACAGGTATTTAAAAAAGCCGAAGACTATATGTATCGTCGAAAACTTACTGAAAGCCTGGGGATGCGGAATAAAACGGTTGGAATGGTCATTGAAACCTTGTTTGATAAATACCAGAAGGAGATGTTACACTCCGAACGGGTCAGCAAACTGTCGGCTGAATTAGGAAGTAAGATCGGGTTGAACACAAAGGATTCTCATGATCTAAAGACGGCTGGATTAATGCATGATATTGGAAAGATTGGCATCGCCGATGGAATTCTTGACAAATCAGAAAAACTTAATGATGCGGATTGGGCAGAAATCAGGCGCCATCCTGAAATTGGCTACCGTATTTTAAGCTCTGCCAACGAGTTTGCTGAAATTGCCGATCACATCCTTGAGAGCCACGAACGCTGGGATGGTTGTGGGTATCCTAAAGGACTAAAAGGCGAAGAAATTTCACTGGAAGCCCGAATCATTGCGATTGCTGATGCCTATGATGCCATGACCAAGATGCGGTTTCATATGGATTCGCTCACGGTTGAAGAAGCAATCGCAGAGATTAACCGTTGTTCTGGAACTCAGTTTGATCCGGAAATTGCCAGAGTGTTTATTGACATAATTAAAAATGAGGATTAAGTATTGGTGACAACTGAAGCGAAACGCTTAGTTAAGCATTCCAGTTTAATCGTGTTTATTGAGGTTGCGCAAATTGTGAAACATGACGCCAAAGGTTTCATGTTTTACCTGGGTGGGGTCAAATTTTACCAATTTAAAGGTGATTTGCACACAAAACCCAATGGCAAAGGCCGAAATAACCGTTCCCAAACCAACCATTCCACCCAGCAGCCAGCCGATAAAAACAACACTGACTTCCAAAATGCCGCGGCAAAGGCCTACTGGCAGTCCTGTTTTACGGGTTACTGCTACCATCAGGCTATCCCGGGGACCAGCGCCGAAGGCTGATGAAATATAAAAGTATGTTCCCAGTGAAATAATAAAAAGACCAATAATGAGTACCAGAGACCCGATCCAGAAGTTGTCAAAAAGTGGGATGAAATCTAAATAAAGGATCAGATCCATAAAGAGTCCGATCATGAACATATTAAAAATAGTGCCAAGTCCAATTTTTTCCCCAAGCATGAATACAATGGCAACAATGAGGGCGCCCACGGCTGTGTTCACCAACCCGATGCTGACCCCAAGGGTTTGACTGATCCCACTGTGCAGAACTTCCCAGGGAGCATAACCGACATTTGCCCGCATGGTCACAATAATCCCCAATCCATATAGAAAGAGCCCAAAATTCAGTTTGATAAATCTTACAATATAGCCAGTCATGATGCCCTCCTGATAGAATAATGTTCCCAGTATAACACAAAACAATTCGTGGTCAAACAATAAAATCGACTAATCTGAAAGATTTCAAGTAGTTGACTGCTTGTTTACTTTAAAAATAATGTGGTATACTAACAACAAATAGAATAGATGGAGCATAATGCTTGGGAGGTAAGAAATGAAAGTAATTGGTATAAATGGCAGTCCTCACGGTGAAGGAAATACATTTACGGCGCTTAGTATTGCGGGTGATATTTTTGCTCAAGAAAGCATTGATTTTGAAATTTTCAATGTTGGGATGAAGGCGGTTCAAGGCTGTACGGGATGCAATGCCTGCGGAAAAAATAAAAATGAGCAGTGTATCTTTACCAAAGATGTTGTCAACGAAGGCATTCAAAAAATGAAGGCCGCTGATGGCATTATCTTTGCCAGTCCAGTCCATTTTTCCGGCATCAGCGGAAATATGAAGTCATTTTTGGATCGGGCCTTTTATGTTGCAGGCGCCAATGGTGGATTGTTTCGTCACAAGGTGGCTGGCGCCCTGGTTGCCGTCAGACGTTCTGGTGGGGTGGCAAGCATTGATCAATTAAATCACTATATCACCTACTCCGAAATGATCATGGCTACCGGTAACTACTGGAATGTTATTCATGGTCGGACTGCGGGAGAAGCCTCCCAGGATACTGAAGGTGCTCAGACCATTGAGGTCACAGCTGCCAATATGGTTTGGTTGATGCGCCTGATCGAGAATGGCAAAGGTGTTGTGGCCGAGCCGAACCCCTATAAAAAAGTGTACATGCATTTTGTCAGATAAGTCAGATACACTAAAAAACACGTTTAGACAATCGTTTAAACGTGTTTTTTATGGGCTATTTAAAGGTCAAGTTAACTGGTCCGACCCCACCATCGATATCAATGTGATGTGGTGATGATTTTGATCCAGTACCAGTTTCTGAAAAATTTTGACCATTAATGGTAATGGGTCCAATACCCTGGTCAGCGGTAATAAAATAATCGTTCACACTGGCGTTGATATCTAAACTAGTCTGGCCAACGCCACAGTCGATTTCCAGATCGCCAGTAACCAGTCCTTGAATATCTATGAGTCCGACACCACCTTTGATCTCAAAGTCATTGAGTTGAACATCGGTAAAATGAACAGCACCGGCACCGCCGTTAAGTTTACCGGAATCGGCCTGAAGCTGGTCTGCGACAATTTCTCCAGCGCCTTGTTTGAGGATCAGTTCATCGGTGATAATTTCTAATAATTCGCCACGTCCAGCCCCAATTTCAAGTTCCAATTTTTTTAAATGCGTGTCACGAGGGATTGTCACCACGAGACTGGGAGCTTTATCTTTACCGATCAGATTCGGCAAAATATTGGTATTTTCCTGATCTTCAATGACAAGTTTGCCATTGTCCAGGGTGGCAGTTAAGCTTGCCGGAATGTTTGTACCGTTAACTTGAAAGGTGTCGCCGCTTTGCAGGGTAATACTACCGGCGTCAAATTTGATCAGAACGGACTCCAGGTTACCACTAAAATCCTGCTTGAAGCTATGACTATTTTGCTCAGTGATGGGAGGGCGATTATCGATTAATCCAAAACCCCGCATCAGAGCCACGCCGCCATTGACAATACTGGAGATGATCCCTAATGCCAGAACCAGACCAAAGGCAATGGCCAGGTATTTAATCCAAGTGTGATTGGTATTCATTTGACTTCTGTCCCCCCGAAGATATTGGTGGAGTTGATATAGATAGTCGGAGGATTATCGCCTAATGGTTTATTGGTTTTGTTCGAAGCTCCGCCAAAAATCGGTGTTGTCGACATTTCTACCCGGACATTATTGGGAACCAAGAGATCTACTCCGCCAAAGACGGCCGTGGCAGAAATATAAATGTCCTGGTTGATAATTGCTTGTCTTAGGTCAAGGGAAACACTCCCGAAAACCGCAGTTAAGTTAGCACCATTAAATTCTTCGCCAGGAAAGTTAATCTCCTGACCGCCGAAAACGGCTGAATATTCGGGGAGGCCATCCTTGGTCATGCCTTGAATCAGCTTGGCATTTTTGCTGAGGCGATCTTTAAACATAATGCTCAGACCAACGGCAATGATAATAATTGGAAAGATCAGATCGACCAGTAGCGACCCATCAAAATAACCCCGGGCTGATATAAAAAGTAATACCCCAATACCCAGTCCAATGGTATTCCATAGCTGAACCCCATTTTGAACCATACTGATGGCACAGGGAACAATTATAAACAGGGTCCACCAGCCAGTAAAAAATAATTCAAAATTCCAAAGGCCAAACACATTTCCGGCAAAACCAAGGCCAATAACGACCAACAGAAGTCCCCATAACAAGTTTCCGACTCGATTTCTCATTTTTTTCTCCTTATTTCACAGTTTTCTTTATTATAGCATGACTTTGAACGAAATAAAATTCATCGACACCGATTATAATTTAAAAATAAACTAAAACGATGTTATTTATAATTGACTAAATCAAAGGGGGTAGGTAAAATGGTAGAAAGACAAATGCGATAACATCAGAATCTTAAATACGCTGGTTCATTTGAAGAGATTCACTGATTGCGTGCATTACTAAAAAAAGCAAGATCGATTGCTAAATGGAGGGAGACAACATGGGTTTAGAGAGTGTTTTATATAAATGTGACAAGGGTGTGGATCTCAAACAATTACGGCTAAAGCCTTGGGCAGTGGCTTCAGAAGTGATGGGGCGGTTTAAAAAAACTAACCAGATTCATCGCTGGTTTTTGGAGAACATTCAAAATGGCGTCGATGACGGCCGATTCTATGTAGTGGAGGAATATCAGTTTAAAAAGCTCTACAAATTGTGTACCACGGTGGAAAGCAATCATGATCGCGCTGAAGAATTATTACCGACGTTAAAGGGATTTGACATTGGAAGCGCCAAGTATGATGCTGTGTATTTCGAAAATCTGAGTAAAGTACTCATTATTCTGGGACACATTAACAATACGTTTGACTTTGAAAAAAACGAGTTGGTATACAGCAGTTCCCATTAAAAAATAAAAAAGATGTTATCTGATTATAAAAAACCAGCTGAATTTGTTTCAGCTCTTTTTTTTAAAGGAGCTTAGGCCGTTTTTGGTTTTCGACTTAAATTTAAATTAAGTTAATGTTTGGCTGACAACTGACGATATTAAAGTAGTGGAATCATTTAGAATGTTTGTGAAAGTCAAATAATAATTGTGATTTCGTAAATTATCCGATATAATATTATTCATGACAGAATTAAGAATCCAAACTATGTGAGGTAATCTTTGTGGTGTTATTTAGCATGATTAACAGTTCTGGTTTGATCACAGACTGGAACTGTGATGGGCAGTTAGATTAATTTTAAATGAGTATAAAATAAGGAGAAAGCGTATGAAAAATGAAAAGAGTTTATTGTCAAAGATCCTGATGACAGTTGTCGTACCGGTAGCATTAGTATTTGGTGCTGTCGCAGGTATTGCTATGGTCATTACTAGTCAGAGCTTTGAGCAATTCTCAGAGATTCAAAACAGCTTATTGCTGGTTTATGCAATCGGTTTAGTTGTGGTTATCGGCATCGTTGTTTTAGGGATGAAGGATTCGTCGAACAGAATAACCAATCTGGCTGAAGCCGCACAAAAAATAGCGGATGGAAATATTGATGTCAAATTGCGGTCGGGTGACGCTCAGGATCAGTTGAGTGCCATTTCAGAAGCCTTGTCCTTGGTTGTAGAGAACAATAAAATTTATGCAAAAATGGCTCAGAAAATGGCGAATGGAGATTTAACAGAGGATATTTCTTTAGTATCGGGTAACGACCTGCTGGGAAATGATTTGTTAACGGCGCAAAAGTCGATGACGAAACTGCTTGACTATCTTGTCTCAATGCCGGAATTAGTTGAAAAAAACGAGTATTTTGATCGTCGTATCGAAGATAATCTGGCTGGTGATTATAAAAAAGCCATCACTCATGTGAATCAGGCCATGGCAACAGTTTCCACCAATATGGAATATTATTTAACCATTCTGGATGCCTTGCCTTATCGTATTACAACAATTGACCAGAATATGAATATGGTTTTTGTCAATAAAATTCTCGAAGATCTTATGAAACTGACCGGGACAGCCAGTTCTCGGGAAGAGATTCGCGGAGTTCCGTGCAACTCCTGCAATCTGGAAATGTGCCACACCGAAGACTGTGGGGTTAAGGCGTTAAACGCTGGTGGTGAGCGACTCAATGAGCTGGGTTATTCTGAGCATCGTTTTGAATTCCGTGATCGACATTATCGCATGGATACCATGAATCTGATCAATCGAAAAGGCGAGAAGATTGGTTATGTGGATGTCTCCCATGATATTACTCCGGTTATGAGTGTGAATAATTATCGTAGCGATGCGGTCATGCGACTGGCTGAAAATCTCCATCGTTTATCTGAAGGTAATCTGGATTTGGATTTGCAGGTCGATGAACCAGGACAGTACACCAGCGAAGTTTACGAGCAGTTTAAGGCAATTGGGGATAGCCTGGCAGAGGTGAAAGGCACCATAGGCAATCTGATTGATGATGCGAGCATACTGACCCATGCTGCAATTGAAGGACAGCTGGATACCCGGGCGGATGAGTCAAAATTTGATGGCTCATGGCAGGAACTGATCAGCGGGATGAATGGTATACTTGGTGAAATATCAAAGCCGCTTCAAGAGGTTTCGGTAGTGATGGATCAGATGTCAAGCGGCAACCTGAAGGCAACTGTAAAAGGCTCTTACCAAGGAAGTTTTGAGGAACTTAAGGAGTCAGTCAATTCAATGGGGGTGGGATTCAAGGAAATTGTTGGGGAAATATCGACGGTTACCGAGGCGATTGGCAAAGGCAATCTTAACCTTGACAATGTCAGCGATTTTGGCGGTGATTTCAGTATAATTTCAGATGCCCTCAATACCATTATTGGAACCTTGAATTCGTTGCTAGGTGACATTAATCATGCCGCTGAGCAGGTTAATGCCGGGGCCAACCAGGTATCCGACAGCAGTCAGGCGCTGGCCCAGGGATCCACCGAGCAGGCCAGCTCGATTCAGGAACTGACGGCCTCGATTACGGAGATTGCCGATCAAACCAAAAATAACGCCGTCAATGCCAATAAAGCCAGAGAACTGGCCACCGATGTGATGGGAAATGCCGACAAAGGTAACCATCAGATGACGGAAATGCAGCAGTCGATGGTGGAGATTAACAAGTCGTCTGAAGATATCTCCAAGATTATCAAGGTCATTGATGATATTGCCTTCCAGACCAATATTCTGGCTCTGAATGCGGCAGTGGAAGCGGCTCGGGCCGGACAGCACGGAAAAGGTTTTGCGGTGGTGGCCGAAGAAGTTCGGACGCTGGCTGCCCGCAGTGCCGATGCCGCCAAAGAAACAACCGGCTTAATTGAAGGCTCCATCAGCAAGGTAGCTGAAGGCACCAAAATTGCCGATGAAACCGCCAGCGCTCTGGATGAAATCGTGGCTGGAATTGCCCAGGTCAATGATTTGATCGGTAACATCGCTGAAGCATCCAACGAACAGGCTACTGGCATTGCACAGATTAACATGGGCGTTGAACAGGTTGCCCAGGTTGTCCAGCAGAACTCGGCCACAGCAGAAGAAAGTGCGGCCGCCAGCGAAGAGCTTTCCGGCCAGTCGATTCTGTTAAAACAGATGATTGATCAGTTTCA
>MTLE01001561.1_pt1 | contig 23500 bp, 11 predicted proteins | sample 1982461 | NCBI WGS metagenome assembly MTLE01 (sample SAMN05712605, study PRJNA340218) | biofilm metagenome | isolation source: sample SPL anode biofilm adapted to -200 mV | place: USA | collected 2012-02-03
CCCTATAAACTCGTGTAAGATAGGACTACATAGGTAGAGGATATAGAGAGGATCCAGAGAGGATATAGAGAGGATATAGAGAGGATATAGAGAGGAAGTTGAGATGAAGTTGAGATGAAGTTGAGATGATGTTGAGATGATGTTGAGATGCACTAGCGAGTGAGTTAAGAAAAAGAGGTGAAGAAATCAATGTAATGCCGTATATTTGTAGGTTATCGTATACAGATAGATTTACAAATAATTACCCCTATATATACCAATGAGTAATCCTCAGGCTGATTATAGTAACCCATTCTTTTCACGTGGATGTCGTCATGAACCGACTACAGATTCGAGTAAGGCACAGCATTATTGTCATGGATGCAGTAAGTTGGCTGATGTTAATTATATGGAATCCATACCGGTACCACCAGGTCATACCATGTTTGATTGTTGCGAGGTGCGGTTTAAAAATAGCAAGAAAGCATTCTTTAAGATACCCCCAGAGTTAGACATTGAACTTGGTGATATAGTTGCCGTTGAATCTACTCCTGGCCATGATATCGGTATAGTCTCGTTAATTGGAGAGTCGGCAAGACTTCAGATGGAGGCAAGAAAGATAACCGTTAATGATGAGAGTATCCGTAAGATATATCGTAAAGCTCGTCCTGCAGATATAGAAAAGTGGGTCTCTTCAGTCTCTCGAGAAAGAGAAGCCCTTGTCAAGACACGCCAGATTGCAAGTGATCTCACATTGGATATGAAGGTGAATGATATCGAATTTCAAGGCGATGGAACAAAAGCTACCTTCTATTATACAGCCGATGAGCGAGTTGATTTTCGTGAATTGATTAAGGTTTTAGCCGAGCAGTTTAAGGTTAGGATCGAGATGAAGCAGATCGGTATACGTCAGGAGGCAGCCAGAGTTGGAGGATTAGGAAGTTGTGGGCGAGAGCTTTGTTGTTCAACATGGCTTACCAGATTCAGATCGGTGTCGACTCATGCCGCCAGAGTTCAGCAGCTCTCTTCGAATCCGCAAAAACTTGCTGGTCAATGTGGGAAACTTAAATGTTGCCTTAATTATGAGGTCGATGCTTATGTTGATGCAATGAAGGAGTTTCCAACAGGTGATATCGTGTTAAAGACTAGAAAAGGCTTGGCAAACTGTAATAAGATAGATGTCTTCAAAAGGCTTCTTTGGTTTAATTATCTTGAAGCTCCTGGTACTTTTGTGGCACTTGATCTTGATGTGGTCAAGGAGATCATCAAAAGAAACAAGCGAAATGAGATTCCCGATGATTTGGAGACATTTGATGTAAATGTTGAGACAAAACCTTCTCCAACACCTGTTCGCCCCAAACCACAGATTGAGAAGGGATCAAAAGATAATAAACAGGATAAACAATAATTACCGGGTTCTATCGGTTTTACTTACAATTTCATTGTTATGAAGACTCGTTTGTTAGGGCTTATTTTTATTATTCTTCCGGTTTTATTTCTTAGTTCATGTGAAGATAGTATTCTGACTGAGCAGTCGGCTTCTGTAGATCCGATGGGATGGAAGATAGATGATACGCTTGGTTTTTCATACCTTGTTGAGGATTCGTTGGTGCCTGTAGATTTTATTCTGACTGCGAGGAATGAAACAAACTACCCATATAGTAATATGTTTCTTTTTATGGATACCCGCTTTCCTGATGGACGGATGATTCGTGATACTCTTGAGCTCACTTTGGCCTCAACAGATGGCAAATGGCTCGGTGAGGGTTCAGGGAGTTTGAAATTTAGCAGCTTCCTGTTAAAACATAACGTACTCTTCCCTATGAATGGCACTTATCGTTTCATCGTGAAACATGGTATGCGTGATGAGGCCTTAAAAGGGATTCATGATATAGGTATCAAAATTCAAAAGACCAATACCGATAATTAATCGGCAGTGAAAATAGTTTGGCACTATGGCAAAGAAAAATAATAGTGAGATGAATCTTTGGGAAAGAACAAAGGAGTGGTTTAAGAACGATGGCTCTTATCCTGACGATATCTCGTTGAACATTCGCCGTTTCTGGCATTATTACATAGGTTTTATCGTTTTTATCTTTATTTTCTTTACTGCAATTTCCGCTGGTTTATTAGGGGATATGCCCTCATTTGAGGAGCTGGAAAACCCAAGAAGTAATCAGGCCTCTGAGATTATCTCTTCAGATGGGAAAGTGCTTGGAACTTACTACATAGAGAATCGGTCCAATATTCACTATAGTGAGCTCTCCCCATCATTAATTGAAGCCTTAGTAGCTACCGAAGATGCTCGTTTCTATAAGCATCCTGGTATTGATATGCGTGCCGTGATTAGAGTTGCTTCAGGATTAGTTACTGGGGGTAGTAAAGGAGGTGGTTCTACTTTGACCCAGCAGCTTGCCAAGAATCTGTATCCTCGTGGTGAGAACCTTAATTTTTTCTCACTGGTATTACGAAAATTTAAAGAGTGGGTCACTGCAGTAAAGCTAGAACGTAATTATAGTAAGGATGAGTTACTTGCTATGTATCTGAATACCGTCGATTTTGGCAGTCAAGCTTATGGGATAAAATCGGCCGCTCAGACCTACTTTGGGAAATATCCTCATGAACTAAATCCTGAGGAGTCAGCATTGTTGGTTGCTATTCTTAATGCCCCATCTTGGTATAGTCCAATTCGCCATCCGGAAAGGGCAAAGGAGAGGCGTAATTTAGTATTCACTCAGATGGAGAGGTATGGATACATTGATGAAGCGAAAAGAGACTCTCTACAGGCCACTCCGCTTAATATGTCAAAGTATGGTAAAATGGATCATACCCAAGGTCTTGCTACCTATTTGCGTGAGTTGCTTCGTCTTGAGCTTAAGGAGTGGGCAAACACCCATTTTAAGAGTGATGGTTCTCCGTATAATTTGTATAAAGACGGACTTAAAATCTACACCAGTATTGATAGTAGAATGCAGGAATATGCTGAAAAGGCGGTTCGAAAGCACATGGGAGAGAGTCTTCAGCCTGCCTTTTTCAAGCATTGGAAAGGGGTTAAAAATGCCCCGTTTAGTCGTGATTTAGCCGATTCTGATATTAAAAAGATCATGGAAGATGCCATGAAACGATCTGACAGATATGGTCGAATGAAGAGAGCCGGTGTGTCACGAGATAGTATTCTTAAAGCATTCCGTACACCTGTGCCAATGACCGTATTCTCATACAGAGGTGAGGTTGATACCGTAATGACGCCTTGGGATTCGTTGCGTTATAGCTTTTTCTATCTTCATGCAGGCTTAATGTCAATGGAGACAACCACCGGAGCAGTAAAAGCTTATGTAGGAGGAATAGATTACAAATACTTCCAATATGATCATGTGAAGATGTCAAAACGGCAAGTTGGTTCAACGTTTAAGCCGTTCTTATATACACTGGCAATGCAGGAGGGCGAGTTTTCTCCTTGCACCCAGGTGCCTAATATTCCTGTAGCCTTTGATATGCCCGATGGAACAATCTGGAGTCCCGAAAACTCTGATGATGCCAGAGAAGGCCAGATGGTGACTCTTAAGTGGGCCTTGGCTAATTCGGTCAACTATATCTCGGCTTATCTAATGAAGCGATATAGTCCGGAAGCAGTTATAAAAATTGCCCGTAAGATGGGCATCACCTCTGATATCCCTGCTGTTCCAAGTATCTGTTTAGGCACTCCTGAGATTTCGTTATATGAGATGACAGGAGCATTTAATACGTTTGCCAATAAAGGGGTCTTTGTTGAACCAAATATTGTTCAGCGAATAGAGGATAAAAATGGGAATGTGGTTGAACGCTTTGTGGCAAAAAGAGAGGAGGCCATGAATGAAGAGACCGCCTATCTGATGTTGGAGTTGATGAAAGGTGTTGTTACAAGTGGTACCGGTGCTCGTATAAGATATCGTTTTGGTTTAAATTACCCCATTGCAGGTAAAACTGGAACAACACAAAACCAGAGTGATGGTTGGTTTATTGGTATTACACCTGATGTTACAACCGGTGTCTGGGTTGGAGGAGAGTTAAGAAGCATTCATTTTAGAAGCATAACACTCGGTCAAGGAGCCAGTATGGCTTTGCCTATCTGGGCATACTATATGCAGAGTGTTTATAACGATCCCACCTTAAATGTTTCAAAAGGTGAGTTTACAAGGCCATCGCGTCCGTTACCTTATGATCTTAATTGTTCGGGAGCAGAAGATGAAACGACCGATAAAACTTATGAGGATGAATTCTAGAAATTAGAAAAATCATTAAGACAGCAGGTTACATTGGCCTGCTGTTTTTTTTAACATAGGTTTTCATTCCCCTCGATTCTATATATCGTTATGATATCTTATCTTTAGTTCACTGGCTGCCCGTTTTTTATTAAACAATAAATTTTAATTTTTTGTAAATTCGCCTACCCTTTTGAATACTACCGGATTAATCAAGCAGATATACAGTTGGTGTGTGGGTGATATATCAAACTGTTGATATTTTGATGACTGGGTGGTATTCAGCTAAAGGAGGGCATGTTGTTTAATCGTATTTTCTATGCTCATTTATACCTGAAATGAATCTTACTGTGAGATTTGATTGGGTTTCATAGAAGAGGTAGATAATTAAAGTTCTCCTTGCAGATTCACCCAACGGAGGCAAAATAGAATAACATTCATGAATAAAAAGCTCAATCTAAAGCTAACGATACTTTCTCTACTTATCTTTATTATCACCTATACTTATATCTTTCTGATCACATCGGGTGTATTTTTAGAAGAGAATAGTACACTTTCCTATAGCCAATTAAGTTATTTTGGTGGAGGAATGGAGTATGGGACATTGTCCTTTTCAGACTCACATTGGAGTGATTGGCTTTTGCTTTTATTGAGTGGTTTGGGGTTTTCATTGCTTTTCTTTGGTGCAGGTAGATTGATTTCTCTATATCAAAATGGTACTGGTGCCAAGTCATGTGATGTAGCAGTATCTGTTTTTAAGCAGGTTTTAGGGTTGTGGTTATTAGGGCTTTTTTTATTTGCTGCTACAACATTTATTACGTTTGGCCCATCAGCTAAATTATTTGAAGGGGATAGGTTCTTTAGACTATTCTTCTTTGTTTTTGTCTTTGTTCCTCATGAAGCAGATCAAAATGGGGGATTTTTTTATCTGTTTTCTGTCTTTGTTCAACTGCTCCTATTTTATCCGTTATTAAAGAGATTATCTTCTGGATCTAAAGGGTTACCACTTCTGATTCCTATTGTTTTTACTTATCTCTTTTACCTTGTTTTGAGGGATGATTTATACTTATCCGGAATGCGTATTTATACACTGTTTCTCGGATATGTACCAATGTTTGCATTGGGGATCTGGAGTACTCTTAATCTGACAAATAGATTTCGGACAATCATTTCCATTATTGGGCTAGTATTGTTTATTACAACTCCTTTTGTCGAATGGACAAGGTTTTTATGGTTTTTCTCATTTCCTATGATACTGTTTCCCTTTTTGAAAGAGTCAAGAGGTGGGGTAATTTATCGCAATTTACTTGTAAATATAGCTGGTGGTCTTCTCGCACTAGTGATTATAGTTCCATTCTTCATGTACGCATTATCAGTTGGTCATATTGAAGATAATAGATTCTTGTTGTATTTGTTAATTCTTGTCATGTGTGGTTTTATAGGCTTAGCTTTAGTTGAGACTGGCGCCACTTTAGATACAATTAACTTAAAAAAGAATAGGGTAATCTGCTTTTTAAACAAGATTTTTAGTCGTGATGCCATGCAGCACTGGGGACGAGAGGCATTGTTGATGCTGTTTGTCTTGTTTTTAATTAGGTTAAGTGATTTGTTTCTTTTTTATCCTGAAACCAGTTTGCCTCAATTCTGGGGTGTTGCATTACTTCAAGGTATCGGAAATGATCTGATTCTTTGGTCGTGGTGGTTTCTGTTTGGCTTTTTTGCATTCAGGATTATTTTTTATTTTTCTGATTTTGCTGCGGTGGCTGTCTCGAGAGTCACTGTTTTACTTATTGGTCTTTTTGCTTTGATGGTTTCATCATGGTACTCGTTTAGTGGGATGGAGTCTTGGGTCTTGTTCTTTGGCGATGGCGAGTTTGTTATTAGCAGGCTTGAGACAGCTATTAAAGCATCTCCGGGTGCCTTTTTTATAATTCTTTTTATATGTTTTGGCGTAGTAATGACTTATAGCCGTGTGAAAGTACGGATTCCGTATAAATTAGTCTCTTCATTATTATTGTTATCGGGGTTGATTTTTGTGTCTGGTTTAACTTTTGGAACCACAGACGGAATATTGTTGACTCCACAAGGGAAAGTTTTTACTGAAAGTCGTATTGGTAACGGTTTATTATCCTGTTTTAGAAGAGATCGAAATGAGATCAGTCTACAAGATGATAAGTCTTTTTATGAAGCTGTGAAAAGATACCATGATTTGAACCCCTCAATGGGGTGGGTGTCAAATTCTTTTCCGTTCTGGAAGAACAACGAGTCGAACAAAGGGGTAAGCCACTGTTTTGTTGAAGATACGATAGCTCCTAATATAGTATTTGTAGTTTGTGATGGACTTACCTCTGATTTTTCGGGGGCAAATGCTTTAAAAGTTTCATTGACCCCTTATTTAGATTCCTTAACAAGTCGTGGGGTAGATTTCCCAAAAGCATACTCAGCAACGCTAGATCGACAAGAGTTTATAGCCTCACTCTTTTCCTCTTTTATTGTTCCGGAGGATGGATTTCTGATAAAGGGAGAGAGCTTGCCTGATTATCAAAGTTTGTTTTCAAGGTTAGGCAGTATAGGGTATAAATCAAGAGTATTAAATCTTGGCTATACAATTGGGAAGGAGCTCTCAATGTATTTAAGAAAGGGAAGGGTTGATAATATTGTCAAAGATGGGGCTGATCTAACGAATTTGGAAAGAGGGATTAATCTGGTTAATTCTTCCACGCTGTTAAATCATCCAACACTTGATTTGGTGCTTATTGGAAATAGTTTTGCATCGCAATCCGGTTCCGGTGAGTTGAGCCTTAAAGGGAAAAAGTACATCGCTCCTCTCTTTAAAGCGGAATTGAGAGACTTTCCTGAAATAGTAACTTCTAATTCAGGAATTGATAGAGTTTTAAAGAAGTTGATAAGGAGTTATGAAGGCAATGAGGCATTTAAAAGAACTATCTTCGTTATAGTTGGAACCGGGAAAGGTGAACAGGGGCGATCATTTGATTTAGTTGATAAGTTTCATGTACCATGTGTTATTTGGTCGCCCTTGATTAAGAGCCCAACGAGAATAAAAAGCGTAAGCACAACAGTTGATGTAATTCCAACTGTTGAGAGGCTTCTGGAGACCAATTTTGGGGAAAGGATTCCTTCAGACAATCATTGGATGGGGCGGGTTATAAACTCTTCAGGGGTGCCTAGGCTGAAAAGTATATCACTTTTGATGGGACATACCTCAGAAGAGTGTTATTATCTGGAAGGTCGAAGAGTAGTTGACGATGAGCAGTTATATCAGCTTGAGGAGAGTGGGCTTTCAACTCCAATTGAGGAGCCTGAGTCACTCGAGAAGATGGTAAAAAGTCAAAAAGATCTGATAATGCTTTCTAAGTTTGTCAGAGACTATAATGCGCTAATGCCATCATTCAATTTTAGGAGTAATTCTTTTTCAAAGACCTTTGTATCAAGATACATTGATTTTGAAAGTGGTTCTCCTGAGAATTACAATAACCATATGACTAGTGAGTATAGGTTCTCCGGGGATAGTGCACAAGCCTTAGTTCCGGCTGTCGAATATGGGGATATTCTTGAAGTTACCGAGATTCCAAAAGAGGCAAAATCTATCTCCGTAAGAGTTAATGTGATGGTTAAATTGGATGAGGCTCCCGGCGGGAAAGCTCCCCTCATTGTTTATAATATTGATGGCAAAGATGGAAAATCAGTCTTCTATAAATCTGATCGTATTAAGCTGCCATCGGGAAGCAATCCACCATTGAATAAGTGGGTTCCTATGAGTTTCTTAATGACTATCGATACAGAATTACTGAATAGCCAAGGAGGAGGAGCCATTAAAATCTATTTTTGGAATAATTCAAAGGCAACCATGTGGTATGATGACCTATCTATAAATATTCGTGAAAGCTTATAGGATTACTTTAACCATCTAAAATACACTCTAGCGATTTTGTTGCAAGATTAACTTGAAGAGAATGAAGAAAATATTTATAGTTATCAGTAGATTTTTTAAAGACGGGGTTACATTTGAAACGCTGTTGCCAGCTGGGACAAACTATTTGAAGGGTATTGGAATCTTAATGATTGTTTTTCATAACTACTTTCATTGGGTTGCTCCGAATACAGGTGAAAATGAGTTTGATTTTGCTCTTTCAAGAGTACATTCAATTGGAAAGTTAGTTGGAGCTTCACCATTTGAGTTGATAAATATTTTATTCTCTTTTCTTGGCCATTATGGGGTACAACTATTTATAGTGCTTAGTGGTTACGGTCTTGTTCGGCAAATGTTGCAGGGTGGAAAGACTTGGACTCAATTCAGCCTTACTGATCGCATGAGGAAGATTTATTTTCTGTTATTCGTATCCTTTTTCGTCATCTTGTTTTTTACCTTCTATGCTGATAGAGCAATCCCAGGAGCTGAGTGGTTCAGGTCGATGGGCTTTTACTTCTTAATGATAAATTCATTTGTGCCGGGACAGTTGTTCGCTATAAATGGTCCTTGGTGGTTTTTTGGTTTAATTTTTCAGTTTTATCTGGTATTTCCCGTTTTATATCGGGTTCTTGATCGTTTTAAGGATAAAGGTATTTTAGTCTTGGTAGTATTATCATATCTCTTGATTTATGTTGGTACACCTCTGATTGGGCGACTAAATCTTAATATAATGTCAACCGTTTTTGGTCATTTGCCTGAGTTCTTACTAGGGATGTGGTTGGCATCTCGCTCTACAATAAAAATACCTGGTTGGGCACTGTTAATTGCTATTGTTTTAATATATGGAGGTAATTATGTTGGAGTAATTTGGCCGTTTAGTTTTATCGGGGTTTCAGTTTTTATGCTGATGATGTTATGGCGTAGCGGATTAAAGGCGCAGGATAATGTTAAATATGGGCGTTTTCTCGTCTATATTGGAGGTTTATCAATGTATCTATTTGCGGTACACGGCTTTCTTAGATACCCGTTTGTTAATCTGGCTAATAAGTATACCAATCCGGTATATACTTTAATTATCTCTCTGGTATATTTTATAGTCGTTTTGATAATATCAGCAGGAGTAAAATTATTGGTAGAATATCTTAGTTCCGGAGCTAAAGCCTTAAATACGGTTATAGCAAGGTCAGCATTCGGGAATAAAATAATACCACAAACCAGAGAGCTAAGTCTAAAATGGTTAAGGTTCTTTTGGATTCTGGTACTTTTCCATTATGTAATGCGTCTTGTTGAATTTGTTTTTGGTAAATACACAGGAGCTCTCGTTGCGGTAGATTTCGTTGATTATTTATCCGTGATACTGTTCTACGATATATCCGTGATTGTAGTTGTATCGTTGTTCTGGTATCTTTCATATCTGTTAGTCTCTCTATTTAGTAAGAGGATTGGGATCACGTTGAATTATATTTTTATAGTTTTATATGTTTTGGGATCAACCCTTTTGGTAGGATATTTTCTTTACTCAAGGGTTCCTCTAGATCATTCCATTTTATCTTATTCCATTTCTGAATCAATCTCGATAGCTGGCAGCAGTGGGTTTCCTTCCATGCGCGACTTTGCTCTGTTTGGAGTGGTTATAGGTCTAATACTATTCTTGTTTAAAGTCATTGGCCAATCTAAAGATTTTCTGGTAGGTTGGGCTGTTCTGGGTACTGGATTATTGTTTTTTGCAAGTGAGGTTCCTTTAGTTCAGAAGCCAGCAGAGGCAAAGGATGAAACTACCTATTCCGGAAGTGTCAATAAATTGCATTTGTTTATATCTTCCTGTTATTCTTGGCTCAACACCACCAGCAGTTTGAATACTGAAAATGAATCACTGGTTAATGCGTTTGAGAGGTATAAGAAAGGTAGTCATAAGGAATTTGTGAGTTTTAAATATCCTTTCTGGCATACTGATAAATATCAGGATGTATTAGGCGCTTATCTGAATAAGCCATCAGGGAAGCCTAATATTGTGTTTATTGTTGTAGAGAGTCTTGGATCAGATGTTTGTGGGCCTAATTCTCGTTTTAAAGGGGTAACACCTTTTCTGGATTCCTTAATCAGGCATTCGCTGTATTGGCCTAATACATTTGCAACTTCTCAGCGGACATTTGGTGTATTGCCGGGATTACTAGGTTCTTTGCCATTTGGTAGTGAGGGCTTTCTTAAACTAAGGGAGGCTATGCCTAAGCATGAGACAATTATGTCACGATTAAAGGCTAATGGATATACTTTGACTTTTAACTATGGAGGTTATCCGGAGTTTCAGGATATGGATGCTTTTATAAAGAGAAACCGATTTGATAGAGTTCTGCCTAATCCCTTTCTTAACCCAGCAAAGACCCCTAAGAAAGAATTTAATCAATGGGGCTTTCATGATGAAGTTATGTTTAATAAGGCTATTGCAGCGATTACAGAAAAAGAGTGGAACTCCCCTAGAATGGATTTTTACCTGACGTTATCGACACATGATCCATTTGACTTTTATGGTAATGAGAGGTTTGACAAATTAATGGATAAGATTATTGAGAAGAATAACTCTGAGACTCGTGGTATTATGGAGTCGGGGAAAGGCTATTTTACGGCAGTTAATTATACAGATAACAGCATTAAGAAGCTTATAGAGATGTATTCTCATAAGCCAGGTTATGAAAACACAATATTCATTATCACAGGTGATCACTCATCAGATTTTGGTGCTTCGAAGTCATTTCTGAATAAGTATAATGTCCCATTGATAATATTTAGTCCGCTGGTAAAACAAGGACAAGAGTTTAAAGCAGTTAATTCTCATTGGGATATTGTTCCTTCATTGCTAGCATACCTGAGAGATAACTGTGGGATAAATTCGGCAAATGAAAGTGCTTTCCTTGGTGATGGCTTAGATATCTCTAAGGAATTCAGAAATATCCATGAGATCCCGTTTATGCTAAATAATCGTTCTGTAACCGAGTTTTTAAGTAGGGAACAATTGGTAGTAGATAATACCTTATTTAGCCTTAATTCTGATATGACGTTGACTCAAAAGAATAATAGTAGTCAGTTGACTGATTTGAAAGCAGGACGGGAGGCTTTCAAAGTATTGAGTAGATATGTCTGTAGTGAAAACAAACTATTAATGGATATTGGAAAAGAGATAGGTTCATTAGCTCTTTACAAGGCTTCATATGATTATGAGAAAAGGGATAGCAATCTAGAATATCATGATAAAATCAGCCGTGAAAGAGCTGTGTCTGGTAATCAATCATATCATTTGCAAAAGACGATGGAATTTGGTTTTATTACAGAGGATCAGTTAATCCCTGCTTCAGCAACATCGGTAGAATTAAGTATATCGGCAAAGATATATGTAGTTGATTTTGGGAAAGAGTTTGCAAAAGTGATTTTTGAAATTGCAGATGAGAATGGAAATAATGTAATATATGATAAAAGCACTCTGAGATCACTAAATAACACACCTGTTGGTAGTGCCGTATGGAATAATATGATAGATTTTAAAGTGTTAGATTTACCCAGTGGTCTAAAGGGGAAGAAACTTAAAGTGAAACTCTACTTCTGGAATAAGGATGGATCAGATTTCTTTATGGATGATTTGAATGTGAAATATGTAGTAAACTAATTTATGTTAGTTATAATAAAAAATCAACCTGGTTTCAAGTTCCCCTTTTGTAGGTGAAAATTGTAATCAGGTTGATTTCTTATCTCTTTTGCGTCTATACTCGTTAGCTCTACTTAACTTTCAGATACTATTTCATTTATTAAAGTTCATTGCTCAGAGATGTAAATACTTCTTTGAGCAATGAACTTTAATACTGTTAATATTCTTCATATTCACCAAAAATTGGATAATTCCTAGAGTTATAAGTGAATTTTGAAGGTCTCCATTCTTGGGATATTAACCCTTGAGGAACACCATTTTTTACTTCATAAGTATTTATATAACAGTCAATATAATTGTTCACAGAGAAAGATCTGTAGAATGCTCCTTGTAGATAGAAACGATTCTTGAAAGGGTTTGGGCTGTTGTCATATGAGTTAAACTTGATTTCTTTTATCAAATAGTTACCACTCAATGAATCCCCAATGATTTTGGTTACTCTAATAAGATTTTTGTTTTCAAAATAGAAGTTTCTTGTTATTTTACCAGAACTATCTTTTTCGACAATTAGATCTTTGAGATAGGTGTAACTTAGTGTATTTCCATTGGGTTGGGTTATTCTTAATAGGTTGTTATTTTGATCAGGAGAAAAAGTGAATGTGAGATTTGATGAATCTTTAGATTGATTATGTGATGGGGTTACAACAATAGAATTAGTTGAACTGTTGATGGTTATCTCGTCTAATACTTCGGAGTTAAATGTATGCCAAGTCAAATTGTTTTCAGAGTATGGTGGCCAGTAACCCCCATTTATTTTGCTTGGTGTGTTGTTTTTATACGTGAACGTAATTAGATCTTTCGTATTTCCTACTTGAGTAAAGAAAGTTGTTCCTAACGCATATCTAATGTCATCATCGAAAAAGAGATATTCAACATAACTGTTCTTCAGTCGGATTGACTTTTCTGCGTTATTCTCATCAGATTTTGAGCATCCTAGAACCAAAAAGGCTACAAGGATCAGTAAAAAATTCCTATTCATAATGTTTGATTTATAAGGATTTAATTAGGTGTTCGGTCTGTTTAATGTATGTCTCTTTATCAAAAGTTACTATATCAACTTAGTGTATCTACTAAGTATACTGTTTATGCTGTTTTTGAAATTTATAGGACTTAATAGTTTTTTGCTAAGATAGTAAATCTTATTACTTGTGAGTTAATTTTACTTTAATCAGCTTTTTTTTTCAATGAGAGGTGTTTTTCTATAAATGTCTTTGTGAGATTTTATTTCTAGTATTTGAACTATATGCCCTATAAATCGGATAGATAAACCTAACTCTTCTTTGAAATCTATAAACAATCAAGACACCTTGTATCTATTGTTATTTCTACGATACTTTTATAGATATAGAGTAAATGCTCCATGACTAGTTTGTTCGTTTTCTAATATCGTTCTTATTTAGCTTATGTCTTGGAATATTTGGTCTTTCTGATTAACTGGGCGGTAATGAAGAGAAATTTATTTGATGTACGGAATCAAGTAGTTTTCTTTTGGCTAACAAAAACCAGGAGACACAAAGTTAATTAGTTTCGTATATGATCGAAAATAATCCCATGAGGATATGAGAATTAGGATTAGAAGAGTCTAAGAGCAGGTTTGTTTTCTGTAGCTAAAATAATAACCAATTTATTTTTCTAATGGAGAAAATCAGCCTCACAAGAAAAGTAATGAAGGGGAGAACTAGTTACTTGCAGCTACTGTTAGTTGCCAACGGCTAGCTACAAAACAATAATTTGCAAGAACCCTGTTGCTAATAGCCTGAAGCTAGAAGCAAATAGCAAGCTGCTAACAACAGTTTTGTTTAAATCGATATAAAAGTGTGAATGGGTCATTTTGAGTGACTAGTGGTCTCCATAACAAAGGAAATGATGGCGTTTTTGGAGCCCGAGAAAGAAGCGATAACACAAGTATACCATGACATTGGAAAGATTTGTCATTAGATACGTTAAATCTATCTTTCCAATGTCTTTTAATCTCTGATATGTACCTATTTGTTTTTGGAAATTTTAGAGTTTAATTTTATGTTTTTCTAACTCCCCTTATCTTTGTGTTATTAACTATGTAAATATGTCTCGGTATAATAATCTTGTTTTAGCTGTTAGTAGACTTAATTTTAAACAAAAGCTAATAATCTTGTTTATACTCTTTTTTTCATTGCTTTCCATTAAAATATTTAGTGATAAAAAAGTTTTGCAAGGTGATATTTTAGTTTCAGATGCTGCGGAGTATTATTCATATCTGCCAGCTATGATCATTTTTAATGACGTTAATTTTAATTTTGTTACTGATAGCAGTCATATTCCATTTAGTAAAATTGCTTATATAGACTCACCAATTGGAAAGCCAGTCATCAAGATGCCAATTGGCTCAGCTATGGTAAATGCCCCTTTTTTTATTTTTGGTCATTTATATGCTAAGACTTATGGCTATGAAAGTAATGGCTACTCTATTCCTTATTACTGGAGTATACGCCTAGCAACCCTTTTTTATACTTCTTTAGCGTGTGCATTACTGACATTACTTTTGATGCAATGGAGCGGATTCTATTTATCTCTTTTAACTGTTGCTCTTGTTTTGTTTGGAACTAATTTGTTGAACTATGTTATTTACCAACCAGGGATGTCGCATGCCCTTTCTTTTTCCTTTAGTGTTTTTTTTCTTTTTTCTATGTTTTCCTGGATTAAGGAATATAATCGGAAGAGTTATTTCGTGATGGCTTTTTTATTTGGTATACTGGTGCTCATACGACCTACAAATATTTTTTTAGGGCTCTTGCCTTTTCTTTATGGTGTTTATAACTTTAATTCTTTTAAGCAGAGGTTCCTATTCCTCATTCTGGATAAGAATATGTGGATAAGCTTTGGTATATTCTTTATTACTATTTTGCCTCAATTAATTTATTGGAAAATTCAGACGGGCCAATTTCTAATATCAACTTATGGATTAAAAGGTGAGTCCTTTTTCTTTTCTAATCCGCAAATAGCTAATGTTCTTTTTAGCTTTAGAAATGGGTGGTTAGTTTATAGTCCTCTCATGATCTTTTCGCTAATCGGAATTTATTTCGTACAAAAGTATTGTTGGCATCTTCTGCTTCCTCTTCTGATTTTTGTTATTATTAATATCTTGACCATTGGTTCTTGGTGGTGTTGGTGGTTTCTTGGCTATGGAAATCGGGCATTTATTGATATATATGGTGTTCTAGCAATTCCTTTGTCATTTTTCTTATTATTCATTTATAAAAGATCAAGATTCTTCTTTTCTCTTTTTGCTTTACTTTTTTCTTTTTTAATATTTGTGAATCTTAACCAAATGAATTTATATAGGAAGACCATAGTTCATTTTGATTCAATGTCAAGAGAAACATGGTTAGAAAGTTTACTTTCTCAACCTACGAAGAGCGATTATTTTAAGTATATGATTCAACCAAATTATAATGAGGCTATCGTTGGATTGTATTTTAGGAATGATAGGTGTGAATATGTTAATGAGATTAATAGTCATATTAAGGCGATGTTAGATGGTATAAATGTTCGTTCACGGTTTCATGAAAATGATTCTGTATTACGCTATTTGGATTTTGAAGATAAAGAGTATTATAGAGGATCCACTGTTTTACCGTTTAATGGTAAGGGGTGTTTTAAGTTTGATGATAATTTTGATTTTCTGGAAATACTCAACGTAACAGGATCCTTTTTTAGTAATTTGGATACAACTGCGACTTATTTAAAAGCGAGTGCATGGTTAAAATCCGGTACATTATCTGATACTAAATTGGCCAATTTGGTTATGTCAGAAGGAAGTAATCGACATTATCTTACTTTTAAAATTGATTCTTCCTATAGAAGTTCTAAGGGGTGGTATTTTATTTCCGGGGTTATGCCATTAGGGATAATTGATAGTAAAAAGGATGTTAAAGTGTATTTATGGAAAAGATCTAAAGCGGCTGTTTTTGTTGATGATTTTACAGTCTCTGTTGGGAAACGTCATGAAAATTAAAATTCCTTTTTTCTGAATTAGAGATAGTCTCTTATTAGTATGCCTTGTTAAAACGGTACTTTTGGGGAATTGAGGTGATCCAATGACTTTTATAATTGTGTTTATTGAATTAATAAAGTTTCTTTCATGATCGAATAGGTAAATCCAATTCTGGATCTATAACTTATGACCGGATATTGTTAATGTTTCAACATCCATATTGCATCCAAAACCAGCATGCTATCAATGGTAATATTTCTTTGTTTAGCTTTTTCCTTAATTTGCTCCATCCATTTTTGATCAGTTCTAATGGAATTAATTACACTATTGATCTGATCTTTTGTAACAGCAGTATTCTTACCTGATAGTAAGTTGTATAGATTGTCTATAAATCCCCATCCAAGTTTTGGTAAATTAGCATCAGTGCTGATTATTATAATAATGTCAGTTTCATTGATTTTTTTCTGTAGATCAATTTGAGAGACATCAATGACCGAGGAACTACCACTTTCATATGCTTCCCGATTGTAATACCAAAATGAACTTTTTGAGAATGGATCTTGAAAATGAAGGTTTAATAGACCCCAGTAAAAACTGTCACCGATTGTAAGAATAGAAGGTTTTTCTGCATCCTCGGAGTTTTGGTATTTAATATTGGGGTAGGCTAACTTTTCTTTGCCTAATGACAATAGTAAGTTTAGGCCTTTTTCAATGTCATTATCAGAGTATCTTGGCTTGTCAAACTTTATAGTATCCCAGTAACATTTGTTGAGTTTTGTGCCTCTGATCTGTTCAATTTGCTTTAGAATAGTATCAATAGCCAGGCACATGCCATAACCACTCCAATGAATGCCATGCATTGGATATAGAATATAAGGTGATTTCGTTTTAAGGTCATTAAAATATTGGTTGAAATCAATATAATTGAGTCCTTTTTCTTTAAGCTGCATAGAAATTTCTTTGTAATTGGTTTTCTTCGATGTGGAAATTCTATACTTTATAGGAATATATTCTGGGTAGAAGGTTCCCTTACCTGGTGCTAATAAGATAAGTAATTGTTTGCCTTGACGCTTTAATTCTTCGTTTATAAAGGTTAGTTTAGTCGATAAGGAATCTATTCTTTCGTCTCCAATGTAATCGCTACCGTTCCAAGCACTAATATAGTTTTCTTCATAAAGGCAATTATCTAAGCCGACTATGACTCCTTTCGCCGATACTTTCTTAAATAAGGAGAAATTAATTTGATTGTGAACTCTTATAAATGTGCTTCTAAAACCAAAGGTTTGATTGTTTTCTTCATCTTTTTTCTGTTGATAGGTGCCCTCAATCCATTCTTGTTTTTGAAATTTAATCGGTTCAGGTGTGCTAATTGCTCCTGTGAGTGGTTCTAATTTAAATATTGATAGCGTCTCCTGAATAATTGGAAGAAGCAGAAGGATTAAAAGAAAAAAGTATGTATACTTTGATTTTATTTTCATGACTAGAATCTAAAATAAATAAACGGGTTGAACCCACTAGCTGTTATGAAGCTGATGGATAAAATCAAAAGGATTAGAGAGCTGATTAGTTTTATAGAACTTTGGAGGTTGTTTTTTGATTCGTAATAAAATATCTCATTTATTTGTTTACCACCAGGAATTAAAATAAAGAAAGAGAAGAGTGCACCTATAAAGAGATAGAAGGTTAATTGGAACTCGAAGGATGTTATAGAAGATGTTTTTATCGTGAATAAAACTTTGATAAACTCAATTGCATGCGGGAAACTTTCAACTCTAAAAAACACCCAGCCAATCATCACTATGAAAAAGGTTAATAAAACGGAAGGGATTCTACCGATAATTGAGTAAAATCGTTTTAAAGGACCTCTTTCTAACACTAAAAATGCTCCATGGAAGGCACCCCAAATTATGAAATTCCAACTTGCACCATGCCAAAAGCCGGATATTAAAAACACAAACCATAGATTGAAGTAATGTCTCCATTCTGATTTGACTCTATTACCCCCCAATGGTATGTAAAGGTAGTTTTTCATCCATGTGCCTAGCGAGATATGCCATCTCCTCCAGAACTCAGTGATACTGGCGGAAGTATATGGATGGTTAAAGTTTTCAGGAAATTGAAATCCTATCATTTTTGCTAATCCGATTGCCATATCTGAGTAACCTGAGAAATCGAAATAGATCTGAAATGTATATGCAAGAATAATGACCCATGCATCAATGGTTCCTAGCGTACTAAAATCAGCTGCGAAGCCCGTGTCAGCTAATTGACCAAAGTAATTAGCTATAAGAACTTTTTTTGCAAGCCCCAGACTAAATCTGTGGAACCCTTGGATTATCTTTTCTGCTGTTTCATTTTGTTCTCTATCTTCTATTTGATCAGCTAGATCATGATATCTAATTATAGGACCAGCAATTAGTTTTGGAAATAGAATGATGTAGAGCTGATAATCCCAGAATCTAATTAGCGGCTTGTGAATTTTTCTGTAAACATCAACAACATACGTTATCGTCTCAAATGTGTAGAATGATATACCTATTGGCAAGACTAATTTCGTCCATTGCATTGGCTGGATATCGAATGTGCCTAGAAGGATATTTATGTTTTCAACGAAGAAGTTACAGTATTTAAAGTAGAATAGTAAGCCAACATTTATTGATAAAGAGGCTAATAGTAACAATTTTCTTTGAATATCACTTTTCGATTTGTCCATCAGATGAACAAGATGGAAATCAATGAATGTTGTTCCAAGAATAACAAAGATGAACTTTGGAGCACCCCAACTATAGAATAAAATACTGGCTAATAAAATGATGAGGTTTTTGAATCTTTTATCTGCTAAATGGTAAAGCAGAAGAAACGCCGGGAGGAAATAAATGAGGAAGGTAATGCTACTAAATACCATCTTCTGTATGTGTTTGGCTTATTTAAGCTGTTTTCTAATATATCTTTCGATTATTGTGTCTATTCGTTCGTTCTTCGATGAGGCACTGTCTATTAAAGAATGAATTAGTTGTGAATCTGTGAAAAGCTCTTTTTTCATCTCAGTACGTCTTTTATTAAGACTGATACTAGCTGCATAAGGCTGAAGCTTTTTTGCAACCATATACCTTGCATTTTCATTTAAAAGAACCTTTAGGTCAATTTTCTTGTCATTGGCCTCTTTCTTTATTAAAGCAAGCCAATTAGAGTCTGCTTTTATAACGTTACCGTATTCTGAAACCATGGAATCATAGTTGCTATTTAGATATGCTGGGTATTCTGATTTAAAAATGAAAGTAAAAGCATCTCCTTCATAAAATTCTGCAAGAATACTTAAAGGATGGTTCTTTCTTATCTCATCAAAATCAGGACTATATTCCACATTCGAGAAAATACAAAGATCTGTATAAAAAGGGACAAACTCGTAATGGAAATTCCTGAAACAATCCTTTTCATCTTTTATATACCCAGGATAGGTAGCTTTCATTGCTTCTCTCAAAATGAAATGGGTATAGATGTTTTTGTTTTGTAAATTGTTTTCTATCAGATAATTTATGGCTTTTTGGTGTACTTTCACAACATCTTTGTAGCCTTTATCTGTATCGCTTAATCCTTTGTCATTAATGAGATATTTAGTTGAGATTCCTATTATAATCACAGCAAACAGGAACCATACATAGTTGTTTTTAGCTACTTTGGAGATGAGAACAGCTGCTATAAAGATGAAAAGTGCTATTGCTGGAAGGTAATATCTATCTGATAAATAGTTTAAAGATCCAAAAATGTTAAATACGAGTAGGAACCAAAATAATAGATGAATAATCTGCCACTGCTTTTTGCTTAAGGTTAATGACCTTAGTAAAATTGCTATTATTAAGGCAGCTGATGCAAAGATTGTGATTATCTTCTTGTCTTGAAACTTGAAAATAAGGTATAGGCCATGTTCGAATTTGTCTAGAATAACAGTATGGTCGAATGACATGAATCCAACATGTATTGGAAATAGAAACCAACCATTTAGAATTCTTTGTAAAACAAAATAGAGGAAGGATACAGCTATCGGGGTAATGATCCATAAACCCTCTACCAGGAAATCTTTGAATTTTGTACTCTTAATGGTGACCACATAATTTACCAGATGCCAGATTCCGAGTGCTGCTATAACAGTAATACCAGTCTCTTTAGTTAAAATTGCGAATGATCCAAAGAGGATATACAGAAATCGTTTCTTTTTAAAGTAGAAAAGAAACGTTAAAATTGTAAAGAGAGTAAGTTGTACCTCAAGCAGGAGTAGTGTAGATTGGGAGTAAAATACCGCTTGTACTGCCAAAAGTGCGGCTGCTAATAATCCTGTTTTCTGTGAGAAAAAGAGTTCTCCAAACTTATAAATTGCTACAAGTGTAAGAAGACTTAATAACAAGGGGAAGGTTTTTGCAACTATCAGTGAATCTCCAAAGATTGTCATCCATGTACTTACCAGAAAATGAAATAGCAATGGATGACCACGTGTGATATATGGGTCAATGGTGTTCGGAAGAATCAATGGCCAATGCTCATGCAATTGATAGATAGCGTAACTAAAAGGCCAGGTTTCATCCCAATAACACCCTAGTTTAAGATAGCTTAGTTTGAAGATAGCAAAGATTATCAGTATCAAACCTAGCCCTATTGGGTATATCTTACTATTTAGTCGACCTAAAAGGCTTTTCGCTATTTGCATATCTTGATTTTTTGGTTTTACCTTCAGGTTAAGACCTATTTACTGGTCTTTGAAATAAGGCATTTAAACAAAGTCTGTTTTCGCAAAAATTATTCTGGATGAGTTGTTGCACTATTTCAGGTAACGTCTTGAAAAGAGGTTGTATTTAATAATGCAGTAGATAGCTCTAAATCCATCTTTTGCTCCGATTTTTTTCCCCTCCTCATAAGTTCTTCCGTAATAAGAGATGCCTACCTCATAGATCCTAATTCCTTTAAATCGGGCAATTTTTGCTGTTACTTCAGGCTCAAACCCAAATCTGTTTTCTTTGAAATAGATCTGCTTTATAAACTCAGCCCTGAATAGTTTGTAACAGGTCTCCATGTCGGTCAGGTTGAGGTTTGTGAAAGCATTTGATATGGTAGTAAGGAATTTATTCCCGATGCTATGCCAAAAGAACAGGATGCGATGAGGCTTTCCACCAAGAAAGCGACTTCCGTAAACGACATCTGCATATTCTTCAAGAACTGGTTTTAAAAGTATAGGATACTCTCTAGGATCATACTCAAAATCAGCATCCTGAATTAAGATAAGGTCTCCGGTAGCTTCTTCAATTCCTCTGTGAAGGGCAGCCCCTTTTCCTTTGTTTATCGGTTGATGGAATAATTTTATTGGTTGGTCAGGATGAGTTGATATATATTGTTCTACTAATTGAGCCGTATTGTCTTTAGAGGCGTCATTTACAATTACAATTTCTTTACTGACATTCTCTTGGACAGGTGCCGCAATTACCCTTGTAATTACATCGGTTATTGTGGCAGCTTCGTTGTAAGCAGGAATTATAATGCTTAATACAGGCATATGGGTGGTGGTATTTCGTTTTATGGTGTTGGTTTCAACTGTTTTTGTAAATTCTTTTAACTCGTCTTGAGATACCTGTAAGTATCTCATAAGGGATGGTGTTTAATTTGTTTGAAATCTCATTTATCTGGTCTGCAGTTTCAAAAACAATCACCTCATCTCCTTCTGAAACATCATGGATTGAAGATATATCAACAGCGCACATGTCCATGCTAATGCTTCCGGTAAAGGGAGCAAATTTGTTTTTAATCCATAGGCCTCCTCCAAGGTAAGCAAGCTGCCGGTTAAGACCATCTGCATATCCTATAGGTATTATTGCCACCTTGGTTATTTTATTAGCAATAAACCGACGATTATATCCAACAGACTCACCAGGTTTGATAGTCTTAATCTGAGATATTACAGATTTTAACCTACTCACAAGTTTAAGTTCTGATTGTGTCTGTTCGCTTTCGCCTAAGCCATAAAGCCCAAGCCCCAAGCGTACCATTGTATAACGAGCAGATGGGAACCGTAGTATTCCAGCTGAGTTTAAAATATGAAGTAGAGGCCTATAGGGTAGCTTCTCCATGATTTTTTTACTCATTCTGTCAAAGACATCTATTTGATGTCGGGTGAAATTGTCTAATGTGGGATCTTCAGAACCGGCAAGATGTGAGAAGATAGAACCAATAATGAATTGGTTGTTTTTCTCAATGAAACGTACTAATTGGTTTAACTGTTCCTCTTCAAACCCTAATCGATGCATGCCAGTGTCAAGTTTTACATGAACTGTAATGGTGTGTGAAGGGAAATGATAGTTTATTGTTTCGGCAAGTTGATTTAATATCCGAAGGCTGTATACTTCTGGTTCAAGTTGCCATTTGACCAGATCCTGATAACTTCTCTCCTCCGGATTCATTACCATTATTGGGGTCGTAATACCAGCCTTTCGAAGCTCAACTCCTTCATCTGTATAGGCTACAGCAAGGTAATCAATATGGTGGAATTGAAGTGCATGGGCAATCTCGAAGCTACCACTGCCATATCCAAAGGCTTTTACCATTGCCGTAGTTTTCACGCCTGAAGGCAGTGCTCTTCTATAATAATTGAGGTTATGAATCAATGCTTCAAGATCAATTTCGAGAACTGTCTCATGGGTTTTCTGTTGAAGCATCTCAGCAATGGCTTCAAACTGAAACTTCCTTGCTCCTTTTACTACTATCAACTCATTCTCAAACTCCTCTTTTCTTTTGGTGTTGAGTAGCTCTTTTGTAGTTAAGAAGAATTCAGCACCATCAGGAAAGAGGCTTTTTTGCCTCTCAAGAGCTTCTCCAACGGCAGTAAACTGATCAATCTTTCGGGCTTGTAAAAGACTAACAACCTCTTTGTAAAGCTCATTCTCCTCTTTTCCACTCTGCAAAATATCCGAAAGGATTAATCTTCTAGGTTTATTTCCTTTCTGCTGCTCCATGAAATCCAATGCTACCACAAGTGAATTAAGATCGTTGCTATAGCTGTCATTGATAATGGTGCAGTGATTGATTCCTTCAAGTAACTCAAGCCTCATTGGTAGATGAGGAATGTGCTCCATGAGGTTATCTGCGATTTGCGGATTCATACCAAGAGCAAATAATAATGCCCTACAGTGCAAAGCATTTTCAATAGATGCTTTGTCAATTAAAGGAATGGTGAAGTGCCCCTTATAAAGTGTTGCTTGTTTAGCTTTCTCTGTGGGTTGGTTGTTGAGTTGATATCTAACTAAAGTAGACGATGTATATTTCTCAATTTCCGTAATAAGGATGTCGGAGTCGGGTAATTCTCCCCACGTAATAAGTTCAGGAGAATTTTCAAAGAGTAAATCGAATTCGTTTTGGATACAAGAGGCAATCAGGCTATGATCACGGCAGTAGACGATCTTTTTGCAGTTGGTAAAGAGCTTTAACTTCTCAATGCATTTAGTGTAATCATCAGGAAACCCTGCACTATGAGCGGCACCGATATTCGTAATAATGCCAATGTCAGCAGCAATTATATCTGCCAGAGGTTTCATTTCACCCATTTCAGAAATGCCAGCTTCAAAAATGGCCAGTTGATGCTGCTTTGTGATCTGCCAAACGGAGAGAGGCACTCCTATTTGAGAGTTATGGCTTCCGGG
>MTLE01000692.1_pt1 | contig 23444 bp, 25 predicted proteins | sample 1982461 | NCBI WGS metagenome assembly MTLE01 (sample SAMN05712605, study PRJNA340218) | biofilm metagenome | isolation source: sample SPL anode biofilm adapted to -200 mV | place: USA | collected 2012-02-03
TCCGTTCTCAAAAAGAAGCAGTAAATGATTTATTACAAGAATTATCAGATATAACTGATAAAAGAATACTAATTATAGTTGATGAATTAGACAGATGTAAACCATCGTATGCAGTTGAATTATTGGAAATAATCAAGCACTTTTTCACACATGATGATGTTGTATTTCTATTTGGGACTAATAAGAATGAACTTGAGCACACTATTAAGTCATTATATGGGCAAGGGTTCAATGGCTATAAATATTTAAATAGATTTTTTGATTTTGAATTTTCATTACCAAGTGTTAATAATAAATCATATGCAAATATAAAACATGTTAAGTATGGAGGAGCTATAGTAGAGTCTATCATAGCAAATACTTGTAACTATTTTGACTTCACTATGAGAGATATAGATAGATTTTATTTACTATTTAATACACCTAATTTTAATACACCTTATAGTTCAGATGATTCAACTTTTATTAATAGCATAGTGATGGTTTATGCAATAGCATTAAAAATAGATAATGGTAGCAAATATAATAATTTTATCAATGGTCTAGGTGGGGATTCGTTTTTAGAATATTGTTTAACGCAGGAAGATACTATTAAAAGAATTTATGGAGTGGAAGATATAAAAGATAAAGTTAAAGAAATTTACTCTATGGTTGTATCTATAAGAAATAACATCAGGATTGATTTAGATATGACATATGACCATTTAGAATATAATCTTAGTTTACTTACCATGTTAAATATTTAAAATTAGTTTAGTTTATTTAGGTTGGCTAAGAGTTATAAGTAGAAGAAGTCCATTTTTATCATACGATAAATTTGGCTTTTTTATGTATAAAAATCATGTACGATAAATTATGCACACACACAATCAAACTAGTTCAAAAGACTAAAAGCCTAACGCACTCGCAAGCGAGCTTGTTGTTGTTTAACCGTATTCCTAGCGGAATACTGACAACCATTTATATTTTATAATTGTCAACTAAAAAATAAAATTATAGGATTATATCAGTCTTGTATATATTATTTCTTATACAACACTATTATAATCCTATCTCAAAAAATTATAGGTGTACTTTAGTTTCGTATATATATTTTCTTATACAACACTGATGTACACCTATAATTTTAAAATCCATTACTTTAATAGTATAAATAGTTGTCAGAGTTTGCGTCAGCAATACTCGGTTAAACAACAACAAGTGAGCGTAGCGAATGCGGTAGGCTTTTGACTGAGCGTAGCGATTATATATTATGGACAAATGTATAATAACTGTCTAAAAACAGCTAAAAAAGTGAGTATTTTCAAAACAAAATAGCGATATAAGTGAAGGGGTATTTAGCAAAAAACACCCCAAAAAACCGCCCAAGCGAGATATTGCATGTATATAAGGGTGAGATAAAGTATTTTAAATTATTTTGCAAAAACTACCAAAAAATGAGCATCGCCCAAGTCAAAAGTGGCGTGGGTTTATATATGAGAGGGAATAAATACAAAATAAAAATAATATCTTCCTCAAAAAATAGAAAATAGAAAATAAGACACACACTATATAGTGCTTAAAAAAATATTTAGACACTATATATAGTGGAGAAATCTGACAAAATAATTTAAGGATGCTATAATTAATTATAAAGAAAGCACAGGAGAAGTGAAATTGATGAGAGAAGAATCGAAAAAATATTTTTATTGCTATGATAGAAAATTCGCACAATACTTAAAAAGTCGTGGTTTTGATTACATAACACTTGCAAAAAATAGATATGACGACAGATTGTTTACTTTGTGGGAAAAAACAATTGAATTTGAAGAAGTATTGGCAAGTTACAGCAACTAAGATATAGCAACACAGATAAACTTTAAAGGAAACTAATATGAAAGTAGAAATTCAAGAATTATTTTCTGACGATGAATTTAGTGACATTGTTTCAGAAAAATGGGTTAAACAGTACAAAAAACTAGGTAAACTACAGGCAATCACAAAAACAGCAATAACAAAAGCATTGCTAAAAAGCTATGAGACAGCAGAATATGTTAAAGGCACAAGAAGTCAAAAAGCACATTTTCAAATTGGCGAGATACGAACAAGCGAATTAAGCAATGCTCAAATGATTGAAAAAGGTTTCTACAAAGCAAATGCAAATAATATTAAAACACATAATATCATTGCTTTGAAAATCTTTAAAAATTATCTTGCAAGTTGTGATGATGAAGTAAAGTCTATGACAAGATTGCAATGGCTTAAAGTTGCAGGTATCACAAGTCAAATTCAAGATTTAAACAATGTTGATGAGTTGATGAAATTTGATTCAGCATTTAAAAATTATTACAAAGACGATACAGCGACAGCATTAAAATCTGTATTTAGTTTTTGTTTAAAGCAACTAAAAATAAATGAAAATGATGCAACTGTTTATTGGTGTGATTCAGCGCTTGACGATGATGCAAATGCAGATGAAAATGGTAATAAAAAAAGGGTCATGGATTGTTCGGAAGTCAAAGAAATGAAACAGTTTGTCAATGAACTAAAGATAAAACACAATGTGACTAAGTTTATGTTTGCTAACGCTGAGTTTAAAAATGAGCTTAGAGACTACTATAGAGACAACTTGAAATCTGATAGCATTTGGATTGAAATAGAGTTAGACATTTCAAAAATAAAAAATGAAATTGTTGAAGGTGAGATTAGCGATGATGAAGTTAATGAACTTAGAAGTCAATTCATGATTGAGTTTCAGAAATATAGAAACAGCACTTATGTAAGACGAGAATTTAAGCAAAAAATAAAAGGTAAAAAAGGCATGGTGTGGAGACATGAAGCAAGATTTGTTGATAGAAAAGCGGTTATAACGCCTTTTAAGCAGATGGAAGAAAGAAACTACTTTAAATTTATGGTTGCGCTTGATGAAAAAATTGGCTTTGGAAAAGCTGATATGACTGAGTATAACGAGACAAAAAGTGAATACAAGGCAAGTATTGATGATAATGTTATTCAATTATTTAATCAAATTGACGAAGTTCAACAGAAAATCGAAATTGAAAAATACGATGCAATGTTTAATTAATTAGTATATATAATAGAAGGAAGTTCAAAAAATATGACTGAAAACACAACACAAACACAGCAACAGCAAGCACAAAACGAATTTTTGAAAATGATTAAAATTGAAATGCAGATGATGAATTTGCAGGCAGATATGATAAAACTTAAAGCCAAAATGTTTGAAGATGATTTAGAAAAATAGTAACAAATGCAGTAAACAGTTTAAAAAATAAGGGGATTCTTTTTTCGCAAAACAAAACTAAAACGAAAACGAAAGAAGAAAAATAATGAGAACTGTACAAATTAAAAACGAATTAATCGAAAAAATGTTAGCGAGCAAGTGGGTTGAGGTATATGCGAATAAGTTAAACAGAAAATTTGGGAAGTATTCTACTAAAGATTATAACCCGTCACGAGATAGCCTTATCAGCAACCTTTGGGAAGCTTTGCTGATTTATGAAAGAAACAATGATATAAATGCGAGTTATTTGGCTATAGAAAGATATTGTTTTCAAAAGGCTTATCAGCTTACAAATGAGGAGTTTATCTCAGATTTGGGCAAATACAGACAAGGCAAAAAGAAAGAGTGGCAACAAGTCAAGGTTGCATATCATGATGAGATACACGCAAAAGAATATTATTGGGATGAGTACCCATCTTTGCAAGGCGAATATATCTATGACGACACACAGTTAACTAGCACAAAAAACAAGGCTTATGCTTGTGATATTGCTCAAGATAATCTGACTAAAAGTCAAGCAACTTTTGTAAAATCAGTTTTGGGAATGGGTGCAGATGCAACTAAACATAATCTTGAATTAAATGCTAAAAGTTTTAATAATAGATTGAACAGAACAATCAAAGCAATTCAGAAAAAGAAAGATAAATATGAAGTTGTATCAGCGAGAGCGAATAAATTGAGCAAGCGGTTGGATTTGATTAATTGTGTTATTTATGCGATTGAAGATGAGGACAGTAACGAAATTAGTATTTACAAGTCTTTAGTTTTAATGTATGAAAGTAGTATCGGCTATCTGTATAATAAAGCGTTTAATTCGTTTGACAAAGAAATTGCTTTAGCGATGTTTAAAGAAAATTCTGGCAGACAATATGCTTATAAGTTGTGCGATGTGCTGTATGATGAAAAGGCTAAAATTGAAAACGAATTGAAGGCGGTGGCATGATGAATAGAGTTGTTAATATTAAAGATGTTATTGAGTTAATTGATAAGCAAATAGAATTTTTGAGACAACAAAATGGGGCAGGTGTTTTGATGGGATTGTTAAAAATGTTTGATGCTGATAATGTTAAGAATGTTGTCGATAAAAACAATGAGACAATTAAGGAATTGACAGAGCTGAGAATGCGAGTTTTGGAATTGTAAGATTGTAAGGGGTGCATGACAAATGGAAAGAGATTCATATTGGGGTTGTGCGATTATCAAAAAGGCAAATTGATAAATAAAAGGCTGAGTTGTATGACTTGGCTTTTTTTCTTTATTTTTACTTGATTAAAGTTGCGTGATGAAAAAGTGAGGATTGGCGTAGTACTATTAGTGAAGAAGAAGAAAATAATGTTTTGTCCATTTTTTATAATGTTGCTTTCTTTTTTTCACTTATTATTCTAAAAAGTTATATTCTAAAAACAAAAGGGTCTGCTAATACCCTTTTTATTTTTTGATTGTATTAATTACAAGTGTAATTTTTAGGTAGGAAAACAAAGGAGTTAGTGAAATGCGAGATGATGAAACACTTGAACAATTTAGAGATAGATTGCTAGTTGAGTTTTTAAAGAATTTTGGCGTAACGCCTGATGAAGTTAATCTAGTTTTGGTCGGACATAATCAGTCACGAGAAGTGATATTGTCTGTCTCGGTTTATTGATTTTTATTTTGATATTTTTACGAGAAGTTTTAATTATCATTTTTGCTTTATTGGGAAGTGGAGTATCATACATAAAAAAAAGATTTCCGTGTACAGTTTCATAGGGGGCAAGATTTATCACTGGTTGGAGCATATTCTTTTCAGATAAATTATAGTTTAAACTTTCCTCATTATCAGCAGTGGTGAAAATAAGACCACTTTGTTTAAAACGATTTGTTTTATATGTTGTTTCGTATTTTTCTCCATAGTTAGTGTACAAGTTCCATGTGCTTCCATTTAAAATAAATTCGTATATTGAAATGGGTTTAGAACTTTTATTAGTGATTATTACACTGGGTATATAACGAAATTTATATTGCCAATATATATCAGGTGATTTATTGCTTGTCCTATCAACTATCATTTCGGTAGAATCTGTATCTGGAAAAGAAACTTTTAATTTAGCTTTCTCATTATTAAACCTTATTAGAGTAAACCCAAAAGCAACAAATGAAACTAAAAAAGAAGTTATTGGTATTAAATACTGGATGATAGAATCTAGTATCACTTTTGATGATAAAATTTGATTCGTAGATTGGGTTTGTAATATATACATAAAACCTCCTATATTTTATTATTAAGTTTATTGTATCACTTTTTAAGGAGGTTTGAGATTAATAGAACAAGGAATACAAGTTTTTACAGCGATAAAAAATGGGAACGAAAACGATTAAGAATTTTGAAAAATGATAAGTATGAATGTCAGAATTGTAAAAGGTTTTACAGGACTGCTACAGCTAATGTTGTGCATCATATATTTTTTTATGAAGATTTTCAAGAATTGGGTTTGCAGAATTGGAACTTAGTTAGCTTGTGTAACAGTTGTCACAATAAAATGCACAATCGGCACAATGATACAGCGACAGCATTAGGCATCGAGTGGCAAGACAAAAAGAAAAAAGACTTTGAATTGTATTTTAAAAATAAAAATGAAAAAGTTTAAAAATATTTTTTTTAATTTAAAAAAATAAAAAATAAAATAACAAAAAAATAGAAAATTTGCAGATGCCCCCCACTTTCTAAAAATGCCTGACAGCCTTACGGGAAAAGGGACGATGGGGTCATTTCCCCACTTTGAAAGTTTTGAAAATATTTTTTCCCAGAAATTTTAGAAAGGAGCAAGAAAAATGGTTTATAAAAATATCGCAACGAAAGACACGATTAAAAGACGAACGATAGCTTATATGAAAGAGCTTAATGTATATAAAAAACAGTATAATCAGCTGATTGAAGTGTACTCAGATTTGTTGTTGCAATACTACATTTTGACGAAACAGTTTGAAGAAACAGGATATGAAGTAGTCGTTGCAACCGAAAAAAGTGATGGTAAAAAAAGCCCGATTCTTGCATCCTTGGAAAATCTTAGGAAAGACATTGGAACTTATAGCGATAGACTGATGTTAAACGCAAAAGCTAACAAAGACAGCGAAATTAATATTAAAGCTAGTGCTGAAGACCCTTTTAGCAAACTTTTTGAGAATTTGAAAAGTGGGTGATGTTTTTGGATATATCAAAAATTAAAAGCGCTCACTTTAAAACAGCTTTAGAGTTTGCAAATGATTTAATCACAGGCAAAAAGATAGCAAATATCGAGCAAATACAAGCGTGTCAAAGGTTTATTGATGATTTGCAAAGAACAGATTTAGACTTTAAAAGTAATCAATTTGATTTTGCTATCAATTTAATCGAGGGGACTATATATCCAGAAAAGGGCGAGACAGTCACAGGCGAAAGCGCACGATTAAACCCAATTAAATTAACAAGATGGGAAATTTTTGTCACAGTAAATTTATTCGGTTTCTTCATTAAAAACACTAACATTCGCAGGTATCAAGAAGTACTATTATTTTTACCCAGAAAATCTGGGAAAACAACATTTGTTGCAAGCCTAACATGGGCTAAGTCTTTAATTGATGCGGACAGCGGGGCTACAACTTATATAGTAGCCAACTCATTATCACAGGCAAAAGTTTCATTCAACTTTATTCAACACAACTTAAATTTGGAACATAATAAAAACAAGTTTAAGCCTAGGGTTAGAGCGAATAATCAGGAACACAGCATAAATTGTGATGTTGGGCAAGGACACATAGAAATCAGGGCAATCGGGGCAGACGAAAAATACTTAGATGGCTTAATAGCTAATACAATTATCGCAGATGAAGTCCATGCTTTCAAAAGACCTAAGCGCTACACCTTGATGAAGGATGCCATGAAATCTTATTCAGGTTCACGAATGTTACTTGCAGTCAGTACAGCAGGCGATAGTATAGGTTGTTTCTTAGACGAACGAGTTGAACTATTAAAAAAAGTATTAAACAAAACCATTAAAGATGTTCAAAAATATGACAGATATTTTATATATCTTTGTACAGCGCCTCGCGACAATAAAGGTAACTTTCTCAATCCAGTCACAGGCGAAATAACAGAAATTGATGACCCCGAACTAATCGAGGCGGTCAATCCCAGCGCAGGCGAAACAGTAAGTTTAGATTTGTTAGTAAATGATGCAAAGATTGCTTTAGATTCAGATGAAGGAACACGCAACGAGTTTAAAAATAAAACTTTAAATGTGTTCACAACATCATCACAAAGTTTCTTTGACATTGATGAGTTTAAATACTCAGATAGCTTATACAATTGGTCGATAGATGATTTATTAAAATTAAATTTAACTTGGTATGGTTTTGCAGACCTATCAGTTTTGCACGATTTAAGTGCATCTGGTGTTTATGCAAACTACAAATTTAAAACAACTGACAAAAACAATAACACAATCACAAAAGATATTGATATTGTAATCACTCAAGCATTTTTCCCTTTGCCTTTGGCGATTGCTAAAGCACAAGAATCTAACATGCCCCTGCAAGAGTGGCAAGAAGAAGGGTGGGCAACACTATCAAACACTGATGTTGTTCAATCGAGCGACATAGCAAGTTGGTTTGTCAACATGAGAGCCAAAGGATTTAAAATAAAACAAATAAATTATGACAGAAAATCGGCTTTAGAATTTACGCTTATTATGAAATCAGAAAAATTTAAACTAAAAGATGCTAGTCAATTGCCATCGCTAAAAACTATCGGTATTCGCAGGATAGAAAACAAGGTAAAAAATGGTGAGTTCTACTATTTGCATAACAGGTCGTACGAATATTGTGTCTCAAATGTTCGAGCCGATGAAATTTATAGTGGATGGCTCAAGATGAATAAGATAAGTAAAAACATGAAAATTGACATTTTCGATGCCTCAACTTTTGGAGCAACAGCGTTACTTGAAGATATGGAAAACAAGGCGAAAATGAAAAATATTTTGAAATAATTAAGGAGGTGAGAAAAGAAAAATGGGAATAAGAGATATATTTAAAAGGTCGGATGAGCCTAGCACATCAAGCAAAATGGGTTATTACATGACAGAAGATGCAAAAAGTTTATTGGTCGGGGGCTATACACGATTAGCTGATAGTCCCGAAGTCTTGACAGCGATTAATACAATTGCAGACCTTGTTAGCAACATGACTATACAGCTAATGAAAAATGGCGATAAAGGCGACACGAGAGTAAAAAACGACTTGAGCAGATTAGTAGACATTAAGCCCAACAATTATCAAACTCGCAAAAGTTTTATTTTTTGGATTGTTAAAAGCATGATGCTGACAGGTAATGCAGTAGTCATGCCGATTACAAGGGGTGGTAAGACAATTGAATTAAGACCACTTGCAGATAGCAAAATTCAGATATTAGATGATGCGCAAAACGACTTTAATTATTACATTACATACAACTCAAAAGCATATGAGCCTAACGAACTGTTACATTTTGTGTTGAATCCAGACGATTCAAAGCCTTACAAAGGTAGTAGTTATCGTGTAAGTTTGAGTGATGTTACACACAATCTAAGACAGGCAAGCGCAACAAAGCGTTCATTTATGTCAAGTGAATATATGCCATCGCTTGTAATGTTAATTGATAGCGATGCGGATTTGGACGAAACAGAACGAGAAATGTTTGAGGAAAAGTATCTGAAAAGAAAAGATAAAAACAAACCTTTGCTACTACCCGATGGGCTTGTAAACTTTCAGACAATTAAGCCTTTAACTTTAGAAGACCTAGCAATACACGAAAGTATAAAAGTAGATAAACAAACAGTAGCATCAATCTTAGGTATTCCAGCTTTTGTTTTGGGCGTGGGCGCTTACAGCAAAGATGAGTGGAACAACTTTATTAACACAAAAATAATGAGTATTGCTCAAATTATTCAGCAAACGCTTAACAAACTAATCGTTGATGAAGACCAATACTTTAATTTTAACCCTCGCAGTCTTTACAATTATTCATTAGTTGAGCAGGTAAATGCTATAACAAACTTAGTTAAAGTAAACACGCTCAGAAGAAACGAAGGCAGAAATTGGCTTGGACTAGCGCCTGATGAAGAAATGGATGATTTAATCGTGTTGGAAAACTATTTGTTACAGCAAGATTTGAGCAAACAAAATAAATTAACTCAAAATATTGTTGATGATATTGATGATGAAAATGAAAAAGAGAAAGGAGAAAACAATGACTGAAAAAAGACGAATGGCTTTTACTTCAGAACTTAAAACAAGAGCAGTCGAAGAAAACAATGAAGCATTTATTGAAGGCTATTTTGTAGTATATAATTCTGAAACAGAGCTATGGGATAACGCTTTTGAAGAAATTCAAGATGGCGCACTAGATGAATCAATCGCAAATAATAATATAGTTGCACTTGATAATCACGACACAAGAATTGTTTTAGGCTCAACAGATTCAAAAACAGTTGAGTTAAAATCTGATGAAAAAGGGTTGTGGGCTAGAATTAAAATTGATTTAGAAGACCCTAACGCAAAATCGGCTTATCAAAAAGTCAAAAATGGATTGGTAAGAGGTTGTAGTTTTGGGTTCAATCCAATAGAAGAAACTATCGAAAATCGTGAGGATGGCTCAGTAAAATGGATTGTAACAAAAGCAGAAATATTAGAAATTTCAACAACTGTTTTTCCCGCTTATCGGGACACAAATGTTGAGGCTAGACACAAACAATTTGATGAACTAAGCACACGAAATAAACAAAAAGACTTGCAAACTCGCAAGGCAAAATTGAAAGAGAGAATACAAAAATGGCATTAAAACAATTGATTTTAAATAAAAAAATTAACGAGCGCTCAGCAAAAATTACAGAGCTAAGAGCTGACGAAACAAAACTTAAAGACGAAGAAAAAGAACTTGAAACAGCACTTGACGAAGCTGAGACAGACGAAGATGTAAAAACAGTTGAAGAAAGCGCTGACGAATTAGAAAAGAAAATTAAAGAAAATGCTGATGAAATCGCAAAACTTGAAAAAGAAAAAGCTGATTTAGAAAAAGAATTGGCTGAAATCGAAGACGAACAACCAAAATCTGACGAAGATAAAGACAAAGAAAATGGAGAACAAAGAAAAATGGCTAAACAAATTAACACACGCAACGCAAACGAAGTAATGACTATTCGTGAATCGCTTACAATTGAAGAAGTACGCAGTTTTTATCAAGGTATTGCTAATGCGATGCAAGAAAAACGCTCACTCACAGGTGCTGAAAAAGTTGTACCGCTTGAAGTCATTGACCGAATTGAAAGCAAACTTGGAGACTATTCAACACTTTTGCAAGAAGTAACAGTTGAAAAAATCGGTGGAACAGGTCGTGCGGTAATCGCAGGCGACATCCCACAAGCAATTTGGTTTGAAATCGGCAAAACAGCACTTGACGAACTTGACGATGCGCTTGAAGGTGTAGAATTTGATGGATTTGGATTGGGTGGCTATGTAGCAGTTCCTAACATCATCATCGAAAATTCACTTATTAACTTAGCAGGTCACATCGAAGACCGTCTTGCAAAATCTATCGCAAAAGCATTGGATAACGCAATCTTGAATGGTACAGGCGTTAAACAACCTTTGGGCGTTATTAATTCAGCTCCAATTGCTAACAAAGTTGATTCAACAGGCGAAATCACAGACTTGATTGCAAAATTGGCAACAGTGGATACAGATGGCACGGGCGGAGAAGTAATCGCAGTCATGAACAGAGCAACTTACTACAGCAAAATTGTTCCTAAAACTCTCGCAGTTGCAGCCAATGGCGTGTTGACAGGTTCTTATGCTTTGCCTTTCCGAGTTGTTTTGTCAGCGTTCGCAACTGATAATCAAATTATTTTCGGTGATTTCAAACAGTTCTTGCTTGCTCAAAGAAGTGAAATTCGTGTTGAAAGCTCAACAGAAGTACAATTCACTTCAGATAACACAGTATTCAAAGGTGTTGGATTCTATGACGGTAAAGCTACTAAACCTAAAGCGTTCGCAGTTGTAACGATTGAAGAGGCTTGATAAATATTTAAAAGGGGACTACCCCTTTTATTTTTAGACAAAAGAAAGATAATAAAATAAATATGAAAAAGAGAATGACAAGGGGGCATCCCTGATGGGGTGATGATTATATGGAAGAATTAAACGAATTAGCTTTACCACTTGTTAAAGCAACGCTGGGTTATAAGTCTAGTGTTCGTGATGAATTGTTGCAAATGATTATTAAGTCGGTTGTTGACGAACTTACAATACAAAAAAGAATTAACTTAGACCCTCAAAACAGTGAGCATCTCATGTTTGTTGTTGATTACACAGTTTTTCGTTATGAAAACAAGGGTGGTAGCGTGATGCCACGAAATCTTGAATACAGATTGAGAAATTTGATAGTTAAATTCGGAGGCGCATAAATGGCAGTTTGGGATTTAGAGATTAGCTTATTGCAAGAAGATGGCTATGTGCAAGAAAAAGGCAAGCTCAACAAGACAATAAAATACAAAGAAAATGAGCTGTTTGCATTTGAAAAGCAAATTGGCAGAGCCGAATTATATTTTGCAGGGCAAAGCAACACAGAATTGACTAAAATTATAGTCATTCACGCTTTTGAATATAGTGATGAACAACTTGTTAAGATTGATAACACAATATATCAAGTGATTAATACTTACAAAATAAATAACGAAGAATTAGAGTTGAAACTTAAAAGCAAAAAAGGCGGTGTTTAAATGGACATTGCCGATGAAATAACAAAAGCGCTTGAAGAATATACTGATGAAGTTAAAGTTGGTATTGAAAAAGCATCGGAAGAAACAGCTGACGAGGCAATAGATACACTTAAAGCTAACTCGCCAACAGGCAAGCGTGGCAAATATGCTAAAGGCTGGCGGAAAAAGCAAACTAAAAATGGTTATGTTATTTATAATGCTACAAATGCAGGCTTAACGCATTTGTTGGAAAAAGGTCATGCAAAACGAAATGGTGGCAGGACTAAGGCTAAAGTACACATTGAGCCAGCCGAACAAAACGCTATAAAATCTTTTGAGAAAAAAATAGAAAGGGTAATAAAAAAATGAACTTAATGGAATTAAAGGCTAAGTTAGAAACACTAGGCTTGCCTATTCAGTATCAAAGTTTTGCATCGGGTCATGCGCCTGAATTGCCCTACATAATTTTCTATGAAGACGATAGCGACAATTTTCTTGCAGATAACTCAAATTATTTTGATAGTTTAAATGTTATGTGCGAGTTATATTCAGATGAAAAAGATATTGAGCTAGAAACTAAAGTACAAAAATTGTTTTATGACAATGAAATTGAGTATAATTCACAGCAAACTTATATTGATTCTGAAAATATGTATTTAAAAGCCTATTCAGTTTCAATAATTTACGATGCTTTAGCGGATGCACAAGAAAAAGAAATTGATAAAACAAGATTGCAGATGCTTGTAAGTTATTCAGAAACTTTAAGCGAAGATTTATATGAATCAGACAGTTTTAGTAAATTACAGACAGTAACAGCTTATGCAAAAGCTATTATTGTTGACAGCGATGCTTTACAAGATGAAGTTGATGAAAGTGAAGATGAGCTATTAACAGCATTAAATAATTTGACTTTGATTATTGTTGAAGTAGACAAAACAGCATTAAAACAACAAATTGACTATGCTGACAGTTTGACAGCATCGTCTTACACTCATGAAACATGGGGTTTGTTAACTTTTGCTTTAAATGATGCTAAGAGAGTATTTGATGATGAAAATGCAAAACAAATTGATGTAAACAGCGCACTCGTAAATCTGTTTAACGCAGTAAATAACTTAGCTAAGCCAGAGGGCGGATATGAAAAAGGGCGGAACTTGTATGCCCCACTTTATTGGCAGGCGCAAGGTTTTGATGGCGGTATAGATACTACAACAGGCGAAATAAATAGTTATGACTTTTATGTTCATTCAAATTTTATTGAAGTCCCGCTAAATGCAATTTACACAGTTTTAAAAACGAACACTGGCGATTTGTTTTACATTATGTACTATAACAAAGATAAAAAATACATAGGCTATCAACTTGTTTACGATGCAACAAATACAAAAGCGTCTGATATTCCTAGAAACGCTGAGTTTATGAGAATTCAATCAAATAAGCAAACACCATCATCGCTTTTAATTAATCAAACAAAAATTGAATGGGATTCAGCGACAGACTACACGATAGCGCCTGAAGACATCCCTTACAACAATCTAACACAAATTTAACAAAAATTAAGGAGAAATAAAAAATGGCAACACAAGAAAATAAAATCATTTACGGTTTACGCAATGTTCATTATTCAAAAATGAGCGTAGACGAAACAGGAAAAATTACTTACGCAAAACCATCGGCACTAAAAGGTGCAGTGGAAATCAGCTTGGAATCAAAAGCTGAGTTGGTAGAATTTGAAGCAGATAACACAGTATATTATTCAGCACCAGGCACTAGCGCTTATGAAGGCACTTTGACTTTAGCAAAAGTCCCAGATTCATTTTTAGTCGATATTCTGGGTGAGGAACTAGACACAACAGACGGCACACAAACAGAAGTTGATGGCGCACATACCTCAAATTTTGCTTTGATGTTCCAATTCGAGGGCGATGTCAACGGCACACGACACTTGTTTTATAACTGTTCAGCATCAAGACCTAGTGTAGCGTCAAAAACAGGCAAAGAAATCGGCACAACAGAACTAGCTTTCAAAGCATCGGCAAAACCTTTGGAATCTGTAAACGACAAAGCGGTGGTTAAAACTAAAACGACAGCTTCAACACCTAGCACAGTCTACAACGCATGGTTTGATAATGTTTATCTTAAAACAGCTACTGAAGCAGGCGAATAAAAAAATGGAGGGTGGCTCAATTGAGCGCCCTTTTTTTAAAGAAAGAGAGCAAAAATAATGGAAAAAACAGTTGAAATTAGTGGGCAAAAAGTTAGGCTCAAAAGCACGGCTGGGACACCTAAAAGATATAAAGCGCAGTTTCGTAAAGACTATTTTTCAGAATTGTTAAAGTTGTCGAAATTGATGACTAATGTTGACGGTGAAACTTTTGACTTGTCTAAAATTGATTATAGTGAGTTGGATTATTTGGACTTTGAAGTTTTTTATAACTTTATCTGGGTACTCGCAAAGACAGCAGACAAAACAATTAGCGAGCCTCAAGACTGGCTAGACGAGTTCGAAACAATGCCAATCGCAGAAATTTTCCCTGAAATCATTGACCTTTTAGAAAGTAGCATCAGCTCAAAAAAAAAGTAGATGAGGTCAGTGGCTCAGATGAAGTTTTTACTGAGGAATCTTTCTATTATGTGCTTAAACAAGTGGGGCTGACAGCAGACGAAATTGACGAAATGAATGTCGGACAATGCCTTGACTATGTACAAGAATATATAGATAACAACAGCGAAGACTCAAAACAAAAGACAGTTAAAGCGTCACAATCAGATTTTGACACTTTTTAACTAAAAAAGAGGGTTTAATTTGCCCTCACAGAATTTTAAATAATGTTGGGTGGACAATCTATCATTTAAAATCTTGTGAGGGCAAATTAAACACAAGAAAAAGAAAGGAGATTTATGGCAAATAATATAAAAGGCATAACAGTAGAAATCGGTGGCGATAGTACAGGACTTGATAAAGCACTGAAAGGCGTAAACACAACAAGCGTTAAGCTAAACAGTGAGCTAAAAGAAGTAAATAAATTGTTGAAGTTTGACCCCAGCAATGTGACTGGGTTAGCGCAAAAGCAAGAATTGTTGACGAAATCAATTGAAAACACTAGCGAAAAACTTAGTCAATTAAAGTCAGCACAGGCACAAGTTCAACAGCAATTTGCATCTGGCAAAATTGGTGAAGAACAATATCGAGCGTTTAATCGTGAAATTAGCACTACAGAGCAATCGCTAAATAGTTATAAAACGCAACTTGCAGGGCTACAGGCAGAACAAGTGAAATTGGGTCAAAATACAGACAGATTAAACACTTATTTCTCAGCAAGTGGAAAGTCAGTTGACGATTTTGCGGATATTCTAGGCACTCGCTTAGTTAACAGCATTAAAAATGGCACAGCAAGTTCAGATATGCTTGAAGTCGCACTCAATAAAATTGGCAAAGAGGCACTAGGTGCAGATGTTGATATTAACAAGTTTAAAAGCACTTTAGATAGTGTAAAATCTGGTAATTCGCTTGATAATGTTAAACAAGAATTACAAGAAATATCGCCAAAAGCCAAAGGTGCAAGCGGTAGCATTGACGAGATGGGCAATGCTATAAACAATGGCAATATGCAACGAGGCGCTGAAGCTATTGCAAAAGTGGGCGAAAAAGTCCTTGAGTTGGGCGAAAAGGCAAAAGAAACAGCGCTTGAGTTTGGGTCAAGTTTTGGCAAAATATCGGCTAACACGAATTTAAGCAAAGCTGAAATGGAGCAATTAAAAGGCGTTGCGACAGATGTTTTTAAAACAGGCGTTACAGATAGCATTGAAACAGCAACTGATGCCACAATTTTGATGAAAACAGCTTTTAAAGATTTGAATAACGAGGATTTAACTAAGCTAACAAGTCAAGTCATTAGTCTGAGTGAGCGCACAGGCACAGATGTTCAAGAAAATGTCAGAGGTACAAGCCAACTCATGAAAGCGTTCGGCTTAGATTCAACACAAGCGTTCGATTTAGTTGCATCGGGCTATAAAAATGGCTTGAATTATTCAGACGATTTTATGGACACGCTCAACGAGTACGCCCCTTTGTTTGCGAGTGCAGGTTATAGCGCTCAAGATATGCTTTCAATCCTACAAAATGGGATGGAAAATGGGGTGATGAACACCGACAAAACTGCTGATGCGGTAAAAGAGCTACAAATTCGGCTGGCAGATGGGTCAATGGATAAAGTGATGGATGGCTTTAGTGACAACACAAAACAGGCTTTTCAAAACTTAAAAAATGGGCAAGGTACAGTTAAAGATGTAGCGAGCAGTATTCAACAGGATTTGAAGAAATTAAGTCCTCATGACCAGCAAAAGGCGTTGAGTTCGTTGTCAACCCAATTCGAGGATTTAGGTATTAAAGGCGCTTTGTCACTTTTTGACATAAAAGGCGGATTCGATAATGTTGGCGGAGCAATGGACAGCGCAACAGAAAAAGACCCCGCCCAAAAATGGCAGAGCAGTTGGAATACATTCAGCACAAGCCTACAACAAATTGGCGTGGATATACTCACAGCTTTACAGCCAGTTCTTGATTTTTTTGCTGATTTGGCAGAGAAATTCAATGGTTTACCAGAACCCCTAAGACTTTTCATTGAGGTTGTTGGCGGACTAATAGCAGTATTCACAATCCTAGCACCTATTTTTGGTGGAATCGCTCTATTGGCAGGTGGTTTAGAAATTGCACTTTTGCCTTTAATCGGTATAGTTTTAGCAGTCATCGCAGTTATAGCCTTGATAGTTGTAGCAATTCAAAATTGGGGGGCGATTGTTGACTGGTTAAAAGGCGTCTGGGATGCGTTTGCAGGTTGGATTTCTGGCTTATGGGACGGCATAGGTCAGACAGCAAGCAAGGTTTGGAACTGGATAAAAGATACAATTTCAGGTGTTTGGGACAGCATTAAAAATGGTGTAAGTAATGCGATTGAAGGTGTGAAAAACACAATGTCGAATATCTGGGAGAGCATAAAATCAATGACGAAAAGCGCTTGGGATGGTTTAAAAAACATGATTACAACACCTATAAACGCAGCTAAAGATATTGTTTCAGGAATTATTGACAAAATTAAAGGTTTATTCAATTTCAAGTTAAAATTCCCTGACATCTCAATCCCCCACATTCCTATGCCTCATTTTAATATCAGCGGTTCATTTAACCCCCTTAAAGGTCAAATTCCAAAAATCGGCATCGACTGGTACGCAAAAGGTGGTATCTTAACAAAACCAACGATTTTTGGTATGAATGGCAATAGTTTTATGGGCGGTGGCGAAGCAGGCAAAGAGGCAGTAGCGCCACTTAGCGACTTGATGGCTTATGTACAATCAGCAGTCAAAGCTGAAATCGGTGGCATGAGCGATAATTTTGCGCAGATGATTCAACTGCTTACAATCATAGCTTCAAAAGACTTAAATATAAACATGGACGGCAAGTCAGTTTCACAAATTATAGACAGCCACATGGCAAACAGTCAGCAACAGTTAGATTTTGGAATCGGGAGGACTTAAAAAATGGGTGTAATAATAAACAATCAGAATACTAAAATTTTAGGGTTTGCTTTGAAAAGTCGCCCGATAGTTCCTAGTGCTAGCAAGAAATTTGAAACTATTGAGGTTGAAGGCAGAAACGGAGCTTTGACAAGGTTTGTCAGCTATGAAGACTTAAAGTTTAAATTGACTTTTAACATATTGTTTCAGAATGATATTAAGCAAAAGTTAAGAGAAATCAAGGGTTTAATGGCTAATGCTAAAACTTTGAGTTTTGACGATGCACCTAACTTTTTCTACAAAGTTAAACAAGCTCATCTAAGCGACACAGAAAGCATCATAAAAAGTTCGGGCATTTTCAGCGTTGAATTTGTCGCAGAACCTTTTGAGTATGAGGCAAGTTCGGTTTTAGAGGCTGTGTATCCTAATTTGAATTTGGTTACAAATACAAAAACACAGTCGTATACTTCAACAGGTACTGCAACTAATGTTAGTCCTAGTTTTTATCTCGTTTCAGGCAATAAATCAGATATTGAGAATAAACAGGTAACTATAACATATGATTATTTAATAACTAACTCAGTAGGAACATGGTCTGGCACTATAAGACCAACATATGGCATGGGTGGAACTAACCAATCAGTGAGCAATACAAACTTAAGCGGAACACACAAAGAGACAGTCACACTTGGAGGTGTTGGACCGACATCTTATGCTATAACGGTAACTGGTTTACCAGCAGGCACTACAGTAACCATTAATAATCTTAAGGTTGAGTTTGGTAAATTATCTACTCCTTGGATGCCTTCAGTTAGCGAAGAATATATAAATACGGCAAAATTATTGATTAGAAATAATACAACTTATTACAGTCAACCTATAATCAAAATTTATGGTTCAGGCAATATAAAACTTAGTGTAAATAACGAAATAATCGAAATCAAAAATTTGATGGACTGTATCGTGTTAGACAGCGAACTACAAGAGGCTTATTTAGACAACACAAACAAAAATGATTTAATCACAGGCGATTTTCCAAAATTTGAAATCGGTGAAAATACAATACAAATTGAAAGTGGTAAAGTCGATAAAATGCAGATTTTACCGCAATGGAGGTGGCTAACATAATGATAACTTTATATTCAAAAACAGAGACAAATTTTGAACATAATGGCATTGGGTCATTAGATTCAGCAATTATCAGCCCAATTGTTCATTGGGTCGACAATGGCACATTCACATTAGAATTTAAATATCCGATGATGGCAAAACATGGCAACGAAATAGAGAACAGTAGCATAATAAAGTGTAATGATGCCGAATCAGAAAACTTGTTTTTTGTTTACAAGCTAGCGCCCAGTATGGGTTATATCCATGTTTTTTGCTATCAAATTTCTTATAAATTGGCTTTTAACACGGTTGAAGACACTTTCATTGTCGATAAAAGCGGACAGCAGGCGCTAACACAATTGTCAAATTCTACTCAATACAAGCATAATTTTAAGTTTTCTAGCGACATTCAAACAATAGCAAGCTCAAGAGTCGTGCGAAAAAATCCGATAGAAATTTTGTTGGATTCAAGCCTTGACAATAGCTTTATTAATCGCTGGGGCGGTCACATAATCAGACATAAATTTAACATTGCAATGAACCAAAGCTACAGCAATACCAACGAAAATTATACTATCCGCCACAGAAAAGACCTAAAGGGTTACGAGGCGAATATTGATGAAAGCACGGTAACAACAAGGATAAGACCTTTGGGATATGATGGTCTAATGCTACCAGAAGTTTTTGTTGATTCGCCTTTAATTAACGCTTACCCAGAACCCCGAATCCAACAAATTGAGTATTCAAAAGTTAAAGTTAAGCAAAAGGAAACTGACGAAGAAGGCTTTAACACAATTGATGAGGCTTACGCAGAATTAAGACGACTTGCAAAACTTGAATTTAGCGATAAAAAAGTTGATGTGCCTAAAGCATCTTATAAAGTTGAGTTTGTGGCTTTGCAAGATACAGAGGAATACAAAGACTTAAAGAGCTTAACAAAACTAAAAACTGGTGATACTGTAACAGTTTTGCATAAAGAAGACGGCTTGAACATCACAGCGCAAGTTGTTGAATATACTTATAACCCTTTGTCAGGTCATTACATTAATATAACGCTAGGTAACTTTCAAAAGACTTTTACTAGCACAGTTAGTAAATTGGTCGATGATAAAGTTAAAGAAGTTTCAGAAGTTGCAGAAACAGCACTTGTGTCAGCTAACAGCAAATCAAAAATAACACACGGGACAGTTGAGCCTATGAATCCAAAAATTGGCGATTCATGGGTAAGACCTAACCCAGCGGATACAAGCGAAAGCCAATGGCTTATTTTTGATGGCGAAAAATGGGTCACAGAAATGGATTCAGCGCAACAAGTTAAAAAAGGGCATGTGATTAGTGAAATTAATATTTCTGACGAAGAAATTTTAATAAGTGCCGATAAAATTCACATCAGCGGTCAAACGAAAATTGACGATGCAAGCATCACAGGCGCTAAAATTTTGAATTTGGACGCAGGCAAGATAACGACAGGTACTTTAAGCGCAATCAATATCAGAGGTGTAAATATCGAGGGGTCAACTCTTGTTTCTTCATCGTCTGATAATCAAGCAAGTGTAACAATAAATAGCGGTACACAAACTTTTAAAAATATTTATGGACAAAAAACAGGCGCATTAAGCAACACTTTTGATGGTGCAACAGGAATAGCAAATGGTCTAGCAATCATAAAATACCCCCAACAAATTTTTAGTATAAATGCGTGGGGGGCAAGTGGTAGTAGCCCCGTTTTTCAAATTCCAGCGAGTGCTGATAACAACAATGTCACAGCAAATTTCTTTGGGCAATTAAAATTTGAAAATATACAACCCTTGGACGGTCGTGATATTTGGGTAGTATCGCCAGCGAACAAGAAAGTGGTTTTAGGGGTTGCAGGAAATAGTAAATTAATCGCAGAAGATGGCGGAGTCGCTACATTTGGAAATTTTAGTGTTTACAATGGCTCAAAAAATGCGGTGCATGTCACAAGAAATGGGCTAAGAGCAACTCCAGCTTATGAAACGGCAGAAAGTTATTTGGGCGACATCGGGCGGAATTACACACGAGAAAACTGTGAGGTTTGGGTAAGTATTGACGAGATTTTCAGTGATACAGTAAACACAGACATAGCCTATGAAGTTTTCTTACAAGCCTATTGCAACGCTAGATTTTGGGTTGCTGATTTTAAGGCAAGCAAATTCTTAGTTAAGTCAGATAAGCCGATGGCGAGATTCGCTTGGGAGTTAAAGGCAAAACGCAGAGGTTACGAGGGCGAAAGACTTGTGGAACAACAAATAAGCAATAAAGAGATAGAAAAAATATATATTGAAAAGGAGACAGACAATAATGGCTAATATGATTTTTAATTTAGACTTAAATAAAAATAATAGCATCAATCCAATAATTTTTGGGCGATTAACCGATGGCAACCTTAGAAAAATCACAGTAAATATCACAAATGAGGGCGAGCCAGTTGATTTAACAGATTGGGTTATTCGTTTTGAAGGGACAACAGGCGGTCATGCCAAAATCTTTGATGTTTTGGGTGTGAATGTACTTGATGCTCAAAATGGCAAGTTTGAATATACCTTTAGCAAAACAGCTTTCAGCGCAACAGGGGCTTACAAATCAGCTTACTTTGCCATCGAGAAAGATGACATGCGTGAAACAACAAATGATATTAAGATTGTCGTGGAAAAAGTCGCAGACCTTGATGCTAAAGATGCGGAAACGGTTGTCACAGAATTGAATAAAACGATAGCTTTAATTAATCAAAAATATGACGAGTTAAATGGTCGAGTCGATGTTTACGAAGGCGACATTGCAGATTTAGAAAACTGGCTAAGCGCACAAAAAGCTGAGATTAACACAATAATAAGCGATACAGAAACGACTTTTAATCAGAAATTATCTGAAATTCAAGAAAAGTTAGATGCAACAAATCAAACTATTGAAAATGGCGATTTTTACAATAAAACAGAGACAGATAGCAAAATTGAAAGTGTAAATAGTGCAATTACAGCTCATACAAATAACAAAAGCAACCCTCATTCTGTGACAGCAGGGCAAGTAAATGCTTATACGAAAGCAGAAGTAACAAGTATTGTAACAAGCGCTATAGCTCAAGCAAAATTGGATATGAATCCCATCGGCTCAATACTTACAACGATTGCAAACATTAACCCCTCAACTTACCTAGGTGGCACATGGGAAAGATTTGCTCAGGGTCGGACATTAGTCGGGGTCGATGAATCAGATAGTGTAACACTGATGCAAACTGCTAACAGCACAGGCGGTGCATTGAATCCTTTGACGAAGCACAGACATGATTTTGCTAAAGTTGGAAGTCAGCAATCTTACACTTTTGCTTGGGGAACAGGTACTTATACTACAAGTCAAGTTTATCTAAACCAGGGGCAAATGGCGTCAGGCGCAGCAATAAGTAACAGTTTACTTACACGACAAAGTAGTGATTTAAGTATGACATTAGAAACAGGCGATAACACGAATCACAACAATTGGCAACCATTTTTAACTGTTTATTTCTGGAAAAGGGTTGCATAAAAGGGGGTTAAATGGAATATAAATTAATAGGTATAAGCGCTTTAATCTTGATAATTCTTTTTTTGACTTGGTTGAAGGACGGCGAGAACATGAACCCACCTTTGAAACGCAGGGCAGTCATAGATACAACGACAATCATGATATTTTGGATTGTATACGAGTTTTACAATTTCTCTAGCGATAAAGCGTTTGAAAATGAAGTCGCAATGATTATCAATTTAGCTTTAGTTTTCTTTTTAGTTAGAATGATACAACTTATAACACAATTAAACCCTTTGTTTCAGGATTTTGTTAGCTTTTTGAAGAAAAAAGGCATAAAAATTGACGATGAATTAAACGAGTAAAAAAAGGGGGGGCATAATCATGTTCAAACAGCTTATTATACCGCTTATTGCATCACAGGCAATGGCAAGCTATTGCTTAAAATATGTTGATGATTCATTAAGCGTAAAACAAGAAACAAGAACAGCGAATGCACAGATAGCACATGACAAAGCAAAAGAAAACAATTGGGTTCATGAAGACCAAAATTTTCCAAAAAATATTTGGTTTGTCATGTTTTGGTCAATTGACAATGGAGACTATCAAGGACAAGGGCATATAGCTTTAGCTTATATGGACGATGCAGGGAATATGCAGATTCATGATAGCGAGGTGCATCGTGGCGCTAGAGAAGTTTATACAAACTTTGAAGATTTCTATGCGTGGTTTGGAAGTGTTGGCATACAAATGACTTTTTTGGGATGGGGCGAAGGTGTTGACGGGGTTAAACTTTTAGAAAAAGTTGAACCAGTTGCACAGCCAAAACCTGTTGAGGCTGAGACCAAAAAAGAAAATAAAGTGGAAGAGTCGTTAGATATTTTAAAGAAAAAGAAGAAAAAGAAGGAGTTGTGGAAAGTTTATGTTTTCCCTTTTTCTTTTTCTAAAGACAAAATTTTTAAGAATAATTTTTTTGAGAATGAATGAAATTTAACACCTAGTTTTTTATGAATTAGGTGTTTTTTTGTTATTATTTTAAGCTAAGTTACACCTTGAAAAGGGTGTTTTTTTTATATGGACTAACCCAAGAAAAACGCAAAACTTAGGTTAGTTTTTGTGTTTTTTTAGTTGAAATATGATATAATAAAATTAAATATTAAATGTTTTAGAACCCCTCTAAACCCTTATGCCATTACCATTGCCACAACCTTTATCCCTGCAATTAAGACAGTCTTTGGCTTTGCTGGTAAGGGGACATGGGTAAGTCCAACTCG
>MTLE01002066.1_pt1 | contig 23441 bp, 23 predicted proteins | sample 1982461 | NCBI WGS metagenome assembly MTLE01 (sample SAMN05712605, study PRJNA340218) | biofilm metagenome | isolation source: sample SPL anode biofilm adapted to -200 mV | place: USA | collected 2012-02-03
CAAGAATAAAGTGTCTGTCACTAGTTTTCAATTTGTCCTCTGAATATCTTTGAGTTACTGTGCTTCATGGAAACGACTCCGGCGAGGGAAGCCGAAATCAAAAAATGCATTCGAGACCTTATTGAGAAAAAGGGAGGAGGGCTCAATAGCGAGATTGTCGCTGATATTATCAATAGCGCCCTTAAAATGTTAGGTGATGTGACTAATCGTGGCGATGCCCGAGTGATTCAGTCCGCCATTCGTGAATTGCGTTACGCATTCCGCGCTTTTGCCCCTTATGCTCACCAGCGCAAAGTCACTATTTTCGGTTCCGCACGCACCCAGCCCTCGCAACCCGAATATCGCCAAGCCGTTGAATTCGGGCGCAAAATTGCCGCCGCCGGCTTTATGGTGATTACTGGCGCGGGTCCCGGCATCATGCAGGCTGGCCACGAGGGCGCTGGACCGGATAACAGTTTCGGCGTAAACATCCAACTCCCCTGGGAACAAGCACCGAATCCCGTCATTCAAAATGACCGCAAACTGCTCCAATTCAAATATTTCTTCACTCGCAAATTGACCTTTGTTCGCCAAGCGGATGCCATCGTCCTTTTCCCCGGTGGACTGGGTACGCTGGATGAATGCTACGAGGCTCTTACCCTCATGCAGACGGGCAAGAGCCGCCTCATGCCGCTCATTTTAATCGACCGTCCCGGAGGCACTTATTGGAAGACTTGGAATAAAAATATTCGCGAGCACTTGCTGCGGGACGAACTGATTTCGCCGGAGGATTTGTTCTTTTACCAGTTGACCGATAACACCGACCAGGCGGTTAAATGGATCACTCGTTTTTACCGGAATTATCACTCGACCCGCTTTGTGAAGGATCTTTTAGTGATTCGACTGCAAAACCCGCCTACGCCTTCCGCCATCGCGGCTTTGAATGAGGATTTCGCCGATGTCATTGAGGGCAAACCGGTTCATGCCATTTCGGCAACTCCGGAAGAACGTGCGGATCAGGACTGGCCCGATTTGCCACGCATCGCGCTGGGTTTTAACCGGCGCAGCTATGGCCGCTTGCGCCAGATGATCGATGTGCTCAATAGTTGGTAAAACACTGCATGGAAAAATACCCACCGGCTTGTTCAGGGCAGGTTTCGTCACCAACATCCTGTAATCAAAATCCTCCCCTTCCCGTTCCGTACCGGGAATTTTTCGAGCGTTTTAATCGTGGCGAATTTTTCGAAGCCCATGAAGTGCTCGAGCTTTTATGGCTGCAAGATCGGCAAGGGCCAACGGGGGATTTTTTAAAGGGACTGATTCAAATCGCCGGCGCCTTCGTGCATTTCCAAAAGGGGCGTCCCCAACCCGGGCAAGCGCTTTTGCGCCGGGCCAGTTTCCATTTGGCGAAATATCCCAGCCCTTATCTGCTGTGGCCAACGACCCAAGGGTTATACCTTATTCAAGCTTGGCTAAACCACCTGCCCGACGCGGCGCGTCTGCCGATTCCGGGCGAATCTACACTTGAATAAAACAGGGTTTACACTGCTTTTCGCAGGGCTTGGTCCAGATCAGCTTTGATGTCTTCGATATCTTCCAAACCTATCGATAGCCGGATATAATCGGCCGTCACACCGGTGGCTTGTTGTTCGGCTTCGGTGAGTTGCTGATGGGTCGTCGAGGCCGGATGGATGACTAGGCTTTTGGCGTCACCTATGTTGGCGAGGTGCGACAGCAACTGCACTGAGTCGATAAATTTGATGCCGGCCGGTTTGCCGCCTTTGATGCCGAAACCCACAATGCCGCCAAAGCCTTTTTTCAAGTACTTGGAGGCGGTGGCATGGGTGGCATTATCTTCCAGCCCGGGATAGGTGACCCAACTGACTTGCGGATGCGCTTTCAAAAACCGCGCCACGGCCAGGGCGTTGCTCGAATGGCGGGCTTGCCGCAGGCCTAGCGTTTCTAATCCCTGCAAAAATTGAAAGGCATTGAATGGGCTAAGCGCGGGGCCCAGATCGCGCAGCAAGGTGACCCGGATTTTGGTGATGAACGCGACATTGCCGACGCCAGGGACGTTGCCGAGAGCGTCCCAATATTTCAACCCGTGGTAGCTGGGATCGGGTTCGGTGAACTCGGGGAATTTGCCGTTGTTCCACTGGAATTTGCCGGAATCGACAATGATGCCTCCGAGCGAAGTGCCATGACCACCGATGTATTTAGTGGCGGAGGAGGCCAAGATGTCCGCGCCATGTTCGATGGGGCGCACCAAGCCGATGCCGATCGTGTTGTCCACCACCAAGGGGATGCCCGCCTCGTGGGCGATGGCGGCCAGTTTTTCAAAATCGGGCACGTCCAGGCGCGGGTTGCCAATGGTTTCCGCGTAAAGGGCCCGGGTTTTGGGGGTAATCGCTTTGCGGAAACCGTCGAAGTCGTTCAACTTCACGAATTTTACGGTGCGCCCTAATTTGGCGAAAGTGTATTTCAACAAGCAATAGGTGCCGCCGTACAAGCTGTCTGACGCTACAATCTCATCGCCCAGCTGGGTGATCGCCAAAAGGGCTAGCAAAATGGCGGATTGGCCCGACGCCACCGCCAATGCCCCGGTGCCGCCTTCAATGGCTGCGACGCGTTTCTCAAACACGTCGGTAGTCGGGTTCATCAAGCGGGTATAGATATTGCCTGGTTCTTTGAGCGCAAATAGGTTGGCGGCGTGCTCCGAGCTTTTGAACACATAAGACGTTGTTTGATAAATGGGCACCGCCCGCGAACCGGTGGTGGGATCGGGTTCCTGTCCCGCGTGCAATGCCAAGGTGTCCAAGCGTGAAGTGTCAAATTTCATAAACAATTTATGCCAAGGGCCGGTTATCCAGCGTTAGCGGAATGAAGTATTCATTTGACCGGCTTATCCAGCAAGCGCAAAGCGCGTTTTGGATTAGCAAACCGCCAAGTTCCGACTGGTTTTTCCGGCGTTGCCTTTGAGGTGATTAACGGTATATTGAGGCGAATCTCCGTTTCGGAGGGATATTAGGCCTAAGGCCTGGGAAGCGAATCATGAGTCAGATTTTTAGCATATTGTATGTGGTCGTGGCAATGGTGCTCCTGTTTGGAGCGGCGGTGTTCGTGCACGAATTTGGCCATTATTGGGTCGCCCGGCGCCGGGGCCTGAAAGTGGAAGCTTTCGCCATCGGCTTTGGCCCGAAGATATTCGGTTGGACCCGGGATGGCATTGAATACTCCTGGCGCTGGATTCCCGCCGGCGGCTTCGTGAAGTTGCCGCAGATGATCACTTCCGAGGCGTTGGAGGGAGAGAACAAAGAACCGGTTCCGCCCGCCTCGCCGTTTTCCAAAATCTTGGTCGCCTTTGCCGGCCCTTTCATGAACGTGGTGTTTGCGGTGGTCATCGCTTGCGCCATTTATGTGCTGGGATTGCCGGAATTGATTAATCCCCCCATCGTCGGTTACGTGGCGCCGGGTTCGCCGGAAGCCAAGATGGGCATCAAAGATGGCGACAAAGTCATTTCGGTCAACGGCGAGCCGGTGAAATCCTGGCAAGACGTGCAAAGCACCGCCATGCTGGCGCGCACGAACGTGATGCCGGTGGTTATCGAGCGGGACGGCGCGCAGACCACTTACCATTTGACCGCCACCGTCAGTGAAAACGCGGGCATCCAACTCAAGATGCTCAATCTCGATCCGCGCGATCATCCGGTCATTAAATCCATCGAAAAAGGCGGCGCGGCGGACAAAGCGGGTTTGAAACTCAATGACGAAGTTTCCCAGTTTGCGGGGGTGTCCATTCTGAGCCAGGAACAACTCATCAAGCTTATTCAGAAACATCCGGGCGAGGCCATGGATATGGTCGTGAAACGTGCCGGCCAGATGATGACGATTAAAGTCACCCCCGCGACCGTTGAGGATGGCAATGGCAAGAAAGGCCGCATCGGCGTGAGCCTTCAGCCCAGTGATAAAATGGTGTATGTCGTGCGCAAGCCCGGCCCCACGCCTTGGGAGCAAATTGCGGATGTGTGGAATAAAACCATCGACACTTTCGGCGCCTTGTTTCACTCCAAGCAAACCGGGGTGAGTATTGGTGATTTGAGCGGCCCGCCCGGTATCCTTGCCATGCTGGCGGCGCAGATTAACACGGATTTCCGCCTGGCGCTCAGCTTCCTGGTGTTGCTGAACATCAACCTGGCTATCCTGAACTTGCTGCCGGTGCCAGTGCTGGACGGCGGGCACATTCTCATCGCGATTGTCGAAGGTATTCGCCGGCGGCCCATCAATGTGCGCGTGCTGGAATACACTACCACCACTTTCGCCGTGATGTTGATTTCTTTCATGATCTACGTTTCGTTCAACGACATCACCAAGAGGTTCTCGCTGTTTAAATCCATGTTCCAGCACGAAACCCAAATCGAGCAGCAGGAAAAACCGGCCGCGGCCCCCAGCTCTCCGCGTTGATTTCATGGCTAATCCCAAATTAAACTTTCCGCCAGGACGCCGCCTGGCGCGCGAAGTCGTGATCGGCAATCCCGCCCAGGGCGGAGTCATCATTGGCGGCCAGCATCCTATCATGGTGCAGTCCATGATCACCTGTGACACCATGGACACCGCCGCATGTGTCGAGCAAACGCTCGAACTGGCCAAGGTGGGCTGCCAATTGGTGCGCATCACCGCCCCGACCGTCAAAGACGCGGCCAACCTTAAAAATATCGTGGCGGAACTGCACGCGCGCGGCTGCCTCGTGCCCATTGCGGCAGACATTCATTTCAAGCCGGAAGCCGCGATGGAAGCGGCCCTGTGGGTGGAAAAAATCCGGGTCAACCCCGGCAATTACGCCGACACCAAAAAATTCGCCATCAAAGAATATACCGATGCGGATTACGCGGCGGAGCTGGAGCGCATCGAGGAAAAGTTCACCCCGCTGGTGAAACTGTGCCAGCAATTGGGCCGGGCCATGCGGATCGGAACTAACCACGGCTCCTTGAGCGACCGCATTCTTAACCGTTTCGGCGACACACCGGAGGGCATGGTGGAAAGCGCGCTGGAGTTTGCCCGTATCGCGCGCAAACACAATTACCATAATTTCCTCTTCTCGATGAAGGCCAGCAACGTGAAGGTCATGATCGAGAGTTACCGCCTGTTGGTGGCGCAATTGGAGGCATTAGGACCCGATTGGAATTATCCCATTCATTTGGGCGTGACCGAAGCGGGCGACGGCGAGGATGGCCGCGTGAAAAGCGCCATTGGCATCGGTTCGCTGCTGGCCGATGGCTTGGGCGATACGATCCGCGTTTCGTTGACCGAAGATTCGCCCTACGAAATTCCCGTTTGCCATCGGCTTATCGCTCAGATCCCCAGCGTTGCCCCCCAAATGGCAGCGGGCAAGGCATCGGCGAAAGCCGCACCCGTCGCAATCTCTTTTGATCCGTTCCATTACGAACGTTTCGCGACCGAGCAAACCAGCCTGCCCAATGGCTGTTTGTGCGGCGGCACGCAAACCGTGCGAGTGATAACTTCACGCGAAATTTGGAATGAAGTAACCCCGCGTTTGCGCAGCACGGATGACGTCCGCCCCGAGGCGGCTTACGAAGATTGTCAGTGCGTAGAGGTCGATCCCGCCTCGGAATTTCCCAAGCCGGCCCCCGGCAAATTGGTCACCGTTGCGGATTCGGCTTCCTTGCCAGTCATCGCCGCGTACCGGCTGCTGGCGGTGCGGCTAAAAGCTCTCGGCGCGAAGAATCCGATTCTCCTGAAGGACCGCTTGGCTAAATCGCTGGAAGCGCTCGACGCCGACACCGCCCTGTTGCGTTCTTCGGTGGTACTAGGTTCGCTGCTCGCGGACGGCATTGGCGATGCCATCTTCATCCGCAATGAGAACCGGCCGCAACCGAGCATCCGGCTGGCGTACACCATCTTGCAGGCGGTGGGCTGCCGGTCGTTCAAGACGGACTATGTGGCTTGCCCCTCTTGCGGCCGCACGTTGTTTAATTTACAGACGACCACCGCCCTCATCAAAGCCCGCACGCAACACCTCAAAGGGGTGAAGATCGCCATCATGGGCTGTATCGTGAATGGCCCCGGCGAGATGGCGGATGCCGATTTCGGCTACGTCGGCGGGGCGCCGGGCAAGGTGAACCTTTACGTCGGCAAAACCGCCGTCAAATTCAACATCCCGCAAGTGGATGCCGTCGACCGGCTGGTCGATCTGATTCGCGAACACGGCAAATGGGTCGAACCGGTGGAAACCCCGGCATTGGCGGAGCGTTAACCTTCTCCCGAATATCTCTTTTCTTGGGAGGAATGCCTCGGCACTTCCTCCCCTCTTCTCCACGCCCTAAAAATTGGCGCGTTTTTTACCGAACTAAATTCCTGCTCGCGCGTTACACCTCTGGTATGATGCCAGTAAAGTTAAGTGGTGCCGAGAGCCGGAAATGATTCGCATGCCTGCGTCCATCCTCCAAATTTTTGCGCCCAGCGATGAACGCGCCATGTGGCGGCTGCAAACGCGCAATGACTTGGACGCCTTTGCGCAGTTAGCCAGCCGTTGGCAAAAGCCGATCCATGCCTTGTGCTGGCGCATGACGGGCGATTCCCATCTGGCGGAGGATCTAGCACAAGAAACCTTTTCCCGGATCTTCGCCAAACGCGCCGATTATCGTGCCGAAGCCCGATTTTCCACCTTTATTTGGCGGATCGCTTTAAACCTGTGCTACGACGAACTCCGGCGGCGCCAACGCCATGGCGAGGTGCCCTTGCCGGAGATGGAAACCGAGCCGGGCGGTGAAAAACCGCATGCCACCTACGCCAGCGAGGCCCCGGGCCCGGATGCGGAACTCATGGTGCGTGAACGCGCGGACTTGGTGCGCGCGGCATTGCTGCGTTTAAGCGAGCCCTGCCGGGCCGTGGTAGTGCTCAGGCATTACGAGAACCTGAAATTCCGTGAAATCGCCGAGGTGCTCAATATTCCCGAAGGCACCGTCAAATCGCGCATGGTTGAAGCCTTGGACCAACTGCATCACCATTTAGCCCGGCAGGCAAAGGATATTTTATGAACGACCGTAATTCCAATAACCACCAGGGTACACCTGCCTCATCCGCTATGGGGCATCCCCCCGAGACCGAATGGATGGAATGGCTCTACGGCGAATGCCCGGCGGGCGACCACCAGCGTTTGCAGGCGCACTTGGAGACCTGTGCCCAGTGCCAGGAACGCGTGGCGCGCTGGCAAGCGGTCATGCAACAGCTCAACACCGCCGTGCTGCCCAAAGCGCAGCCGTTCTGGCCTCGGGCATTGCCCGTGGCTCGCTGGGCGGCGGCCGCGGTGCTGGTGTTGGGACTTGGCATATGGATTGGTCGCTGGTCCAACGATCCCAGCCGCCAATTCGCCGCCTGGCGGCAGCAGCTGCAAGCCGAGTGGCGGCAGGAAATGCGCCAGGCCAATGAGCAACTGCGCGCCCGCATGGAATCCACCGAAGCGGAAGCGCACGCCCAATTGGCACTGCAAACCACGGTCAATGCCCAAAAAGTAACCGAGCATTATTTGCGGCAATTTGGCCGGGAATACGCCACCGCCCATCAGAATGACTTGGCCTGGCTAACCCGGCGGGTCCAATCCCTCGAATCGCAGCGCAAAGACGATAATTCACTATTGCGCCAAGATTTGGAAACTCTCGCCCTGACGGCGGAGGATGAATTTCAAAAAACCCGCCAGCAAATTGGCAATCTGTTGCTGTTGACCCGCTATCCGAGTGAGCCAAATACGGAGGGCCAGCAGACACCCTGATCATTTTTCACGGAGGCCTCTGTGGAAGCACGCAGTAAACCTTGAAGTTGTTGAGAAAGGAATAATCCATGAACGTAACGATCCCCACCCCAAAAATCCGCGCCGGGCTTTGGCCGAACGCCTCGCTATGGCTGGCTGTGGCTTTGTGCGTCACCGCCTCGGAGGCGCTCCTCGCCCAGTCCGCGACTACCGCCCCCGAAACCCATTCCGTCGGCGGCGGCGCCTTGGCTTCCGGAGCCGCCTCTGAAATGGGCAGCAAGTCATCCACCACGGTGAGCATTAGTGACGATGGCACGGAATCAACCACCACCGAAACCATCGATGTGGATCAAGATTCGGGCGACGGCAATGCCGCCCCTAAAAAAACGAAGCGATCCAAGACCACCACCATTATCGGCAGGAGCAGCGGCACGGGAGGCGGAGGGGGAGGATTAATTGGAGGCGGTGCGGGTGGGGGGTTCATCACGAGCCCAAGTTTTAACTTTGCGGATAAGAAGCAGCCAGATGTGGCTTTCATCCCCATCAAGGCTATGGAGCCGCAAACCCGGACCGATCTGGCCCAGGATATTCCGGTGATGGCGCGCATCCTGGAAAAGGCCGTGGGCAACGCCAATCCCAATGGCCCCGCCGCGATGAATGTGCACCTGAAAATTTTTGGCGGCACTGGCAAACGCCATTTTTATTTGGAAGACTACGGCGTGGTGTTTTTGCTCGATGCGCAAATTCCATTGGTTTCCCGCGCCAGCGCGGAGGCGGCAAAACCGGATAAAACCGAAGCTGACAGCGACTGGGAAAAAACCAAACGCGAAATGGCTGGAGCTAACGATCCCGCCGCCAATTGGGTGGGCCAAGAGGAGGAGGAGGAGGATTTTGACGCCCAGAAAGTGGAAAAACTGAAAACCGATGTCCTGGAAGCGTTGAAAAACGCGAAAAACCTGCGCCACCTCAAGTCCACGGATAAGATCGTCGTTTCCGTTAGTTCGAATGTCGGCATCGAAACCATAGGTGTGCCCCAAGTGACCATGCAAGCGAACGGCGGGACGCGCATGGTTAAAAATCAAATCTTCATGGCTCACAATGCGGGTCCTAAGCACAGCCTAACCATCAGCGTCAACAAGGCGGATGTCGATATATTCGCCAGAGGCGAGATCAATGCGGATGAATTCCGTAAACGGGCCCAAATCTTGATCGATTAACTTCTTCACCCCCATGGCTGGACCGCCTTGGCCAGCCATCGCCAACTCAGATAGGAACCAAAGCCCGGCTCTCCCAGCCGGGCTTTTTTCATGATCGAAGTTGAAGATTTTCGGCTTTGCTGACGGCAATTGCCGCTCGCCTTTGGCCGCTCCTCGCGTTAAATTGCCCGCATGGTTTTTCCTGCGGACTACCACATGCACACGCCCCTGTGCCGTCATGCCACCGGGGAGCCGACGGCTTATGCCGCGCACGCGGTCAAAATCGGATTGAAGGAGATCGGTTTCTCGGACCACTCCCCCATGCGCGCCGATGATTTCGACAACTGGCGCATGCGCTTCGATCAATTGGCCGAATACGTGGAAAAAGTCCAAGAAGCCCGGCGGGACTTTCCCCAACTCCCCATCCGCCTGGGGCTCGAAGTGGATTACCTGCCCGGACTCGAGCCGTGGATTGAGGAACTCACGGCGCTGCATCCTTGGGATTATTTGATGGGCTCGGTGCATTATGTCTCCGGCAACTGGGACGTCGACAATCCCTTCCGGCGCGAGGAATGGACAAAACGGGAGCCCGCCACGATCTGGGCGGAATATTTCCAGCGCCTGGCTCAAGCCGCCGGCAGCGGTTTGTTTGATATTATCGGCCACGCCGACTTGCCGAAAAAATTCGGCTGCGTGCCCCCGGCCAATTGCCGCGCCATGTATCTGCCGTTTCTTGAAGCCGCGCGCGCCAAGGACGTGGCCGTCGAGTTGAACACCGCCGGGCTGCGCAAAGATTGTCGGGAGATTTATCCCAGCCTGGAGATTCTGCGCGCGGCTTGCGCGCACGGCATTGCCATCACCTTCGGCTCGGATTCGCACGCCCCGGAAGAAGTGGGCCTGAATTTTGCCGAAGCCTTGGCTTGGGCCCGTCAGGCGGGTTTCACTCACAGCCGCGCCTTCGAACAGCGGAAATTTAAAACCTTGCCGCTGCCCGCGGCGAGCACTTGAGGGGTTGTTCTATTTGACGGGCACGGGCGCGGGTTTGCGGAAGCTTAATACCGCCAGCACCAGGCCGGAAAGCATCAGCAACGAGCCAAAATAAAGGGCCGCGCCCGGCAATAGGAACGGCGCGCGCGGGCTGATAAAGTAGCCAAACATGGTGGTGAAAATCGGCGGCCCGATAATCCCGGCCAAACTCGATAACCCCGTCAAAGCGCCTTGCACGGCCCCTTGCTCATTGAGCGGCACATTTCTGGAAATCAGTGCCTGCGCCGCCGGGCCACTAATAGCCCCCAGGGAACCAACCACCAGAATGGCGTAAATCATCCATCCTTGGGTGGCTAATCCGTAGGCGAAAAAATTGGTCGCATTGATGAGCAAACCCACCACTAACGCACGGCGTTCGCCCAACTTGGGCACAATCACTCGCACCAAACCGCCTTGCACCACGGTGGCCATAAGGCCGATCACTGCCAGCGACATGCCCACTTGGAAAGGCGCCCATTGATAACGGTACCCCGTATAAAGCACCCACGTGCTGTGCAACACGTGATACGCCAAGTTCACTAGAAATAGGGTCGCTGTCAGGCCTAGAACGACGGGATATTTTTGCAGGGCCAGCAACGAGCCGATGGGATTGGCCCGGCTCCATTCGAAGGGGCGCCGCTGATTGCGCGGCAGGGATTCCGGCAGAATCAGCAGCCCATATAACCAGTTGATCAACGCCAAACAGGCGGCGGCGATGAAGGGTACGCGCAGCCCCATGCTGCCCAGCAAACCACCCAAAGCGGGACCCGCAATAAAACCAAACCCAAACGCCGCCCCCATCAGGCCAAAGCCGTGCGCGCGTTTTTCCGGCGGGGAAATGTCCGCAATATACGCGCCCGCCGTGCTGAAACTGGCGCTCGATATGCCCGCAATCACCCGCCCTACATAGAACCAAGCCAGGCTGGGAGCCCACGCGAGCAACAGATAATCCAAGCCGGTGCCAAGGAGCGAAATCAATAGCACGGGCCTTCGTCCAAAACGGTCCGAAAGGCTGCCTAAGATCGGCGCGAACACGAATTGCATCAGCGAGAAGAGCGCCATCAGCAATCCCAGCGTATCGGCGGCGGCTGAGACTTGCCCGCCTTGGTATTGCTCCACCAACTTGGGCATCACGGGAATGATCAGCCCCAAACCGAACATGTCGATGAAGAGCGTGACCAGGACAAAACCCGTGGCTGGCGTGCGAAAATTCATTATTCATGGCAGCCGAGCCCCATTTAGACTTGGCTAGGGGGAGGCAAATCGCTTCCGACTTCATCTCAAAGCCCCAAGTACCTGACGGGCCAAAGGGCCGGAATATTCCTACTAAATGCATGGGAACGTGGGAAGGGTATAAGCTTTGAACCCGAAATTATATTAGGGACAGACACTAATTAACCCTCCAAACTGCTAGAACCTAGCACCAATAGAGCCATTATGGCGCTAATTCACGTATACAGAACTGCGCCTTTATGAGTCATTTTGACACTATTAGAATCACAGCCTTTTCGGCGGCGTATTCCGTATATATCTATTATTAAATGTTTTACATATATTTATACGGCGCGAATTGGGACTGGCATCCGCCTAGCTAATTAGGTGGCAGGCAAGATTTAAAAAATGGTTGATTGAACCTCGAACAAAACAGAAAGGAACACGAACATGAACCTCATTCAAAAACCCTCGGTGGCCACGGGATGGCCCACTTTCGACTCCTTATTCAATTTGCGGAACGAACTGGCACGGTTGATGGAATCGCCTTGGGCGGATTTCCAGCGGCAGCCGGAATTCTTCAATGACTGGGCTCCGGCGGTGGATGTTCTGGAGGATAAAAATAACTTGGTCGTGGTGGCGGAATTGCCGGGCATGCGCAAGGAAGACATCGATATTTCGCTCAAAGATGGCGTGCTGAGCATCACGGGTGAGCGCAAATCGGCTGAGACCAAGGAAGATCACACCCATCGTTCGGAGCGTTTCTATGGCCGGTTCCATCGCTCGCTGACGCTGCCCAAACCGGTCAGCGCCGACAAAGTCCAGGCGGTATATCGCGATGGCGTGCTGACCATCACGCTGCCCAAACCGGAGGAAACCAAACCGCGGCAAATCCAAGTCGTCGCCGCCTAATCTATAAACCTGAACTCGATGGAGGACATTATGAACAATTGCTGCAATCCTGAAACCAACGTCAAAACCATGGAAAAAACCCAGGCCACAGCCCCGGAAGCCACGAAGGAAAACAACTCGGCCTTCTTGATCCCACGCGTCGATATCGTGGAAACCAAGGACGCTTACCGGCTCGAAGCCGAAATGCCCGGCGTGAATAAGGAGGGTTTGGAAGTCCTGCTCGATGGCACGGAGTTGACCATCATCGGCCGCCGTCCGGCAGGCATTACGGGACCGGAATATCTGTACCGCGAATCCAAGCCGCTGAATTATCGGCGAGTTTTTGAACTGGATCCCGCCATCGATACGACTCACACCGAAGCCAGAATGGAACAGGGGGTTTTGACCCTGCGCTTGCCGAAGAGCGAACGCGTCAAACCCCGCAAGATCGTGGTCACGGAATAAGTTTTAGCGAGGTATGGCAACAAAAGCCCGGGCGCGATGCTGAGACCGCGCCCGGGTATTTTTCTAACGCAAGATGAGGAGCAACAACCCGGCTTTACTCGAGGTTTTTCACCCGTAAATTGCGAAACGCCACGCTGCCGTGGTCGCCCTGCAAGAAAAACGATCCCGGTTCGTTGACTTTATTATCCAATTCACTGCCCGTGGCGCGATCGACCACAATGTTATCGTGGATTTTTACGCCATTCAGAATCACCGTTACGCGGTTGCCCTTCATGGTGGCTTCCACTTGATTCCATTCCCCCGGCCGCAACGATGCAAACTTGGCGGGCGCGGCGAAATTATAGATGGACCCATTGCTGGAGTTCGAAGGCACGCAATCCGGATAATCATCCAAAATTTGAACCTCATGGCGGCCGCGCAGGTAGAACCCGCTGTTGGCGCCTTTGGGAATCATGTACTCGTAACGCACGACAAAATTCCAGTATTTGGCATCCGTCACCAAATCGACCCCATGGCCTCCCTCCGGCACAATATTGACCAGCATGCCATTTTGCACGCTCCAGGATTGCTCGTTCGGGCGGCGCGTCTTCCAGCCGGCGAGGTCCGCTCCGTTAAACAGCGGCTTGAAGCCCAAGGCGGCCTCGTCCGCAGTGACCTGATAGGCCGTGCTTTGCACTTGGGCGTCGCCCGGCAATTCCCCAAGCGTCCACAAAAGGCCGTTCAACACGGAGGTGCGATAATCTTCCCGCTCCACCACATCCGTCCGGTGCCCGAGCGAATGATAAAAGACTTTGCCCGCGCCGTATGCTTTGCACCAAGCCACCGGATAATCCCCCGGAACGCCGGTGTTGGGATGCTTATCCAGGGTGAGCAAGCCATGCACGCGGTCGCGATGAAATTCTTTGACCTGATAAATCTCGTCGAACACGTAGGTGCGCGGCGCCAAATGTCGCGTGGCGGGATGGAAAGGATCTTGGTTCAAGCATTCCACACCCACTTGATCCCCATGGGTTTTAAACAGGGCGCCGATCATTTCCGTGTAAGCCGGGTAACCTGGGTAAGTGTCCGTGGCGGCATGCAAACCGGCAAAGCCCTTGCCGGATTTCACCCAAGCCAGGAAACCTTCGCGGTCCGGCAAGGGCAGGTCGCCCGTCGTATTGTTGAAAATGACGCCATCATAGGCTTTAAGGGCTTCGATGGTCATTTTTACCGCCATTTCATCGTCGGTCTTGACGTAATCCACCGTGAATTTGCCGCTTTTTTGCGCCAAATCGCCCATCATTTTATCGACGGCGGGAATGACGTCATGCCGGAAGCCTTTGGTCACGGACACCACGAGCACTTTTTTGGGCGCCGCCGTGGCAGTGACGGCTAACAAACTAACCAGTGAAAAAGCCAGCGCGGGCTTTATCCATACAATAAAAGAAGTAGGGTTCATATTGGGTTTCCACAGTCTGCCTGGTTCAGACTCAAAAGGCGAACTGGAAATTCAAATCGCAGGCAGCCGGGACCTGTCTGAGCCAGCCTTTACTTGAAAGCTTGATCCTGACAAAGTGAATTTCATGAAACTCCGTGTGCTCATTGTCCCCGATAAGTTCAAAGGCACGCTGACCGCCCGGCAGGCGGCGGAAGCCATCGCGACGGGTTGGCAAAGCCAGCGTCCCGAAGATCGTTTGGACTTGCTGCCCATGAGCGATGGGGGGGATGGTTTTGGCGAATTGTTAGGCACGTTTTTAAAGGCGAAACGCCGGCAGATCGCCACTGTCAACGCGGCCGGCCAGCCCATTCGGTCAGCTTGGTGGTGGGATGCGGCGCGCAAGACTGCGGTGATTGAATCGGCCCAAGCTATCGGATTGGCCCTGCTGCCCCCCGCCAAGTATCATCCCTTTGATTTGGACACTTTTGGTTTGGGGCAACTCATCATGCAAGCCCGCGAAGCGGGGGCTCGGCGTTGTGTGCTGGGCATTGGCGGCAGCGCGACTAACGAAGCCGGCTTCGGGGTGCTGCGCGCCTTGGGCTGGAAATTCCTGAATGACCAAGGTGGGATCATTGAGCAGTGGACGCAATTGGCCGCGTTAAAAACCATCGTGCCGCCGCGCCGCCGCCGTTGGTTTGCGGATTTTAAGGTCGCGGTGGATGTCCAAAATCCCCTGCTGGGCCGCCAGGGAGCAACGCGTGTTTATGGTCCGCAGAAAGGGATTCGCCCCGAAGACTTTCCCTTGGCCGACCGTTGTTTCCGCCAGTTGGCCCGCGTGGCGGAACGTCAAGGCTGGCGCCCGCTAACGGACGCTCCCGGAACGGGGGCCGCCGGGGGGCTGGGATTCGGCCTGAGCACGTTTCTGGGGGCGCGTCTGACGCCCGGTTTTGAACTCTTTGCCGAACACGCGCTGTTGCCGCAAAAACTCCAGGCGGCGGATTTGGTAATCACTGGTGAAGGGGCCACGGATCGCTCGAGCCAAATGGGCAAAGGAACCGGTGGCATTGCCGGTTTGTGCCAGCAACAGGGCATCCCTTGCCTCGGGCTGGCGGGCAGTTCACCGTGGAAACCAGGCAGCCCCCGCCAACCCTTCCGCGCGGTGTATCGGGTGGTGCCAGAAATCGCCAGTTTGGAGCAATCCAAACAAGCTTCGGCGCGTTGGCTGGCGGTTTTGGCGGCGCGAGTGGCGTCAATTGGCGCGAATAATCCCAAGCTCTGGAGCGTCTTGACTAAGCGAAAACAACGGCCATAGAGTTAGGACCCCGGTATTGAAAAATCAATAGAAGGAAAAAAGTCTTGTGAAATTGCATACTTCGTTGGTGGCGGCAGTGATGACACTGTCGCAAGCCTTGGCTCAAAATGTACCCGACCGTTACATGGGTGACTGGCAAGGTTCGTTAACCGTGAACGGCAAAGAGAAGCCGGCGGCGGCGTATTTGATTCCCTTGGCGGACGGCCATTATGAAATCAAAATCGCCTCCGAGTTCAATCGCCGGGTGCCCTTTGATTACCATCTGCGCGGCACTTTCTTAAACGGGCAGTTCACGGCGGTGGACGCCATCCCATTCGAAGCCAGCCGCATCGTCAATCCGGTCAGCGGCGGCGTCGTAGTGGCGGCTTCCTTGTGGAAAGGGCAACTGGCGGACGGCACTCTCAAGGGCCAGATTGCCGGGCAAAAGAATGGCGAATTTAAGTTTAGCCAAATCCAGCGCCCCTCGCCCACCGTGGGCAAAGCGCCCCCCGCCAATGCGGTGGTGTTGTTCGATGGCAAGAATCTCGATGCCTGGACCACCCGCGATGACAAGGGATCAGTGAAATGGAAGCTCGTGGAAGGCGGGGCCATGGAGATTAATGGCGGCGACATCAAGACCAAGGAAAAATTCGGCAACTATCGCCTGCACATCGAGTTCCGCACGCCGTACATGCCCACTTCCTTCGGCCAGGGCCGCGGCAACAGTGGGGTCTATCAGCACGGCCGCTATGAAATCCAAGTGCTGGATAGCTACGGTTTAAGCGGTGAGGACAATGAATGCGGCGGCATCTACCAGATTAGCAAACCGGCGGTGAACATGTGTTTGCCACCGCTACAGTGGCAGGCCTATGACATTACGTTTTTCGCGCCCAAGTTCGATCCGGAGGGCAAGAAGACCAGCAATGCCCGCTTAACGATCATTCACAACGGGGTGGTGATTCAAGAGAACTTGGAACTGCCGCGCGTAACCGGTGGCGCCATCTCGGAAAAGGAGACCACTGCCGATTGCATCTTGCTGCAGGACCATGGCAATCCGGTTCAGTACCGCAACATTTGGGTTGAAAAACTCAACTGATAATACATTCTAATTCAGCAATTTACGCCATACCACGCGGGCCATGCTCGCGTGGTTTTTGCTGAGCGTCTGTCGAAGCAGGCAGAAGAGCCCTCAGGCCTTGCCATCCCAGATCTCGTAATGCACATAGGCGGGCTCATAACGAGTTCGGGCTTCCTTATGTTCCGCCGGGTGGCCAATGGCAATCGCCGAGATCGGCAAGACCCCGGCGGGTAATTGGAACATGCTGCTTAAAGCTTTCATCCGATCCTCCCGGGGATGAACCCCTAGCCAGCAAGCCCCCAGGCCGAGGGTATGGGCCGCAATGAGCAAGTTTTCAATTGCCGCCGAACAATCTTGTAATAAATAACTTAACAAACGATCGTGCGCCACGGTTTGATCCCCGCACACCATGATTCCGAGCGCTGCCGTGCGAAGCATTTGGCCATGCGCCAACACATCGGCCATGCGGTTTAAAGTATCGGGATTGCGAATTACAATAAACCGCCACGGATCTTTACCCGCAGCGGAGGGTGCGGCCATGGCCGCTTCCAGCAAGGTTTTGATCGTGCTTTCGGGCATCGGGCCAGGTTTGAAGGCCCGAATGCTGCGGCGGCCGAACAGGTTGGATAATCGCTCTTTTGCCGGGGTTTCCATAGTGGTGCCAGAATATCAAAGAGGTTTAAAAAATTAAACAACCAAATCAATGATCTCGGACGTGGCCCGTAAAAACAGCTTAAAACGGCTATATCGTTATCGTTTTAATAATCCAATTAATGCGCGGTATAAATAGGTATTTTATGCCATTTTGCTCGGTTATTTGAGTGCTTTTGGAGAATGGGCTACCCGGCAAAAACGGCCTGTTTTGGAATCTTATCGTGAACCCGAATTCTTTCTTTTTGCTTATCAGCGAGATAAGGTTATATTGTGGAACTCCCTGGCTGGCCCGGTAAATGCTAATAGAAAATCGTGAGTTTTTTATTGTCACCAAGGAGTAAACTGTTACACTGCGGTTAAATCGGATGCGTCAATCTTAGCATGAGTGCATGGTTTATGTCGGAGAATAAACAATCAGTTCAATCTCTTGATGGAAGCATCTTGTTGAAGAGCTCATCGCTGTATCGCGAATTTCAGGCGGAACGCGAGGAGATCTTGAAGCATAAGTGGCTCGAATCGGAAAAGTTAGGCCGCGATATTGGGTTCGAATCGGCACTGACCGATTGGATCGTCAAGCATCGTGGCAAATGGCGTAAGAGCCGCCAACAAGCTGCTGCCCATTAATTTGCGCAAGGAAGCGTGACCGGTCTTTGGCTAGGAATGGTCAAAGGGGCATGGTTTATGGCCAACGAGTTCTTGATAAGGGACGATTTTGGCAACTATCCTAACGTCCGGACATGAATTCAAAACTCATACTTGATGCCACCGGCATTCAGCAGGCCATCCAAAAAGTAGTCCTTCAAATCCTCCAAACCCATCCCCAGGGCGAAGGCGTTTTTCTCATCGGCATTCAACGCGGCGGAGTCTTTCTCGCGCAACGTATCGCCGCTCAACTGCAGGCCACTTGGAATATAGAAATCCCTGTAGGCGAGTTAGATATTAATATGCATCGGGATGATTTGGATAGCCGTTCCGCGCCCCCAATTCATCCCACCCACATCCCGGATGACATATCCGGCAAGAGCGTCATTTTAGTGGATGATGTGATTTATCGCGGCCGCACTTGTCGGGCCGCCTTGGATGCCTTAAATGATTACGGGCGCCCCAAACGCATCCAATTGGCGGTCCTGATCGACCGAGGCCACTTGGAATTGCCCATCCGCGCGAATTTTGTCGGCCAAACGGTAGCCACACAGGAGACCGATTTAGTGGAAGTTCGATTGCGCGAAGTGGATGGAGAAGAAGGGGTGATTTTACAAACCGCATGAGCTGGACGCGTCAACATTTGCTGGATATTGAGTCGCTGACTGCCGAAGAAATTACCACCGTCCTGGATACGGCGGCGGGATTCAAGGACGTGGGGCAGCGCGAAATCAAGAAAGTGCCTGCCTTGCGCGGCAAAACGGTCATCAACCTCTTTGTCGAACCTTCCACGCGCACGCGCATCAGCTTTGAATTGGCCGCGCAACGGCTCTCGGCGGACGTCATCAATTTCTCGGCGGAAACCTCCTCGCTGCGCAAAGGGGAAACCTTAAAGGATACCGCCCGTAATTTGGAATCCCTTAAGGCGGATATGTTTATCATTCGCCATAGCGCGGCGGGCGCCCCCCATTTCATGACCCGTTTTTTGGAGGCGCACGTGATCAACGCCGGCGATGGCGCGCACGAGCATCCCACCCAAGCCCTGTTGGATACCTTTACCATTCGCGAGAAAAAAGGGCGGGTACAAGGGCTGAACGTGACCATCCTGGGCGATGTGCTGTTTAGCCGCGTGGCGCGGTCCAACATTTGGGCGCTAATGAAGCTGGGGGCCAAAGTCACCCTCTGCGGCCCGGTCACGCTCGTGCCGAAAAGCTTCGAGCAATTGGGCTGCCGTGTAACCCATCGCATCGAAGAAGCGATCGAGGACGCTGATGTCATCAACCTGCTGCGCATCCAGCACGAACGCCAGCGCAAAACCTTCTTCCCGAGCCTCAACGAGTACACCTCGCTGTTCGGTTTGACCAAGGAACGGCTCGCCAAATGCAAGCCCGATGTCACTATCATGCACCCCGGCCCGATTAATCGTGGCGTGGAAATCGACAGTGACGTGGCCGATGGCAGTCATTCCGTCATTTTGGATCAGGTCACTAATGGCCTGGCCGTCCGCATGGCGGTGCTTTTCCTGGTCAACAGCTGCCGAGCAACGACCGCTACTGCCGCTTAAGTCATCTCCCATCGCTTACGGCCGGCGCCGGTAATGCAAGATCGTGAATTCGGGATGCTCCTTTACCGTTTCCTGCAATTCAAACTGGTCTTCAAACGGCGGGAAAAACGTGTCCCCGACCGGCTGGCGTTTAACTAGCGTTAGAAAAAGATCCGAGCACCGGGGCAAACCCGCCGCATAGATTTCGGAACCGCCGCAGACGAAAAATTGGCGAGGATCGGCCTCTAGATCAATCGCGCTCCAATCGGGGACCACCGATACTCCCGGAATCGCCGTTACGGAGCGACTCAGGACAATCGTCTGGCGTTGGGGTAACGGTTTGCCAATGCTCTCATAGGTTTTCCGGCCCATAACCAGAACGTGCCCAATGGTTTTTTGTTTAAACCAGCGAAAATCCTCCGGCAGATGCCAGGGAATGGTTCCTTGGTGGCCGATGACCCGATTTTCCGCCATGGCGGCGATGGCTTGAAAGCTTTTCATGCAATTAAGAATTCGTTTTAGGCGCGACTTTAGGTGATTCGTGAAAGGACCCGCCCAGGATCGTTTTTAAGGCGGTATTGGCCAGCGCCAGGCCGAAGATGCCCGTGAGCGTCGGCAAACTGCCTAAAGGCTCGCGCGGGCGCCCTCGCACCATTTGGACTTCGGACTCGGGACACGCCTCATCGTAAGCGGCCGTTTCCGGCGCCAACTCGGTAGAATACACCGCCGTAAGGTTCAGCGGCAGTTGGCGATGGCGCAGGCGTTTCCGCACCATCCTCGCCAATGGACAGTGGAGCGAAGCCGACAACGGCCCGACGCGCAAGGCCGTAGGATCCGTCCTGCCGGCGGCTCCCATGGAGGAAACGATGGGGATGCCCCGGGAAATCGCCGCCGAGAGCAGTTCGATTTTGGGCGTCAAAGAATCAATGGCGTCGACCACTAACCCCGGCGGTCCCGCCAAGACTTGGTCCAAAGTGTCGGTGTGAATGAACGTGCGCAGGCACTCGATTTGACAACGGGGATTGATATCGGCCACTCGTTGCCGGGCGATCTCGATCTTTGGCTGGCCCACGGTGGAATGCAGGGCGTAAAGCTGGCGGTTGAGGTTGGAAAGGTTCACCACGTCAAAATCCACCAAGCGCAAATGCCCCACCCCGGCGCGCGCCAGGGCCTCAACCGCATAGCTGCCCACCGCGCCCAAGCCGGCCACCGTCACAAAAGACGACCGTATTTGGGCCAGCCGTTCCGGGCCAAGCAGGCGCAAAGTGCGTGTAAATTGCTCATCGCTCATACTTCATGCGAATACGGGCCACGCGGCCCGGGCGAGGAAGGTAGCGCAAGTGGCGTTTCCGCCCAAGGGCTTTTTCTGCTTTCGGAATGGCGCGCTTGGCCGGGCTCGGAGGGATCGGCAAACCTCGCTCAGCGGAGCCTCCAATGCCGCAGAAAATTTTGCCCGTTTTCCCAGGTTAAAGCGGCAAGTTCTGACGGGTTCATGCCACGCACTTCGGCCACCTGGTTAGCCACCTTTGGCAATAGGGCGGCTTCGGGGAATTCTAACGCTTCATTTGCGTCTGTGGCCGCGGTTAATTTGGGCTTCGGATCCGTCGTGCCCACTAGGTCCGTTTCGATAAACAACCGGTTGGCGGGAATGCGGCGAATGGCCGCGACAAACTTAGGCGAGGGACGATTCAGGATGGCTTGGCCGATGGAAAAATAGGCGTCATATTTACGGCTAAATTCGGCTACTTGTAACTCCGAGCCAGTGAAACCATGGAATACCACCGATTGCCGGGCAGGGGGTTCGGCTTTGAACAGCTGCAACAGCCAATCCCCGGCCCGGACGCAATGTACCATCATAGGACGATCGCGTTTTTTAGCCTCGCGAATTTGAGCCATAAAGACGCGCTCTTGCGTGTCAAATGGCACTGCTAAGTGACACCGATCCAAACCAATTTCACCCACCGCCGAAGGCGTAGCCTGCAGGCATTGCCGCAGCAAATCCAGCCAATCGGCGGAGGCTTCCGCAGCATCCCAAGGATGCAGCCCAAAAGCCGGAATGACCTGGGGAAACTGTTGGGAAAGCGCCGCCACTTCGGGCCAATCCGCCGCGCACGAACCATTGCACAGGAACTGGCGAATACCTTGGGCTTCAGCGTGATCTAGGAAAGCTCCCGCCAGGTTCCCCCATCCCTGCAAGTGCAGGTGCGCATCCCACCAATAGGGCGGATTATTTGTGACGCCGAGCATAGGACCAACATAACGCCGGCTTCAACCAAGGCTAGGGCAAATTGAAAAAGTCTGAAGCGCCAGGAAATCGGCACCGCAATTCCACTTTAAAAAAGCGAACGTAGTTTGAATGAAAAACTCGCCAAGGCGTCAATATGGCAAGGAACTTGCTGATTTCAAAGACAAGAAATTGGTGGTGAAAAGTTGCCGCGGGTTTTCCCGCATAAAAAAGTAAAGAGTGCGCCATGAATACGCATAATAATAATCAATGGAGCCGTCCCAAGACTGGAGGTTTGTACCTCATTGAATTGCGCCAGCGTCTGGCCCGGGGAAAAACCTTGCGCCAGCAGTGTGTTATCCAAGTGAGAGACCTTAATTTGCTGAAACGATCCAGCCAATTGCTGAATCGCCTCAGCACTACGCCCACCACGCCCGTGGAAGTGGCTTGATCGCTTTCTAGGCGCCTGCTGGATACAAACCAGCAGGTTAGCCTATAAGGCTGTGATTTTTTCTCATTTCTTCTTCTCTTAATTTGCCTTTTCGGTCGTATCGCATTGCCACCTGCCTCTGTTTCTGGCAAGGTGTTCCCATTGATTCAATCGATACCGTGAAATGATTTTTCAATGACCGTCCATCGGGTGGGGTGCGCTATCCTGATGCGCGCGGCTGAACCCAGCTAACGGGAACGGCACGATTGAAATATATGAAGAGTCATAACCGATTCGATCAGCATCAAGGTGGTAAAGCTTCTGAGCCGGCAACCCGCCACGCGGGCCCCAGCCCACGCGCGGAAGCCCGCTTCGTGGGTATCGATCTGGGGGCGGAAACCATCAAAATGGTGGAGTTAGTGCGGCAAGACAGCCAATTACGCATTGCCCGCCGCTTGATCTCCGAGCACGGCAAAGAACCCGGACCTTTATTACTTAACTTGCTTAAGGATTGGGATTGGCCCTCCGTTTCTGGCGCCGCCATCAGTGGCCGCCTGAGCCGCCAAGCCCATTTGCCGCGCGTCCCCACCCCGCAAGCCCAAAGCAAAGGGCTGCGCTATCTTTGTCCCAATGCCCCCGCCACGGTGGTCTCGATCGGCAGCCATGGCTTTTCCGTGCTCGAATTGCGCGACAATGGCCGGGAAGTTTACCGCGAAAACAGCCGCTGCTCGCAAGGCACAGGCAATTTCTTGCGCCAGTTGATCGAACGCTTCGCCATGACAGTGGAGGAAGCCAGCGAACTTTGCGCCAGCGTCAGCCAAGCTGCCCCTTTGTCGGGCCGTTGCCCCGTCATTCTCAAGACCGACATGACGCATCTGGCCAATAAGGGCGAAGACAAAGCCCGCATTTTGGCGGGGTTATTCGATGCGGTGTGCGAAAACATCTTCGTGCTCATCAAGCCGGCCATCAGCCCGCCGCAAGTCTACCTGACGGGCGGGGTGAGCCGTTCCCGCCGAGTGCAAATGGTGTTCCGGGACAAACTGGCGCGCAGTGGCATGACCTTGTCCGACTTGCCTTGGGAAGAAAGCATCTATTTTGAAGCGCTTGGCACGGCGTTGATCGCGGCGGAATCCCCGCAACCGGTGCCCGCGCTCGATAAACTGCTGGCGCCCCCGGCCAAAACCCGGCTGGAAAAACTGCCCGCCCTTTCGGCCTCGCTATCGCGGGTTAAACGTTTAACCGCCCAACCGCTGCCCACCGAAATTGCCGAAGCGAAACCGGTTATCCTGGGATTTGATATTGGTTCCACCGGCTCCAAAGCCGTCGCCATTTCCGGGGAAACCGGGGAAACGCTGTGGGAAGGCTATCGCCAGACGGAAGGCGCGCCCGTGGCCGCCTCCCAGGCGTTGCTGGAGCAATTTATCAGCGGTCCCGTGGGGAAATGCCCCGTCGTGGCTTTCGGGGCCACCGGCAGCGGCCGGGAAATTGTCGGTTCGTTGATGACCACGTGCTACGGCAAACAATCGGTCTTCATCTTGAATGAAATCGCCGCCCACGCCGAAGGGGCCACGCACTTTGACCGGCGGGTCGACACCATTTTTGAAATCGGCGGCCAGGACGCCAAGTAC
>MTLE01000730.1_pt1 | contig 23339 bp, 20 predicted proteins | sample 1982461 | NCBI WGS metagenome assembly MTLE01 (sample SAMN05712605, study PRJNA340218) | biofilm metagenome | isolation source: sample SPL anode biofilm adapted to -200 mV | place: USA | collected 2012-02-03
AAGTGTACGATGAACAATGCCTGAACTAACGAAGATCTATTCAGTATGCAGCTGGATACTGCAAGTTCAACATATGGATAACTTACGGTATGCAGCTGCATACTGAACGTTACACAGCTGCATACCGGATAGTTGCTCGTATATAAAAAGATAAAAGCTTAGGAGTCTTTTGTTTATGATCCTATAAGAAAGGCCTGAGCATTACTGCCCAGGCCTTCTTGATGTATTATATAAACAATGTGTATTGCTTTATCTGTCTTACAAGGTCCTTTCCGGATACAAGGTGTCCCACCAGGCGGAATCATCCTGCAGGTATTTTGCAAACCAGGCAAATATGGAGTTCTGCCATCCAATTCGTTTGCTGTAGCCAACAATTCCATGATTTTCGCCATCTACCTGAATAAACTCTACGGTTTTTCCAAGCAGTTTCAATGCAGCGAACATCTGTATACTTTCGCCTACAGGCACGTTGGTATCTGCATTTCCGTGTAAAAGGAGTAAGGGAGTCTTGATCTTATCTGCATTGAACAGGGGACTTTGTTTCGTGAATAGTTCCGCATTGTTCCATGGATAGCTTCCGGCATTGGCAACGGCGCAATAGCCATATCCCCAATAGCCTTCACCCCAGTAACTGCTTAGTGCGCTGATACCGGCGTGACTAATGGCCGCAGCAAACAGATCGGTGCGGGTTTGCAGGTATTGTGTCATAAAACCACCGTAGCTTGCGCCGATACATCCAATCTTTTTGGCATCTACAAAAGGGTGTTCCTGACAGAATGTTTCTGTTCCCTTAATAATTTCATCGGCTGTAACCTTACCCCAGGCATTTACATGGCGGGCAGAGAATTCTTGTCCGAATCCGGTTGTTCCGCTGGGGTTCAATGTATACACAACATATCCTTGTGCCGCATACATGTGCATCGAATAACGAGCTTCCAAGGCTCTGTTTGTTGGAGATGTACCGCCGTAATAATAGACGATCATCGGGTATTTTTTGGTTTTGTCGAAGTTGGGTGGCAGGTAATAACGTCCCTGGATTGTTGTCCCTTCATCCGAAATGAAATTCCAGTCATGTACTTCGCCAAATGTAATGTCTTGTAGTTTTTCGGCAGACAAATCGTAAACCAATCTGCTCTTGGATCCTTTCAGATCGTAGGTGTACAACCGGTTGGCATTGGAAACACTCTGTCCGTAATACATCAGTACCGGAGCGGTCAGGGCAAGGCTGTACGAATTGATGACATCTTCCGTAACAGCTACAGGTTTAATCTGTCCCGTTTGCGGATTACAGCAAAATATACGCTGGTAATCTTTGTCTTCTGCCATGAAATAGATCTGCTTGTCGTATATATTCCATACGCCGCCTACTACACTGGGGTCAAACTCTTTGGTAAGGGCTTTTGCTTTACGAGTTGCAAGATCAAATACAAAAAGCTGACCGTCGTACGAGTTCGAGATCTGTCCCTCTTTTACATTCAGTCCGATGCCATCGAATGCATCGCCCGATCCGGAAACCAGTAATTGTTTTCCATCCGGCGAAAAGGTAGCCTGACTTACATAAGGAGCTTTTTCCCACAAGGTGTCAACCGCCATTGTCTGCAGGTCGAGTTTATAGGTGGAGTTTCTCGAAAAGGGTAGGGAAGTGAGTACCCGTTCGCTGGTGCTGAACAATATATAGCGGCTATCGGCGCTAACGTCGTTCAGATACGTACTGTTGTGTCCGTAGGTCAACTGTTCCATCAGGCCTGTCGACAATACATACCGATGTATAAAACTACGGTTACGCCATCCCGGTAAGCGGTCGGACGGTTCAAGTACACGGATAAGGTCTGAGTTTTCTTTGGGTCCTTCTTCTTCAATAGAAAAGAGCAGCGTTTTTTCATCCGGAGTAAACTGAAAACTGCCTTTAGGTAGATCGTCTACCAATTTTACTTTTTCCATTGTTTTGGGATCCATTACAATCAGCTCGGTTCCCTTCATACCTGTGGCTGTGTAATATAGCTTGTTGCTTACAGGCATCCAGCGTGCATCTCTGGCAGAACCGTCTTCTGTAAACAATACTTTGCCTGTGGCAACATCGGTAAGCTGGGTATATTGTTTGCTTTTACCAGCAGTAAATCGTTCAATGTATTTTACCAACGCATACTTTCCGTTGGGTGAAAGGCTTACTCCCGAAAAGTCTTTGCCTTCAATTATATTATTTACCGTATAGCGGGCATTGGGGTTTACTGATGCCTCTACAACAGCTTTTCCTTTACTTTTAAACCCGGCTTTCAGTACAGGTTCGGCCGGATCGTTATCTGTAGTGAGGTATTTAATCACCACCTCGTAACGGCGGGGCTCAAGGGTGAGTTGCGATGAGGCAGATCCGGCTTTACTTTGAGTAGAGTCGACAGAACTCTTTTCGCACACCTTCTTGTCGTCTACGTATACTTCAAAGCGTCCGGTCCCTTCTACCTCCAAAGTTCCTTTTACAAAGCGGTCGCTGTTCAGGTAAAACGAACATACATGCAGTCCGTTAATCCCTTTTTGATAGGCTAACCGAACAAATCCGGCGGTGTCGGTTTCCAATGTAGTGGCCTGTTGTAACACTTTCCCGAAAGCCAGAGGGGTTTTCATCAGGTTGTTAAGCTCAAAAGCTTTGCCGTTAACATTCAGACTGTCGGATATGACAGGCTTTTGAACGGCAAACGGTCCGGCGTGTTTAAATTGGCGGACTTTAATATCTTCTGCTGCCGAAACCGAAACAGATGCCAATAGCAGAAGACAGGCTGCGTTTTTTATTAAATTCATTATTCAGGTATTATGGTTTATATAACAATTACTGTAATTTTCCTTCCCATACAAAGCATGAGGTAAATTGGTCCTTCAGATTAGTCGGCTTTTTAAAGAGACCGAATACCGATGATCCGGAACCCGACATCGATGCATATACTGCACCCTCTTCGTAAAGAGCATTTTTTAGGGCTTCTATTACGGGTTGTTTCGCAAAAACACTCTTCTCAAAAGCGTTAAACATAACTTCACGCCATTCTTCTACAGGCATCTCGATGATCTTCTTCAGAGAAACAATGGGTTGAGCTGGTTTTACAAGAGAATAGGCTTCGGGGGTGGATACCGATATGTCCGGTTTGATCAGGCACAGGTGATAGTCTTGTAAAGACAGGTTAACCGGTTCAAAGATATTTCCGATACCTGAAGCAAAAACGGGTTTGTTTCGGATAAAGAAAGGACAGTCCGCTCCCAGGGTAGAAGCCATAAGTTCTAAATGTTCTTCCGGAATCCGGAGTGAACAAAACTCGTTTATAAGCTTCAGCATACATGCTGCATCGGCCGATCCTCCTCCCAATCCGGCTCCGAATGGTATGTTTTTCAGTAAACGAACCTCTAGCGGAGGGATATCGTATTGAGACTTTAAGAGATTCAGCGCCTTTATAACCAGATTCTTTTCTGCTGGGCCATCCACCGGAATTCCACTTTGTATGAACGTGGATTCGTTGGACTGCACCACTTCAAGTGCATCCTTAACAGGAATAGGATAGAATACCGTTTCGATGTTATGATAACCATCCGGTCGCTTACTTACAATATCCAGTCCCAGGTTAATTTTGGCATTAGGGAAACAAATCATATATTTTCTTTTTAGATATTCAACGTTACTTTTTCCCGTGGTCGATCAGGCATCTTTTTTTCCAGTGGCCTCCCTTATAATAAATATAAGTAGCCACCATGCCCAAGGCTATACTTAATCCGATTGCCCACCATATTCCGGTCCTTCCAAGCTCTCCGCTAAGCCAGTAGGCAAGCGGAATGCGGATGATCCATAGAGTAATCAGACTGGTAACCATAGTGAACAGGGTGTCGCCGGCGCCTCTGAGGGCTCCGTTATATACATTTAATGTGCCATGTATAATGAAAAAACCGCCTACAATTAATAGATATTCTTTACCGATGGCGATTACTTTCGGATCGTGGGTAAAGGCTCTCATCAATTCTTCGCCAAAGAAGAAAACGGCTGCAAAGGCCAAAAGGCTGAATACGGCATTCACACTCATTGAAAAACGAAGTCCGGTTTTTACGCGGTCGAATTTTCCGGCCCCGATGTTCTGTCCTGTAAAAGCAGCTAAAGCACCCGAAAGAGTCAGTATTGCCTGAGTAATGATCGTATCTATTTTGCCTGCAGCCCCATAAGCTGTCAGTGTGTCTGTGCCAAAACTGTTTACAATACCCAATAAAGCAATCAGTCCCAACGAGATGGCGCATTGCTGTACGCTGGTGGGGAGACCGATCCTGAGGCCTTGCTTGAACAGTTTCATATCAAAGACCAGGTCCTCCTTCTTGATAGAAAGTAACGGATGGCGGTCGTTGATATAGAAAAGAGCTATACACATGGCGATTCCCTGAGCTGCTACGGTTGCCCGTGCCGCACCTTCAATGCCCCAACCGAATCCAACAATAAATAATACGTCGAGCACCACGTTTAGCAGGGTGGAGACAAGGATAAAAATCATAGGACGATTTGACTCTCCAATGCCTCGCAGAATAGAAACGATGCTGTTGAATGTTACAAACAGAAATGTACCTCCGATATAGATCTTAAAGTATTTTACAGCCTCGGGTATAACTTCGGCAGGGGTGTTGGTTAGTCGGAATATAGGTTCGGCAAATATGATTCCCACTATCGATAAAATGATTCCGGAAACCAGCATGAATATAAAGAAAGACGAAAAAGCCCGTTGTACCATTTTATACTGGCGTGCACCGAAGTATTGCGATACAACCACCGATACACCGCTTCCAATTCCTATTACGAGCGAAATGATAAAATAATAAATGAAAAAAGAGGCACTAACGGCTGCAAGCGCTTCTTTACCCAAAAATTGTCCTACTATGATGCTGTCGGTTATATTATATAACTGTTGTAGTATATTGCCAATAAGTAACGGAACTGCAAATCGTACAATCACCCTCCACACAGGGCCCCTGGTTAGGTCGCCCGTTCTTACCTCTTCTGTACTGGTCCAATTTTGATTTTCCATTCACTTCTGTTTACAGGTCTTTCAGCAAAATTTTGTCATTTGCCTGATACATGTCATTTCTGGTTTTAAGTAATGTTTCCCACTCCCGGTTTACAAGTCCCGAAGTGTCTATCTTGAAGTTTTCGGAACCGAATTCATCCATTTTACTTAGCAGGTAACTTACCGTAATTTTATGAATGTCTAACGCCGGTTGATAATACATAACCCGATCGTCTTCTCCATAGTTTACCTCAATGATGATTTTTAACTCTGTAAGATGATACAATATCTGAGTTGTGATACGGATAGGGATACAATATTGTTCGGATATTTCATCTGCAGTATAGGGTTTCTCTCCCTTTTCAAACCGCTTTACAATTAGGGAAGCGATCAGTAAAGTTAGGAAATCATTGTAACGTCTGCTGATACTTTTGGTGTCGCGGTCGAAACTGAACTTCTTTACATTCTGAGATGCGTAGGAAAGTTCGGCTCCGAAAAGACAGATCAACCACGAGAGTTGCAGCCAGAGTAACAAGAGTGGAAGGGCTGCAAAGCTACCATAGATGGCGTTGTATTTAGAAACCCAAATCTGTCCGCTAATGTATATAAACTGAAAAAACTGAAAGGCACAACCGGCAATGACACCGGCAACCAGACCGTTTACAAACTTAACCTTGGTGTTGGGCAACGAGATGTACAATGCCGTAAAGGCCATGATGGTGATAACGTAGGGAGCAACGTTCAGTATCACGCCAACTATAGGGCTGAGCAACACAAACTCGCTGAGGTAGGTGCTCTGCATGGTAGACATGAAAATTGTCGAACCACTCGAGATAGTCATAAGTAGCGGCAGTAAAATGAAAAGAGCCAGGTAGTCTGTTATCTTACGGTGCCACGGACGTGACTTCTGGATTTGCCATATGTCGTTAAAGGTATCTTCTACAGACGATATCAGGTTGATTACTGTATAAAACAGAAGCAATAACCCGATTCCAATAATTACTCCACCCTGGGCCTCGGCCAGATAACGATCTACATACTCGAATGCTTTAATCAGTTCGAGTTCGTGCCCCGGAAAATAGGTGAAAAATTCCTGTCTAACAGTATCCTGAAGTCCAAATCCCTTGGCAATTCCAACAATAACGGCCAACATGGGAACGATGGAAAGAAGCGTGCTGAAGGTAAGTGCCGATGCTTTGGTTTGCAACTCCTGATTAATAAATCCCCTTACAGCCAAAATGACAGTCTTTATCGCATTAAAATAAAAGACCTTCAGTCCGCTGACTTCACTTTCCGTTATCCGCCAGATGTCGTAAGTGATAAAGCGAATTGTCCACGACAATAATTCGTTTACGCGTTCGCTGAATGGTATTTTCTCCTTATTTTTCATACGAAAATCATTACGTGCTCTTTTTAAGATAAACATTCAAAAAAAGAATTGCAGCAGACCTATAAGCCGGGTTCTGTACCTTTGTCCGAAAACAAAGGCGTCTGCCATTTATCTCGACCAGTTGTCGCCAACTGGCTCTAGCGGTCTACCCCCCGGCATCGGACGAGCAATCCTACTGCGCCGGTATACATGACCTTACAACCCATAAGACGTACGGCATCGCGTATTGCTACGCAACCCGGTGAGCTCTTACCTCACCTTTTCACCCTTACCGGCATGCCGGCGGTTATTTTCTGTTACATTACTCTGCTCTCACAAACAGCTTCCCGTTAGGAAGTATGGTGCTCTGCGTTGCCCGGACGTTCCTCCCACATAGAATGTGAGCGACAGACCGGTCTGCTGCAATGACGCAAAGATAGATTTTTTTTGTTGATTTCTCCTATTATTATGTCAGTAAAGAAAAAACATTCTGCCGTAGTTGCTGTTATAATACATATATGATGACCTTTTGACAGTTGATTATTTCTTAAAAAAGTACCTTGTTATACCTGTTACTGTTAACACCGGTTAAGCAATGAGTATGAGGAGTTAAAAGAGATAAAAAATAACTGCAAAAAAGAATAATTGCACGTTTTTTGAACTTAATTTGTCGCAAGAAAAGTGTTAAATTTAAGTTTTAAAAAATAAGATGAATATGAATACAACGATGAAAAATGTACTTGGTATTGTCTTGGTAGCGGTAGTTAGTTCCGGTCTTACTATTGGAGCAAACGCTTACATGAACAGACAGCATGCGAATGTTGCTACAGTAGATAACTCGTATGGATTTAATCAGCCTTTGCGACTAACGAACTACAGCGGTGTTGCAGCCGAGAATACGGATTTTACAATGGCGGCCGAACGTTCGGTACACGCTGTTGTCCATATCAAATCGGTAACAGAAGTTCAGGTGTCCGGCGGACAATACATGGATCCGTTTGAGTTCTTCTTTGGAAACGGACGCGGAAATCAGCCAAGACAACCGCAAAAGCGGGTAGGAGCCGGTTCGGGGGTTATTATCTCGACAGATGGTTATATTATTACAAATAATCATGTAATCGACGGAGCATCGGAATTGGAAGTTACGTTAAACGACAACAGGAAGTTCAAAGCCAAAGTGATCGGTTCGGATCCTTCAACAGATATTGCACTTATAAAAGTAGATGCCAAGGATCTTCCCACCATCCCGTTTGGTGATTCAGAGCAACTCAAAGTGGGAGAATGGGTATTGGCAGTAGGTAATCCTTTTAATCTTACTTCTACTGTAACAGCAGGTATAGTAAGTGCAAAAGGCAGGTCTATTTCCACTGGTAGCGATGAAGATGTAAGTAAGATACAATCATTCATTCAGACCGATGCGGCTGTAAATCCGGGTAACAGCGGAGGAGCTTTGGTAAATACCAAAGGAGAACTGGTTGGTATTAATACGGCTATTTATTCTGAAACCGGGAATTTTGCCGGATATTCATTTGCAGTACCTATGAGTATTGCCGGTAAGGTTGTACAGGATTTAAAACAATATGGTAATGTTCAGCGAGCCATTCTGGGTGTTTCTATTCTCGATGTATCAAAATTAAATGATGAACAGAAAAAAGATGTGAAAGTAACCGAAGGAGCTTGGGTTGGTGGATTTGCAATGCCTAGTTCGGCTAAAGATGCAGGAGTTGAGATTGGAGACGTGATTGTTGCCGTTAATGATGTTGCCGTGCGTTCTACCAGTCGTCTGCAAGAGGAGATCAGTAAGTACAGACCGGGTGACAAGGTAAAGATTACCGTAAACCGCAAGGGTGTGCAGAAAATATTCAATATTGAATTACGTAATATGCAAGGTAATACCAAAATACTTGATAAGGCAGATCCTTCTGAAGTATTAGGTGGAGCATATCAAGAGCTGTCCGATAAGCGCAAGAGAGAACTGGGGGTTAACTACGGTATCGAGGTAACAGGTGTAACTAACGGTAAGTTGAAAGATGCGGGCATAAAGAAGGGATACATTATCATGTTGGTGAACGACGAGAAAATTAGTACTCCCGAAGATCTTGAACGTATTGTAGATAGTATTCTAAAAGGCAGATCGAGCGAACAGGGACTGTTTATCAAAGGATTTTATCCGAACGGTAAAACAACTTATTATGCGATCAATCTATCAGAATAAAGGTTAAAAGGATAGTTAATAGGCAAAAGATTGTTAAAGGTTTTTAATTGGTCGAGGCATAGGGTGCCCTCGGCCAATACTTTCAATTATTTTTGTTATCTTTGCACCCCGAATTTGTCAATTAAATTAATTGAATGAGACAGTTAAAGATTACAAAGTCCATCACCAATCGCGAAAGCGCTTCATTGGATAAGTATCTTCAGGAAATTGGCCGTGAAGACCTTATTACAGTTGAAGAGGAAGTAGAATTGGCGCAGGCTATTAAAAGAGGAGATCGTAGAGCGTTGGAAAAATTAACCAGGGCTAATCTACGTTTTGTTGTTTCAGTTGCTAAACAGTACCAGAATCAGGGATTAAGTTTGCCCGACCTTATTAACGAAGGAAACCTCGGACTGATCAAGGCAGCAGAGAAGTTTGACGAAACGAGAGGCTTTAAGTTTATTTCGTACGCTGTATGGTGGATTCGTCAGTCCATTCTTCAGGCTTTGGCAGAACAGTCAAGGATTGTTCGTTTGCCCTTGAACCAGGTTGGCTCGCTGAATAAAATCAGCAAGGCCTTCTCTAAATTCGAGCAGGAAAACGAGCGCAAACCTTCACCGGAAGAGCTGGCCGATGAATTGGATATTCCTGTAGATAAGATTTCGGATACACTGAAAGTGTCCGGACGTCATATCTCTGTGGATGCTCCCTTTGTGGAAGGCGAAGACAACAGCCTTTTAGATGTGCTTGTGAATGACGATGCTCCCATTGCGGACCGTGCGTTGATGAACGAATCATTGGCTAAGGAAATTGACAGAGCATTAGCTACGTTAACCGAAAGAGAATGCGAGATAATCAAAATGTTTTTCGGTATTGGAAGTCAGGAGATGACACTAGAAGAGATTGGCGACAAATTTGGCCTCACTAGAGAGCGCGTCCGCCAGATCAAGGAAAAAGCAATCAGAAGATTAAGACAGGGTACTCGTAGCAAACTGCTCAAATCGTATTTAGGATAACTTCGTAAAGTAGTTGTCGCAAGGCCTTCAGTCGGCAGACTGAGGGCCTTTTGTTTTTTATTACACCAGTATAAATTGTTTTCCGGCTACCTCTTTCCCTTTGTAGTACACCGAAAGTTTCCAGATACCTTTTTTGTCTTCCACAGGTTCCCATACAGTATCTCCCAGAAAAAAACGGAAATCGTTGCTGCTTATATAGTAGGTGCCTTCAAAGGGCGGAGCTATATTCCCTTGTTCATCTGTAAATGGTGGATGGTCGATCCTATATTCCAATACTTCTCCTTTTGCTTTTTTTACAGACAAGATCAATCCGAATTCTACACCGGTTTCAGCATTTATCTCGAGTGTGTGTTTGCGTATTTTAGGAAGTTCTTTGGATTCGCGGTCCCATGCTGTATATAGTCCAAAGCTGCAGATTTCGAATTCAGGTTTTAATCTTGGCATACATGAAAATAATTTGGATTTGTATTAAATGCAAATATAGGCTTTTTGCAGGATAAGGAAAACCGTATAAAAAAAGATGCCGGCTAAAGGGGGTAACCTTTGCCGGCATCTTACAGGGAAGTATACTTATTTGTACTCTTTACCTTTAAAGAACATGCTATTCCTTAAGCCATTTGTCTAACCAACGGAAGAACACACGTTGGAACAGTATACCGTTTTGAGGCTGAGCTATCCAATGGTTTTCGTCGGGGAAGATGAGCATTTCGGAAGGAATACCTCTCAACTGAGCTGCATTAAAGGCGCTCATACCCTGAGAAGCCAGGATGCGGTAATCTTTTTCGCCGTGAGTTACCAGAATAGGGGTGTCCCATTTGTCTACAAACTTATGAGGAGAGTTGGCAAAGGTACGTTGGGCTGTAGCATTGCTTTTATCCCAATAGGCTCCACCCATATCCCAGTTGGCAAACCACATCTCTTCGGTTTCAAGGTATTGTTGCTCCAGATTGAATATACCTGCATGAGCGATAAAGGCCTTAAAGCGTTTGTTATGGTGTCCGGCAAGCCAGTACACTGAAAAGCCTCCGTAGCTTGCGCCTACAGCACCCAGGTGGTCTTTATCAACATAGGGTTCTTTTGCCAGCTCGTCGATGGCTGAAAAGTAATCTTTCATATTCTGACCGCCGTAATCGCCACTGATCTGCTCGTTCCATTCTTGTCCGAAGCCCGGAAGTCCCCTGCGGTTCGGAGCTACCACGATGTATCCCTGTGATGCCATGATGGCCAGGTTCCAGCGATACGACCAGAATTGACTTACTGTGCTTTGCGGACCACCCTGACAGTACAGAATAGCCGGATATTTCTTGGCAGGATCAAAATGAGGAGGATATACCACCCAGGTAAGCATTTGCTTGTTGTCGGTTGTTTTGATCCAACGGGATTCCGACTTAGGCATGTTTAGCTGATCCAGAATGGCTTTGTTCTCGAAACTTATTTCGGTCGCTTCGCCGGATTGTGTGTTTACGGCAAATACTTCGGAAGGGTTTACCTGCGACTGGCGGATAGCTACCATTGTATTACCAACCGAATGCATGCTTACATAGTCGTACTGACCATTGGTGATCTGACGGATCTGTTTGTCGGCAACGCCTACCTGCCAGATATGGGTTACAGCCTCTTTACAAGCAATCATGTACAGCGATTTTCCATCGGGAAGCCACTGGATGGCATCCGCATTATAATCGAACGACTGTGTCAGATCTTGCTTTTCGCCGGTTTCGAGATTGGCAACAAAGAGTCTTTTTTTGTCAGATTCATATCCGTCGCGCTCCTGACTAACCCAGGCGATGGATTTACCGTCGGGCGAGAACTGGGGCATAATGTCGTATCCCATCATTCCTTCTGTAAGGTTGCGGGTGTTTTTACTTGCCAGGTCGTAAATGTAAATGTCTGAGTTGGTAGATAACGCATACGCTTTACCCGTTTTCTTTCTGCTGGCATAGGCAATCAGTTTGCCGTCCGGGCTCCAGGCCAGGTCTTCAATTCCGCTGTTTGGTTTCATCGGACACTCAAAAGGCTCACCTTCCATAATGTCTGCCATGTCCGTAAGTCCGCTTTCAGTTACAGAAGCAACAAAAGGATGAGGAACGGTTTCCACCCATTCGTCCCAATGCTTGTAAAGTAAATCATCTACAACACGCCCGGTAGCCTTGGGAAGATCGGCATATAAATCCACGGTACGTTGTCCGAATTTAATGTCCTGGATGTATAACACCTTCGATTCGTCCGGCGAGAAAGCAAAAGCATTGATCCCGTTTTCGAGCTTGCTCAACTGTCTGCGGTTACTTCCGTCTGCATTCATCACCCAAATCTGCGAAGATCCGCTTTCGGATGATAGGAAGGCTATCTCTTTACCGCCTTTAATCCAAACAGCATTTTGTTCGCTTTGGGGAGTTTCTGTAATCTGTTTCTTGTCGCTGCCATCTGCATTAACAACAAACAACTCGCGATTGCCTTTATTCTGTTCAACACTGATAAAGGTAACTCCGTAAAGAACTTTGCTCCCATCCGGAGAAACTTGTGCATCACTTACGCGGGCCATGCTATACAGTACTTCTGGAGTAAGCACTCCATTTTCCGATTTCACCTCTGTACGTTTGATCAGGGGTGCTGCTTCGTCCGTTTTTTTAGTTTCCTGCGTACAGGCGCCAAGTAAAACGGATGTTGCCATTACCATTGTTCCGATAGATTTATTCATTAATTTATATTATATTATATTTTGAATGCGAAAGTACTAAATTTAATTTATATCTTTGCATATCTAAATTTAAGAACTGACTGGTATGAAGAAGATTTGGTTATTTGGAGCCGCTATCGCTATGGTTGTGTCGTTCGGCTCATGTAAACCTAAACAGAGTGCTTATAAGGCCGCTTACGAACAAGCAAAAGAGAAAGAGATGACTACAGCTCCCGCACAAGTTGAGGAAGAGGTGATTGCTCCGGTATCAAAGCCCAGAACATCAAGTGCTGCGGTTCGTCAGGAAAGAGTTACTGCTGTTACAGGTGAAGACGCAAACGGTTTGAGACGCTACAGCGTTGTAATCGGTAGTTTTAAAAATAAAACAAATGCATATGCATTGAAAGAACGTATGCAGAATGCAGGTTACAAGGCAATCCTTGCTCAGAACGAAGAAGGTATGTTGCGTGTAATTGTTTCAAGTTTCGATGAAAAGGCTGATGCTGCTGATAGCCGCGATGCCATTAAAGCAAAATATGCACCTAATTTCCAGGATGCCTGGTTGTTGGAAAGACAATATTGATTTTGCAATTGAATATCTGAAGCAACAGGCTGCAGGTTATAAAACAAGGGAGATCCGGTTTCGGACCTCCCTTGTTTTGTATCAGGAGTTTTTATGCAGATGTATGATTCGCTGGTTGCTGCTTCCTCTGAACGCCAGCGACGGGTTAAATAATTCCCGGTCGAAACGGCCGTCCACAAGCACATCGATGTAGGGAAGACAGGCCTTCAATGCCGTTGATTGCACCATCTCTTCGTACGTATAGCCTGTATAGCACCAGACTGTCAGGTTTGTTTCCTCCTTCAATATTTTAAGAAGCATCCGGGCTCCTTCTGGGTGGAACATCGGATCTCCCCCCGAGAGAGTGATGCCATCTAAAAGGGGATTCCTGCAAATCTCTGTCAGCATATCTTGAAGCATCTCTTCCGTAAGCAGCGTTCCTTGCTGTGGGTTCCAGCTTTCGGGATTGTGGCAACCCGCACAATGATGACTACAGCCGGCAAGGTAGATGGCATACCGAAGTCCGAAACCATCGGAGATGGTCTCGGGATAAATATTCAGTACGCGTATGTTTTGGGCGATCAGTTGTTTAACGTCATCCATCTTACCGGTGCTTGATACGATCTTTTTCTTCAGCCTTTTTGGATGAATTCCAGCTATCCAGATTTCCGGTAAGATAACCTGTGATACGGCGCAGACGCAGGATGTTTTCTCCACGGCAAACCGGACATTTGTCGTATATCACTCCCTTGTATCCGCATTGTTTACAGGTGTCTACCGGATGGTTGATAGAGCCGTACCCAATCTGCTGATCATACATAACCTTTACAATCTTAAGAATGGCGGAAACATTCTTCTTCGCTTCGCCGTCCAGCTCCACGTATGTGATATGTCCCCCTCCGGTGAGGGCATGAAAAGGGGCCTCTTTTTTTATCTTTTCAAGGATAGATATTGGTTCCTTCACGTCGATATGAAATGAATTTATGTAGTAGTCGCGATCGTTCACGCCGGGGATGATGCCGTAAACCTTCCGGTCTATCTTTGTAAAACGTCCGGATAATCCTTCGGCTGGTGTTGCCAGAACAGAATAGTTGAGTTTGTATTTATCCTTGTATTCGTTTACCACCTGATTCATCACCTCGAGGGTTTCGTACAGGGTTTGCCATGCCTCCATGTGGCGTGCATGACCTTCGCCATAAAGAGCCACCATGGCATTGTGACCGCCGATAAAGCCAATACCCAGAGTTCCGGTTCGAATGATATCGCCCACTTCATCGTTTGCCTGCAGCGTTGATCCTCCTTTCCAGACATCATTGCCCATCATGAAAGGAAACTGACGGGCCAGAGCGGTGCGTTGGTATTGATAGCGATCGTACAGCTGTTCGGCAATAAGTGCACACATGCTGCGTACGGATTCTATAAAAAGCTGTTTTGCCTCCTTGCGGATAGTGTGTTTGTCGCCGTCCGGATGTAATTCTTCGGCCTCCCGTCTTGCCTTGATTGCCAGACGAGGCATATTTAAAGAGGTGAAGGACAGGTTCCCTCTGCCCAGCGAGCTCTTTTCGCCGTGCATATTTTCGTATACCCGCGTACGACATCCCATGGATGCCACTTCGTAACGATATCGTTTCGGATCGTCTGCTTTCCAAAGGGGATTCTGGTTAAAGGGGGTATCCAGAAAGATAAAATTAGGGAATAAAGCAACCGAGGTTGTCTTACAGGCTTCCAGTAACAGGTCGAAGTTAGGCGCATCAAAAGCAATCTCTCCGCTCATGGCCTTATCGAAATCGGCCATAGCCTTGTTATAATCGGCTTCGGTATAAGAAACACCCTCTTTCACCTTAAATATCTGTATCGGAAATACCGGAACTTCTCCTTGTCCCAATCCTTCGCTTGTGGCGGCCAACAACTCCCTTATAAGCAGGCGTCCTTCGGCCGAAGTATCCGTTCCATAGTTGATGGAGCTGAAAACCACCTGGTTTCCTCCACGGGAGTGCATGGTGTTTAGGTTATGGATGAATCCCTCCATGGCCTGGTGGGTATCTTTCCGGGTGGCTTTAAGCGATCGTTCCCAGATAGCTGAAAGATTTTGAGAGGAAAGTATAATATTTTCCTGTTTCAGCATTTCCAGAATAACCTCAGATTGCTCTTCACTCCATTGAATGGACTGGATAGACCCGGTTAGCCGGTTGCGCAATTGACTCTCGTTGGAGTCTGCGTTATCCCGACTGATGTTATGAAGAAAAGAGATAAAAGTGGTAAGGTGTTTTATAAAGGTCTTGCGAACGCCTTTAGCCATAAAGAAATCGAATGCCGGAATGGATTGTCCGCCGTGCTGTTCGTTCTGGTTTGTCTGAAAAATGATGGTGGCCAGTGTCGCATAGCTCTGTATCGACTGTGGGGTACGGATGGAACCGTTCTTTGTACGGAATCCTCTTTCAAAAAGATCGTCCAGGTCGTACTGTATGCAGGTGGTTGTTTTGGTTGGATAATAATCAAGGTCGTGTATATGTATATCGCCGTTGCGGTGTGCTCTTGCATACTTAATACCCAACAGGTATTTATTGGCATAATCTTTGGTTACCTCCGAGGCGAATGTCATCATCTGACCGGCAGGGGTGTGGGCAGACATGTTGGCATTGCTCAGATTCACATCATTTTTCTCGATAGCCACAATCCCGTCCATCACCTGTTTCATGTGTGTCTTCTTATCGCGCTCGATGGTACGCCATTCACGATAGATAATATACTTTTTGGCTACGTAAGGGTTGCGTACCATAAGTTCTTTTTCTACCAGATCCTGAATCTCTTCCACACTGATTTGAGTGCCCACAATTGCCGAGGCTACTTTCTCGGCAACTTGATCGATGGTACTGTTTTCTTCCTGAATGCCACTGGCTCTGTATGCTTTCAGAACCGCATTCTTAATCTTGTCGATGGAAAAAGCTTCGCTCATACCATCGCGCTTGGTAATTAAAATGTTCGAATACATCTTGTATAACTTGTTTGAATGTTCATACCCCTGATCCTCGCAGGGTGTAACAATGCGTGCAAAGGCAGGTCTTCTGACTCGCTTCCTCCGGACGCCTTCCCGTTTTTAAGGTTCTTTTGAAACCCGAACAGTGGCAAAGAAATGTCCGTACGTTTTAATGAAGCTCACAGCAGCGGGACTGTTCGGGATTTTCACCCGATTCCCTATTAATCCCTTTCTCCGGATGGAGAGAGAGAACCATTGCGACAACAAAGATAAATGAATACTTTTCAAAAAGGCAAAAAAATACCCAACTATCTCTCGTCGTTTTGTGAAAAATGAAACAACGAGCAGCTAGTTGAGTCTTTCTTTATTGTACGATAGGTGTTACAGCTTAGCCCCGTAAGCCAGATCGCCCGCATCGCCCAATCCGGGGATGATGTAGGAGTGATCGTCCAGTCCTTCGTCCAGTGCCGCAATCCAGATGGTACAGTTTTCCGGCATTTTTTTCTTAAGATATTCCAGAGCAGGCTTACTGCAGATAATGGAAGCTACGTGTACATGTGCAGGAGCTCCTTTGGTAAGCAGTGCTTCGTAAGCCAGTTCCATGGAGCTGCCTGTTGCCAGCATAGGATCTGTCACGATAAGCGTTTTTCCTGTGATAGATGGAGAAGCAATGTATTCGATATGGATATCGAAATTAAGCCTGTCTTTGTATTTACGGTAGGCAGATACAAAAGCATTTTCGGCATTGTCTAAATAACTTAAGAACCCGTGGTGAAATGGAAGTCCGGCACGAAGGATGGTGCTTATTACCACTTGGTTGTCTGGAGTGTTCATTGGAGCGATTCCCAATGGAGTAGGGATGTTCTTTTCGCTGTAAGCGAAATCTTTACTGATTTCGTAAGCCATGATTTCGCCGATTCTTTCAATATTACGACGAAAACGAAGGCTGTCATGCTGGATATTCACGTCCCGCAACTCGGCAACAAACCGGTTTAATACGGTGTTGGATTCTCCAAGATTCACTATTTTCATTCGGATGTATAACTTTGTTTATTAAAATTCCGAACGCAAATGTACAAATAAAATGGAAATAGAGAATAACGTCTGTTAAAGTTACTCTCTATTTCTTTATTTATTAACGATAAATTGATTTAGTTTACATATACAGATGTCTCTGTTCGTACGGTTGGACGGATGGAAATCTCCTCTTTATCCTTACCTCTTTTAATAAGGAATGTAGTTACATTGGTGCCAACCGGATTTACGTAGGGGGTGAAATTATACAGATAGGAGAACCCTGTTATATTGGATGGGTTCTTGAAGAAGTCGGCTATCTTGGGATAATTCATCACATTCCAATACATACAACGGCTAAATCCGTTTGCATCCGTAAATTGAGTGGCCGGATCGCGTAAATCCATTGTGAGGGTTATGAATTGCTTGTATGCAGAGGTAAACTCATCCGATGAATAATTCATTTTCTGATTACCGATGCGTTCTATCACATCGCCGGCCTTTATTCCTGCAGCTTCAGCTGGTGAGCCTGGCTCAACCTCCGCAATACGTTCCAAACGGTTTATGTCGTAGCTTATTCCGGTGTAGTTGTAATTCTTTACATCTACTTTTACAGGAACATTTCGTGTATATTTTACAAAAGGATACTGCAGGCACATTAAAGGAATATGGATGGCTGCATAATCATCCAGCCGGTATGACTCCGTAAGAAGTTCGTTGGATTCGCATTCCCACACAACCTGGCCGTGCAACACTTTCTGATCGATGAATCTGAATCCGAATTGAAGCAGGTAAGGAGCTTTCGATTCGACCGACCCTACTGATAGGAAAGGTAATTCAATCATCTTTCCGGATGCTGCAAAATAACGGAATGTTTTTTCCGCTGGTTGAGCACCGTTAGTTACAGCTCCTGTGTAATTGGGATTTTTATCGAAGAAATAATAGGTCTGAATAAGCAGGTCGGGGTTGGAAGCATTGTAAGTCAACCCCTTTTTCACAAGTTCTTTTTCAATACGCTGGTTGATGAAGTTCTCTAATTTGCTGTTGTTTTCGTCAATGGGAGCAAAGCCAAACGTCTTATACGTATCGAACGAAATTTCTTCGCGGGTGGTGGTTGTCTTGAAAGGACATATAAATTCCCTTTCCGAAGTGCTTTCCAGACTATACATATTGAAGGCAAGAGCAAGCTGGTCTTCCGTAATTGCCTGACTCAATTTGCAGTCTTTATGGATCATCAGTTGTTTTCCTTCACTCGACAGGTTACGTACTGTAAGGATAATTTCGTCTTTTGTTTCATTGTTTAACAGCTGACTAATCTCCATAGCAGTTAATTCATTTACCGGAATACCATCCACCGATTCAATAATGTCATTCAACTTCAGTCCCGACGACTCTGCAGACGAGTAGGGAACAATTCCCGTAATCACCGGTTTGTTTAATCCCCAGTGGATACTGTTGCTAAGTGCATATGTAAAACCAGGACGGCATACTATATTACTTTTCTTTTGAGCTGTGACTGTAACAACAGTCAGAAGCAACAGCAGGGATAACAATGTTTTATTAATCATACTCAACATGTTTGTATACTTGTTACATAAGTAATTGGTAAATAATAAGCAAAGGTAAAGAAAAATAAGCAGAAGCGGAATACTTGGCAGCATATTTGCTGTTATTCTATGGAGAGATGACAAAAATAAGGATGTGCTACATGCGTTGTTGCAGCATGCTTATTTCTGTATGTTATTGTATTACAGATAATAATAAAAAACAAGAGATAGATTATGATGGGAAAAAGTGCGCAGAAGAATAATCAAAATCCTGAAAACGATCCAATCGTGACAGATCAGGAGGCGACAAATGTGCAGAATGAACAGGTAAATGAGTCAGCCGAAACTTCAACGGCAGACAATCTGACAGTTCAAATGGTCGAATTGCAAAAGAAGTACGATGAACTTAACGATACTCATTTACGTTTGATGGCCGAATACGATAACTATCGTAAACGTACGTTACGGGAGAAAGCCGATTTAATTAAGACCGGAGGTGAATCTGCCCTGGTTAATCTGCTTCCTGTGGTTGATGATATGGAACGTGCCGTAAAGAATGCGCGTGTATCAGAGGATATGATTGCCGTAGTAGAAGGTGTAGAATTGATTTACAACAAATTTATCTCTTATCTGGCTCAGCAGGGTGTTAAACCCATCGAGACAGAGATGAAAGATTTCGATACGGACCATTTCGAAGCAATTGCAACCATTCCTGCTCCGGCCGAAGAGTTGAAAGGCAAAGTGATTGATTGCGTACAGACAGGTTATGTGCTGTTCGATAAAGTGATTCGTCACGCCAAAGTAGTAGTAGGAGAATAAGCTAATAACAACAAAGATGGCTAAAAGAGATTATTATGAAGTGCTGGGCCTGGAAAAGAATGCCTCAGCAGATGATATAAAAAAGGCTTACCGGAAAAAGGCGATTCAGTTTCACCCCGATAAGAATCCCGGAGATAAGCAGGCGGAAGAAAACTTTAAAGAGGCTGCCGAGGCTTACGACGTACTAAGCGATCCACAAAAACGTCAGCGTTATGATCAGTTTGGTCATGCGGGAATGGGTGGTGCTGCTTCAAGCGGTGGTTTTGGAGGTGGTATGTCCATGGATGATATCTTTTCTCAATTTGGCGACATCTTTGGTGGTCATTTCGGAGGATTCGGTGGTTTTGGTGGATTCAGCGGCGGAAGTCGGGGTGGTCGCAGGGTTAACCGTGGATCTGATCTCCGCGTAAAGGTGAAACTTACCTTGAAAGATATCGCCAACGGTGTTGAAAAGAAGATAAAGGTCAAGAAGTATGTAGCATGTTCCAAATGTAACGGAAGCGGAGCAGAGGATGATCACAGTAAATCTACCTGTTCAACCTGTAACGGCAGCGGAGTAGTAACCCGTATTACAAATACGATCCTGGGACAAATGCAGACTCAATCTGCTTGCCCTACCTGCGGTGGCGAAGGAAAGATAATCACCCACAAGTGTTCGGCCTGTGCCGGCGAAGGAATTGTAAGAGACGAAGAGGTTATTACAATCAATATTCCGGCTGGTGTGGCAGAAGGTATGCAACTTTCTATGAGTGGAAAGGGTAATGCGGCACGCAGAGGCGGCATCAACGGCGACTTGTTGATTTTAGTGGAGGAAGAGCCACATCCTGAATTGATCCGCGACGAAAACGATTTGTTATATAACCTGTTGCTGAGCTTCCCTCAGGCGGCATTGGGCGATACTGTCGAAGTACCTACCATAGACGGCAAGGCGAAGGTTAAGATTGATCCGGGTACACAACCTGGAAAGGTGTTGCGTTTGCGTAATAAGGGACTTCCTTCGGTAAATAGCTACGGTACGGGCGATTTATTGGTGAATGTGAGCGTCTATATTCCTGAAACATTATCGTCTGCAGAGAAAGAAACACTTACTAAACTGAAGGACGAGGCTAATTTCCAGCCTAAGAAATCGGTAAAGGACAAGATCTTCAGTAAATTCAGAAATTTATTTGATTAATACTGTACTCTTATTATTTTTTAAAACGCCCTGTTGAATTTATTACAACAGGGCGTTTTTTTATGCTTTCGAGTTAAAGGAAGTTAAATATTAAATAAAGCAAGTAAAATATTATGCTGCAAAACATAAAATGCATATATTTGCACTGTGTTTTTCATGGTATTAGATTTAAGGTTAACAATGAAGATTGGTTGTCGGGAGACAACCTTTTCTTTTTTATGCACATTCGCTTTAAATGACTACCTTTGCAGTAATTTAGAAACATTCCCACAGTATTATGAAGCGCGTATCTGAACAAAAGGCTTCGCTTACCGCGAAACAAAAGTTTTACTGCGAGTTTTGTACTTCCTATAAAAATAAGTATTTGTATGAAAAAAGTATTTTGTCCGAAATGCGACAATCTCACAACATTTGATGAAACAAAGTATCCGGTTGGAAAACCGATTGCACTGGTTTGTGCACAATGCGGATCTCAGTTTAATGTTAAGTTAGGTAAGAAAAAGGTTCAAGCTCCTTCCGGAAGTGAGAGGCAGCTGGTTGAACAAGATTTCTCCAATGGCTATATTAGTGTGATTGCCAACTTTTTCGGAGACAAACAAGAATTCGGATTACAACTGGGCGATAATGTAATAGGACGAAGAAACAGAGATACGGATGGCGTGGATATTGCCATCATTAATACCGACCCAAGTATGGGCAGAAAACATTGTGTAATCAATGTAAAGAAAAATGCAGCCGGCAAGCTGATATATACGCTTCGCGATTTTCCCAGTTTAACAGGTACATTCTTAAACAATGTCTGTCTGGGGAAAAAAGAACAGGTGGTTTTGAATCATGGGGCGGTTATTACTTTAGGAGCAACGACCTTTATTCTTCATTATCCTGAGGGTCAGGAAGAAGAAGAGATGATGTATTAATACATCATCTCTCGTTTTTTTATAGAAAAGAAGGAATTTTATAGAACGGCCTTAACCTGATCCAATACTTTCTTGGCAGCTTCTCTTTCGGGCGAAATTTGCAATGCCTGTTCCAGGTATTCGCTCGCTTTCTTAAAGTCTTCGTCCGCTACAGCTTTTTGTTTGTCGTATTCGGCACGGTCTGTCGTTGCCAGCGGAGTTGCTTTTTGCATCAATTTTGCTCCATTGTTAAACATCATTACTCCCAGACTGTACAAAGCATCTGTTTTGTACTTCTTGTCGGTAATGCTTAAAATACTTTTATAAGCCTCTTCTGCTTTGGCCTGATCGCCAGCCTGCTGAAATTTTTGTCCCTCTTTCAAGTAGTGAATAGCATACAGCTTTTCCAGATTGTTATCGCCCGGAACCACTTTAAGTCCTGCTTCAATGGTTGTAAGCATCTCGGCAGTTTTACCCATATTTCGCAATGCTTGTGCTTTTCCTGCATACGACATTGGTAGTTGATAATTGTTTTTGATGGAGATATCAAAATACTTCACAGCACCTGCATAATTTTTGCTGTTCAAACCGGAAAGTCCGCAGTTAAATACAGTTACCGAATCCTGGTTGTTGTTTGTCTTCAGGTACTGGTCGTACTTAGTAAACGCAACAGTGTAATTTTTTGCTTTTAAAGCCTCATCTCCTTCACTCTTTACTTTGTTTGCATCCTGTGCAAACACACCGCTAACACATAGGCTTAATGCCATCAGTAGAATCTGTTTTTTCATGTCGATTTATATATAATTAGTAATTGCACATGAAAAGTACGCAACTTATCGTTTAAACGAAAATTTATTCATATATTTTAACAAATATAAAGATAACTTTTAGTCAAGGAATTCCACTTTTATTGATACTGAATGTAGATTGGTTGCGGAACAAGCTTTAGTATTTCGGACGGGGTAAGCATGTGGTGCGGTGGACGTTTCAAATCATTCTTGTAAAATAACTTGAATCCGGTAAATTGTACAGGCTCCCTGTAGATATATTGTTTATAGGTATCTCTTTTCAGGACAGGAGCTCCCCAGCCATCCATATTGACAACCAATTGTACTTCGGGGTGAAGCTTGATCTGATCGTATCCTTTTACCATGCCTTGGGTAAAGCGGTGTACAATCAGTATCTTGGGTGTAAGTTTATGTTTTCGCACCAGACCGGTGAGGTACTGCGAACAATAATTAATATCTCCTGCATCAAAGGATCCGATCTTGGTCCCCGGTCTGCTACCGTCCTTCATGGAAAATTCCGGATCGATAGCTAGGTGCACGTGGGGCATTGAAAGATACTTTTCCAGTAGAGGCACCTCTTCCTGTACCGTACTTAAAGCCACCTGTATGTCCAGAAATACAATAGCCTTTCCCATGGCGGCAATTGATAAGGCGGAATCAATCTGACTTTCGGGCATACGTTTGCGGTAGGTGCCGTCTTTCTGAGCACTCCCCTGGGCAACAACAGCGATATAATGGATAGCCGGTTGAACGGGAGTGGAAGGATCTGCTTTTTCCCAGACCTTCATCTCGGCATGCAATCTTTTCCATACCTCCTGAGGTGGATATTCTCCCAATATCCCCATCTTTTTTGAATACAGATTCCCATAATAGGCAACAATCCGCTTAAAAGGAAGAATAGGATCTCCGGAAGGGAAGGGCTGTGGAGAAACGGGCCATCTGCCGGTTGTATCACCATTGGCTATTTTTGCAAGTTTATTTGAGTATGATAGGGTGTCGATGTTCGTTATGTCATCATTGCTATCCGTTTCTGCAGCAGATTCAGATTTCAGGGTACAGCCGTATAAAGACATACATAGCATAGAAATGAGCAGATAGGGAATAGTTCTGTACATGGTAATCACAGGTAAAGTTTATATTCATTATTCTTCATCCATGATCAAATATATAAAGAAAATCCGGGATTTGAAACAGGACCGTCTATAAACAATTAAAGGATGTCATCCCGACATCCCCTAACCAAACTTTGTTAACCTTAAATCTAATACTATTATGAAAAAACCACGAT
>MTLE01000599.1_pt1 | contig 23199 bp, 20 predicted proteins | sample 1982461 | NCBI WGS metagenome assembly MTLE01 (sample SAMN05712605, study PRJNA340218) | biofilm metagenome | isolation source: sample SPL anode biofilm adapted to -200 mV | place: USA | collected 2012-02-03
CGAGTCCCGTCCACTCCGCCAATATTTTTAAAAGCCTTAGCATTAACTGAGGCTTTTTTATTAAACAGAATTTGCCTGGTAGCCAGAGCACAGTAGAACCACCTGTTCCCATGCCGAACACAGAAGTGAAATGCTGTTACGCCGATGGTAGTGTGGCATTCGCCATGTGAGAGTAGGAAACTGCCAGGCTCTCAATTGTTAAGCCCTGAACTTATGTTCAGGGCTTTTTGTTTTCCGGTATTTTTAAAATAATTCGCTATTATTTTTTGCGCCAAATTGTCAGCTGTGACAACAGGTATTGGTATTTACGCGCGGTTTCCTGCAAAACAAAAGGAATGTCCTGTGCCGGTTGTAGCTCTTCAAACTCAGTGCCCAGTGCACGTTGCAGATATTGATAGGTTGTTCGTGCCTCACCGTTTTCTCTGATCCCGCCTAGCCAGTTATGTTTTGATGTTGATTCCACTTGCCAGGTATGTGGTGAACAAAGCATCAGTATGCCGCCATTTCTTAATCGGTGTGCCAGATCGGCCAGAAAATGTGCCGGTTCGCGCAACCGGTCGAGCATATTGGCCGCGAGAATTAAATCATAGTGCTGATATTTACCTTTCAGGTTGCAAGCATCACCTTGCGTGAAATGAATGCGTTGAGCAAGGCTTGACTCAAGCTGACAATCGGTCAGTTTTGCTTCACGGTATTCAACTAATTCACCTTCGGTTGGAATGGCATAACGGAAACTGTTTTGCTGTGCCAGTGTTTGCGCGATGTCGATAAAACGGGCGGAATAGTCAACGGCATCAACATGCTGAAAGTATTTCGCTAGTTCAAAACTCGCGCGACCGACGGAACAGCCAATATCTAACGCGCGTATTGGCTGCTGACAGACTTCGGCGGCGATTTCGGCCAGCCGTTGGCAGTGGTTCGGCACATTAAAGTGGCTGGCACCATAGTGTGAGTCGAGATATTGTGCAATCAGTGGGTCAGTTTCGTAAGGGTTAACAATGAGTGGTTCCTGATAGCGGGAGACTACATAACGAAAACCGGCATGTTGGAAGAAGTGACGTCGAAAGGCGTAGCGGGAATTCTTCAGCGCCAGATTACCGGTGGAGATCCACGAACCGCCTTTGATCAGATTGTGTTTACCATCGAATGTTGGCGTTGAAAAGTCATCATAGAGTGGGTGTACGCGGAAGCCGTCGAAGCCATCAATCGCGGTGCTGGTCCACTGCCAGACATTACCAATCACGTCATAAAAATCGCCTTGTGAAAATTGATCGATAGGGCTGGACGATGACCAATATTCCAAATTGATATTGCCGGGAGCTTGTTGCCAATTAGGTTGATCACTCGGAATATTTTTCCGCAGTGCCATCCATTCCGCTTCGCAAGGAAGTTGGATGGGTAAGCCTGTTTGCGCTGCTTTCCAGCAACAAAAAGCCGCTGCTTCGAGCTGGTTGGTTTCAACCGGCCAATCCCATGGCATGGCGATCTCTTTCGTCATCAGACGTAAACGCAGGGTATCGGTTTGCGGAATATCGCCTTGCCAGAAGGTGGGTTTATCGGCCTTCGTAAATTTGAGCCATTCCTGGCCTTCCGTGGTCCACCATTCCGGATGCTGGTAACCTCCAGCCAGAACAAATTCAAGAAATTCAGCATTACTGACCAGATATTTACTGGCTTGGAAAGTATCTAATTTAATTTCGCGTTGGCCATATTCATTATCCCAGCCATAGGTGACATCACTGTCCGGTTTACCCATTTGGATGGAGGTTGGTGCGACAGGCAGTAATTCATTGGTCGGTACCGTATTTAGCTGATGGCGTATGTGTGGACAGTGCTGCCAGCGTGGTTGCGATTTAACTAGCGAGAGCGGTAGCTGGCGAATGAGCACGGAGGAGGTTTCGAGATGAATGCGTTCATGCTCAATCCCCATCAAAATAGTCCAGGCCGGGCTGCCCCAGCTAATGGGTAATTCCAATGGCATATCTTGAATGAATTGGATTACCCGTGTTTTGACTTGCTGGCGATAAGCTCGTAACTCTGCGATGGTTGGCCAACTGTAATGGGTTTCATCGAGATCATCCCAACTCATTTCATCAACGCCAATTGCCACCATGGCTTCAATTTGAGGATTGATTCGCTGGTTGATTTGTTGTGCTGCAAACAGTTTGTTGATGAAGAAACTCGCAGTATGGCCGTAATAGAAAATCAGTGGATGACGCAGCGGAATCGCTTTTTTAAACCACGCATCATCATGTGCGAGGCAATTAAACAATGAATCATATAAATCGTAGGTCTGGATAAAATAGTCGAGCAGTTCCTGTCGTTTGGTGGCGATATTGTCACCTTGTAACCACAGTGTTCGAGTTGGGGCTGGCAGTGCTGATGTTTGAGTGTCATCAAGCGAGATATGTGCTGCTGGATGATGGCAAGAGTTTTTCACAAGGCGTCTCCCGATACCGACTTATCTGACAACTATTTATTTGAAACTATAGCGTGTCAAAGATAGTACGGGAGAATGCGACTTCAGATCAGTGTTGTGCTGCACACTGTCACGATCGCCAAGTGTGCAGATGAAAAGATCATGCTGTTAGCTGGGCATTCAGCTGGGTTTTGCTAAATGAAAAAGGCAGTAATTCTTTGATCGCAACCTGTTGTAACTGGCCTTGCCAATGGAACAAGATCTGAATATCGGGGCCGAATTCAGAGATGAATTGGCGGCAAATACCACAGGGGCTGATTTCACCTTTGGGGGAAAAAACGGCAATAGCTTTAAATTGGGTATGGCCCTGGCTGATGGCATTACCAAGTGCCACGCGTTCGGCACAGGTACCAGCTGGATAGGCTGCATTTTCAATATTAATACCGCTGAAAATATGATCATCGCTGGTTAAGACTGCCGCCCCGACAGAATAGTTGGAATAGGGCATGTAGGCATGGCGGATACTGGCTTTGGCTGCGGCCATGAGCTGGGTTTGTTGTTCATGCGTGAGCACAGGCATAAGACGTCTCAGATAAATAAATGGTACAGAATTATTAACACGCCAGCTTATTCGCAACAAGCTGGCGTCTCGTAAAAACTATAACTGGTAGCAGATTTAACTATGTAGCCAAACCATGACTTCATAGGGTTTCAGATTGCGGTTGCATAGCTCAGGCAAAGACGTTTCATTATGGATCAGGCATTGGCTGTCAGTATGTTGCCAATTTTCCGGTAATTTCAACGTCGTTTCGGTTGCGCTTAAATTGGCAACCACGAGTATTTTTTGTTCGCCATGCTGCCGTTGATAACACCAGAGTGTCGGGTGATTGGGGAGCAGATCCTGATAGTTGCCTTCGACAATGATTGGATATTGTTTCCGCAGCTGGATCAGTTGCTGATAGTGATAAAACACAGAAGCTTTATCTGCCAGCGCATTGCTTACATTGATCTGTGCGTGATTATCACTTAGTGGGATCCACGGTGTGCCTTGGCTAAAACCAGCATCAGTTGATGCATCCCATTGCATGGGGGTGCGGCTGTTATCGCGCGAACGTGCAGCAAGCGTTTGCAAAGTCTCCTCGGTTGCCACACCTTGCGCCTGATGAGCCAGATAGAGATTCAGGCTTTCCACATCCCGATAGTCATCAATTTGTGTGAAATGTGGATTCGTCATACCGATCTCTTCCCCCTGATAGATATAGGGAGTGCCTTGCAGCATATGTAAGACGGTAGCTAGCATCTTGGCTGATTTTTCGCGGTATTCACCTTCATGCCCAAAACGCGATACGATACGAGGCTGATCATGGTTACACCAAAATAACGCGCTCCAGCCTTGCTGATGTAAGCCGTTTTGCCATTCGGCAAAGATTTTTTTCAACTCAATAAAATCCGGCGCCGCCAATTGCCATTTTTCGCCGTTCGGATAATCGACTTTCAGGTGATGGAAATTAAACACCATCGATAGCTCGCGGCCATCCTGTTGTGAATATTGCTGGCAATGTGCCAGTGTGGTGGAGGACATTTCTCCAACCGTCATGCAGTGGCGTGGCACGAATACATCGCGGGATAACTCTTGCAGATAGTCATGCACGCGCGGACCATCGGTATAAAAGCGACGGCCATCGCCGGTGAAATCATCACAAAAATCCTGTTGTTTGGAGATCAGATTAATGACATCGAGGCGGAAACCATCAACTCCTTTATCGGCCCAGAAATGCAGCACTTTTTTGATTTCAGCGCGAACTTCCGGATTTTCCCAATTCAGATCGGCCTGTTGTTCACTGAACAGATGCAGATAATATTGACCACTGTTTTGATCGAGCGCCCAGGCATTACCCCCAAATTTGGATTGCCAGTTATTCGGCTCTTTACCATTAACTGGATCACGCCAGATGTAGAAATCACGGAAGCGGCTGTGTGGATCGCGCTGTGCCGTTTTAAACCAGATGTGTTCCGTGGACGTGTGGTTAAACACCATATCCATAATGATGTGCAAACCACGTTGTTGGCAGGCGCTCACCAGTTGTTCAAAATCGGCCATGCTGCCGAAAGCTGGGTCGATGGCGTAATAATCGGCAATGTCATAGCCATTATCGATCTGCGGAGAGCTGTAGATCGGGGTGAGCCATAAGGCATCAACGCCCAGTTGTTGCAGATAATCGAGGCGCTGAATAATGCCTTGCAAGTCGCCGGTGCCTTTATCGCCGGAATCTTGAAAGCTTTTCGGGTAGATCTGATACACCACCGCCTGACGCCACCAGTCATGTTGAGAATAAGACATCAAAACGCTCCATTCCAAGAAAAGGCTGCGGCCAGTGACCGCAGCGGGAAATTATTGTTATTAGGGTTAAACCGCTTCCGTAGCAGAGATTTCAGCTTGTGATTGGTTACGGAATTTGTGTTTGTACACTGCGACAGTTAGCAACATAGGTACAGCGATCGCGATCAGCATGGCCACAGCATAGATACCCCAGAATTGTGGCTGGATGGACAGAATGCCCGGCAGACCGCCGACACCGATACCGTTCGCCAGCACACCGCTGTAACCACACACGAGACCCGCCAGTGCAGAACCGACCATCGCACACAGCATCGGGAATTTGTAACGCAGGTTGATGCCATACATAGCCGGTTCGGTGACACCGAGATAAGCCGAAATCGCGGCGGGAACGGAAATTTCACGTTCGTTGGCTTTACGGCTGATCAGGATGATGCCCATGACTGCAGAGGCTTGTGCAATGTTAGACAACGCGATCAATGGCCATATTGGTGTGCCGCCCATGCTTTGTACTAACTGCAGATCGACCGCATTGGTGGTGTGATGTACGCCGGTAATGACCAATGGCGCATACAGGAAACCAAACAGCGAGGCGCCAATCGGTGCGAAGCTACCGGTCATCACTGATTTAGCTGCAAATGCTACACCATCACCGATCCAGCGACCGAATGGACCAATCAGGCTGTGTGCCAAAATGACGGCCAGCAGCAATGAAACGAACGGCACGACTACCAGATAGAGGTAAGCCGGTACGATCTGTTTCAGCCGCGTCTCGATATATGCCAGCAGCGCACCCGCCAGGATCGCAGGAATTACCTGGGCTTGATAACCGACTTTCTGGATCGCGAACAGACCAAAATCCCATGCGTCTGGTGCTTGCTGGCCGATCAGATAGGCGTTCATCAGTTGCGGGCTGACCAACGTAATACCCAGCACGATCCCCAGGATCTCACTGCCACCGAGTTTGCGCACGGTCGCCCAGCACACACCCACAGGCAAAAAGTGGAAAATAGCTTCACCAATCAGCCACAGGAAGGAGTGTGTCATCGCCCAGAACTGACTGATCTCGGTCAGGCTCTTGCCATCGAACATCTTGATGTCGCCGATGACATTACGGAAACCCAGGATCAAACCACCGGTAATAATGGCCGGTAGCAACGGCACAAAAATTTCGGCCAAGTGGGAGATCGAGCGTTCCAGCACACTCATATTCTGGCGTGCCGCGATTTTTGCCGCTTCTTTGCTGGCGCCATCGACGCCGGTTTCTGCGATTAATAGTTTGTAAAACTCATCAACTTCGGTGCCAATAACCACTTGAAATTGACCGGCATTGGTAAAACAACCTTTGACGGATGGAATTGTTTCTATGGCTTTGATATCGGCCTGTGCAGTGTTTTTCAGCACAAAACGCAGCCGGGTCAGGCAGTGGCTGACGGTAGCAATATTATCTTTGCCGCCGACCAGACTGATCAGACGAGTAACGTCCTGAGAGAATGATTTGCTCATTTGTGTCCCCTGGTGAACAAAACCGTCGTTCCATGATGGAAGATGGCTTAAGTATAGTTGGTAACGTTCCCATTAAGTATGCAGATGATTAATTAAAACACAAAAGGGAACGTTCCCAATTTGCGTGATTGTTCACAGATCCAGCGATGGATCCGGATCTGTGGCAATAGGGAAGGTTAATTTTGGTTGTCGTTTGACGCGGTTTAGCTATGCGAGGGGGCTATTTGTGCACAAGGTTCGGCGTCTTGTTCCAACTGCAATAAGAGCTGTTCGGCGGCGAGGCGGCCGGCTTGTTTATAGCCCGGATCGATGGATTGCACCTGTGGAAACAGGAAATGCAGCAGCGGATTATTACCTACCCCAGTGAGTTTCACATCCTGACGTTGTTGTTCTTGCAGATACTTCGCAGCACCCAGCGCCAGCGTGTCAGTGGCACAAACCACTGCATCGGTCATAGGCGTTAGCAGTTTAGCGGTCAGGTCATAGCCGCTTTGTACATCTAAACTGCCGGTTAAGTAACGGCAAGGCAGTTGTTGTTGGGCACAAAATTGCTGGTAGGCTTGCAAACGCAAGGCACCGGTGGTGGCATCGCTAGGGTCTACGCCAATAAAGTCGATGTGGCGACTGCCATCGGCATACAGTTGTTGCAAGATCCGCCCGATCGCCCCTTGATCGTCATAACAAACCGAGGCCATTTGCGGCCAATCGCGCGCCATGAGCACCAGCTTGTTTTGCCATGGGCGCAGTTGTTCCAGATCCAATGCGCTGAACGCAAATAAGATCACACCATCGACACCGCGGCGGGCTAAGAGTGCCAGATGTTCATCGACTTTCTGCGGATCGAATTCACTTTCCATCAGCATAGCATCATAACCACGCGCATAGAGGATTTCGAGCATGCCACGCACGGCTCGATTTTCAGACGCTGAGTCGAGGCGTGACACGATAATGCCGACCAGCCGGGCACTGTTGGTGCGCATGGCACGAGCTGATTTGCTGGGTTCGAAACCATGCTCCCGGATCACGGCTTCCACCCGATCGCGGGTTTGCGGATTAACGTTCGGGTCTTGGTTTAGCACCCGTGACACGGTGGATTTACCCACGCCGCTCAGTTTGGCGATATCAAGAATAGTAAGGCGTTTAGTCATAACTGGCCGGGAAAACTCACTTTGCAGTATTGTTCGGATTTTTCCCCGCTTAGGCAAGCAAGCAAATCCAGAATTGCCTGATTCAGGTGGTTCTCAGCAAATTAGCCGCAGAAATGGGAATCCGGTTTGTGATCCTCTCGGCAGTTATTTATGCTGGTGGCAGTAACCGCTAACCATTCGGCCACCTTGTGCCGGAATCTGAGGACGAGCTTATTATGTTTATTGGTAATTTACAGCAATTGGATGACTGTTTGCTGCATCCGCTGATTGCGACCGTGTTACGTGATTTTGTGGCGACAAATGCCGATGTACTGGGACTGCCGAAAGGTAAAACTGATCTGACGGTGCCGGCGCAATTTGTACCCGCAGAATTGCCGAAAGACCCGCTGTTTATGATCGTATCGATGGATACCTCACAGCTGGTGATCGAACGTCGCGCTGAGTTCCATGATACTTACCTCGACATTCAGTTGTTATTGTCTGGCGAAGAGTGGATTGGTTGTGGACCACATGCGATTACGTTGGATCGCAGTGATAATCCGCATCCTGATCTTTATTTTATGGATGAGCCATCGACCAGCTATATTGGTTTGCAGCCAGGCGATTTTGTGGTGATTGCGCCGGGTGAGTTACATACCCCGTTATGCACCCTGACTGAACCGGGTGAGCTGCGTAAGATCGTGTTTAAGGTACATAAAGCGTTGTTATCCCCATCGGTGTGACCTTGAGGAGGCGGTATGCCTGCGTTTCAACTGATTATTGGCAATAAAAATTATTCATCCTGGTCGCTACGACCGTGGTTATTGTTGCGTAAATTAAGCGTTAGCTTCGAAGAAACTCAGGTCTTACTGCAAACGGAAGACTTTAAACAGCAAGTCATGCGTTTTTCCCCGGTCGCCAAAGTGCCGGTGTTGCTGGATGGTGATCTGGCAATATGGGATTCACTGGCGATTGCGGAATATCTGGCCGAACAGTACCCACAGGCATGGCCGCGTGATCCGGCGGCGCGTGCGTTTGCCCGCTCGATCAGTGCGGAAATGCACTCTGGTTTTATGAGCCTGCGTAGCCAGATGCCGATGAATTGCCGCGCAACCGGTCGTGAAATCGTTGGCGATGAGGCGCTCGCGCGTGACGTCGAACGTATTCAGGCGATTTGGACGGAATGCCGTCTGCGCTATGGCGAATCAGGGCCGTGGTTATTTGGTGAGTTCACCATTGCTGATGCGATGTTTGCGCCCGTGGTGTTCCGTTTTAATACCTATGGTGTCGATTGTCAGGGTTTTGCTGCTGAGTATATGCAAACGGTGTTACATGACGCTGATGTGCAGGCTTGGTTGCATGCAGCCCAGCAGGAACAGGCCACCATCATGAGTTATGAGATTGGGCTGACTGTGCAATAGCCAATGGTTGTGGATAAAAAAAGCGCCTTGCGGCGCTTTTTGCTTTTGGCGGAAATTACGCCTGCAAGGCTTGGTTCAGATCGTCCAGAATGTCTTCGATTGCTTCAATACCAACCGACAGACGGATCATTTCTGGTTTCACACCGGCTTTAGCTTGTTCTTCCTCGGTCATCTGACGATGCGTGGTGGAAGCAGGGTGACAGGCCAGTGATTTCGCATCACCGATATTCACCAGACGTTTGAAGATTTTCAGCGCATCGTAGAAACGCACACCGGCTTCGTAACCCTCTTTCAGACCAAAAGAGAGGATGGCGGATGGGGTGCCGTTCATGTATTTCTGTGCCAGTGCATGATGTGGATGATCCGGTAAACCGGCGTAACTCACCCATGCCACTTTGTCGTGATTTTGCAGATATTCCGCCACTTTACGGGCATTTTCTACATGACGCTCCATGCGCAGCGACAGTGTTTCCAGCCCTTGCAGCAGCAGGAAGGCATTCATCGGTGACAGTGTAGAACCGGTGTTGCGCAATGGCACGGTACGCGCACGCGCGATAAAAGCCGCCGGGCCGAAGGCTTCGTTATACACCACGCCGTGGTAAGCGGCTTCGGGCTGGCTGAATTGCGGGAAACGATCAGCATGTTCGGCCCAAGGGAATTTACCGGAATCGACGATCACGCCACCCAGCGAGTTACCGTGGCCACCCACATATTTGGTGATGGAGTGCACGACAATGTCGGCACCGAACTGAATGGGTTTACACAGTACCGGTGAGGCAACGGTGTTATCGACCACCAGCGGTACGCCTTGGGCGTGTGCAACACGGGCCAGCCCTTCCAGATCGACAATGTTACCGGCCGGGTTGCCGATACTTTCGCAATATACGGCTTTGGTTTTGTCATCAATCAGCTCGGCAATGGCTTCTGGCGAATCATCACGCGCAAAACGTACTTCCACACCAAAACTTGGCAGCATGTGCGCGAACAGCGTGTAGGTACCGCCATACAGCTGTGGTGTCGATACGATATTATCACCAACGCGGGTCAGAGTTTGCAGTGCGTAGTTGATGGCAGCACTACCGGCGGAGGTCACTAGGCCTGCGATCCCGCCTTCCAACGCCGCCAGACGTTGTTCCAGCACATCGTTGGTTGGGTTCATGATACGGGTATAGATGTTGCCGGGCACGGCCAGGTTAAACAGATCCGCGCCATGTTGCGCGTTATCGAATTCGTAAGCGACGGTTTGATAAATCGGTACCGCGACTGCTTTGGTGGTGGGGTCATTCTGGAAGCCATGATGCAGCGCCAGTGTTGCGTCTTTCATGAGAAGTCGTCCTTGTCGCAAGAGAATGAAATGGCGTTCAATCTAACTGGAGCGATTCGGGGCTGTAAAGTTATCAATGTGGGATATGTTATGTTGGCGGCAAATAAACGAGCTACCGGAAGCAGCGGTGATCCCGCTATTTCCGGTAGTCTGTATTGAGCTAAAAAATGCTTAGATTTTAATAACTACCCGACCGGTGATCTGACCATCCATGATCTTTGCGGCGGCTTCTGGCGCTTCTTCCAGAATGATCTCTTCACAGGCGTGATCATAGAAACTGGCTGGTAACAGTTGTGCCAGTTGTTGCCAGGCTTGCTGACGACGTTCAAACGGGCACATCACCGAATCAACACCTTGCAGTCGCACGTTGCGCAATATAAACGGCATCACGGTTGCTGGCAGATCGAAACCACCCGCCAGACCACAGGCGGCCACGGCACCACCGTAATTCATCTGCGACAAGATTTTCGCCAGCACCGAGCTACCGACGGTATCTACTGCACCAGCCCAGAGTTGTTTGTCCAATGCACGGATCGGGGTCAACAATTCGTCGCGGGTGATCACCTGTTTCGCACCCAGTTGCAATAACAGCTCTCGATTTGATTCGCGTCCGGTAGCGGCGATCACGCTGTAGCCTTTAGCGGCCAGCAAACTGACAGCCACGCTACCCACGCCACCGCTGGCACCAGTGACTAAAATGTCACCTTGTTCCGGCGTAATTCCGGCTTCTTCCAACGCCATGACACACAACATGGCGGTCAGCCCGGCGGTGCCAATTTGCATGGCTTGTAGCGCAGTTAAACCAGTCGTTAATGGCACCAGCCAGTCAGCATTAACACGCGCTTTTTCAGCCATACCGCCCCAGTGGCCTTCACCTACCCCCCAACCGGTCAGTACGACCTCGTCACCGGCTTTGTAGCGAGCATCGGTTGATTCCAGTACCTTGCCTGCGAAATCAATGCCCGGCACCATCGGCCATTGGCGCACAATTTTGCCTTTTCCGGAGATCGCGAGGCCATCTTTGTAGTTCAGCGAGGAGTATTTAACCGCCACTGTCACATCACCGGCCGGTAGCTGACTCTCATCCAGTTGTTCAATCGAGGCAATTGTTTGCTTATCTTGTTGTTGTAACAGTAAGGCTTTAAACATTTTTATCTCCTGATACTGGCGCCTCTTCAGCGGAAGTCGGCGCGGGAATATCCTGCGGGATGTGTCGGAAAATCAGGGTGGCCAGCATGCTGAGACAACCGACCGTAATGTAGGTGGCATGGAAGGCGCTGATAATTTCCTGTTGTTGCAGGCTGGTGGCTTGCAGGCTGTGTAAGGAAACATCAGCCCCATAAAACCATGAAAAGAGGGTGGCAGAGATGGCGACGCCCAGGCTCATCGACAACTGCATAACCACGGACAACAGACTGTTACCGCTACTGGCTTCTTCCCGTTCCAGTTTGCTTAACGTCAGCGTATTCATCGCGGTGAATTGCAGGGAATTGAGTACACCCAATAATGCCAGATACAGCAAGAGCAATGCATATGGTGTAGCGGTGTTAACGGTGGCAAACCCGGTGATCAGTGCACCGAGCAGCAAGGTGTTCATCATCAATACCGGGCGATAGCCAAAACGCAGCACCACCCAATTCGCCAGCAGTTTGGTGCTCATGGCACCGAGTGCAATCGGCATCATGGTTAAGCCGGCCTGCGTGGGGCTGAAACCGAGGGCAACTTGTAAAAAGAGCGGGGTTAGAAAAGGCAATGCGCCACTGCCCAGACGCGCGATCAAGTTGCCGGAGATGCCGATGCGGAAACTGGATATTCCGAACAGGGCCCGACTGAATAGCGCATGCGGGTGACGTTGGCTGTGCCAGAAATAGGCGTACAGGGAGAATAGACCCGGAATCGCCAGTAACAGAAATGCGGGAAAAGTTGCTCCGGCCTCACCAAGCCGTTGAATGGCAATCGATAATAGTACGATGCCGCTGCTAAAGCACAGATAGCCTTTCCAGTCGAAGGAGGCCGTGTGCTCTTTGATATTGGGCATGAAGAAAAACGCCAGAATACAGCCGACCAGCCCGATGGGCAGGTTGATTAAAAATATCCACGGCCATGAGGCATGCTGCACCAGTAAGCCGCCGAGCAATGGCCCGAGTAATGGGCCAATCAGTCCGGGGATCACCACCATCGACATCGCCCGCAGGAATTCTTCTTTGGGGAATACACGTAAGATGGCCAGTCGGCCGACCGGCACCATTAAGGCGCCGCCAATGCCTTGTATGATCCGCGCGATAACCATCTGGGATAACGAGGTTGATTCCGCGCAAAACAGCGAACCGGCAGCGAATAAAACAATCGAGAACAGGAACACATTCCGGGTACCGAAACGATCGGCCAGCCAGCCGGAAGCCGGGATCAGCATGGCAACGGTCAGCATATAACTGATAATCGCCGCCTGCATTTGTAACGGGCTTTCGTGAAAGTCGGCGGCGATAGCGGGGAGCGCGGTATTGAGAATGGTGCCGTCGAGCGTTTGCATAAAGAACCCGACGGCTGCGAGCCAAGGGAGGATGCGTTTTTCTTTAGCTGTGACCGGATATCTCGTCAAAACGCACCTCGTATTGATTTACTGCTTAACGTGTTTTGCCACCGTGAAAGATTTTTTCCAGTCGCACTTGTAGCATTTCCAGAATGAACGAAAGGATCCAGTAAATCACCGCAGCGGTGATCAACATCTCCATATACCGGTACGCGGAACGCCCGTAACTTTGTGCCAGAAACATGATTTCCCACAGCCCCATCACTGAGACCAGCGAGGAATCTTTCAGCATCGCGATGAACATGGCCATGCTCGGCGGGATCGCTACTTTCATTGATTGTGGCAGGATCACTTTCCAGAAGATCTGATGTTTTTTCAGCCCCAGCGCCATCGCAGCTTCCCATTGCCCCTTATCGATCACGACAATTGCCGAGCGGAAAATCTCACTTAAGTACGCGCCATAACACAGCGCCAGCGCAATAATGCCGGATGGGATCGCGGTCGGGACCGGGCCGATCTGCGGTAAGCCCTGATAAATCAGTAATACCTGCAATAACAGCGGGGTACCACGGAAAAACGAGGTGTAAAACGTCGAAATACCATACGCCAGCGGGTTCAGGCTCAGACGACCCAATGCAGCCAGTAAACCGAGGAGAACGGAAGCCAGCATTGCCAGTACACAGACATAAATCGTCAGTGGTACCCCCTGAATAAAGCCGTCAGGAGAGAGGTGCAGGCCAGTCAAGTAGGGCAGTTTTTCCCAGACATAGCTCATGTCCAGATCGAATTTGGCGATAAACCATACGAAGCCGATCATCAGCGCCAGCCAGACCAGCAGGACTTGCCACTTAAATTTGCTGGTCATGATGGTGTTGCGGTTCAATGAGAAATCCTTTCAGGTGGAATCAGAAAGACGCTAGTTTAGCGAAATGCGTCACAAAATGCAGTCTGCTAAGCAGAAACAAGGGCGAAAACTCGCCCTTGCTGAAGGTTTTTACTATTTACTGCGCTTAACGGGAGATGTCGGAACCGATCCATTTAACCGAGATCTGTTTCAGGGTGCCGTCTTTACGCATGTCATCGAAGATTTTTACGACAGTGTCGTGCCACTCTTTGTCGCCTTTGTCAGTTGCGATCCAGTTTGGATCTTCATACAACGCATCGCCGACCAGTTTGAATTTACCCGGTGTTTTCTTGATACGTTCATTGGCGGTAACCAGATTAGACACCAGACCGTCAATACGTTTGCCAGCACCTAAAGCCAGATCTTGATAGGCCAGATCTTCACTGCCATATGGCATCACTTGTACACTGTTGAATGGATACTGTATTGGTTTCGCTCCGTAACCTTCTACTTTTAAGGTTTTCATCAGGAAGCGTTCATAAGAACCACCTTGCTGGGCGGCGATTTTTTTGCCTTCCATGTCAGCAACTTTAGTCAACGAATTGCCGTTGACGGAAGTAACCAGCACGGCTGGCGAGCTGTAGTAATGGGTCACGAAATCCAGTGAACGTGCACGTTGTGCATCCGGCGTCATTGAGCAGATACAGATATCCCAACGACCGCGCCAGTTACCAGAGGTGATTACTTCCCATGCCGGGGTTTCGATTTTGACTTTAACGCCTAAACGTTTTGCAAATTCTTTGGTCAGATCGACATCCATGCCATCCATTTCATTTTTGTCATTCAAAAATGAATATGGTGGATACGCTTGATCCATCACGCCGACCAGCTCACCGTTCTTTTTGATACGATCCAATGTTTCACCTGCAATGGCGGCATGGCTAATTGCCATCGCGCCAGCCAGAACGACTAAACGACGTAGTGTTTTGCTTTGCATGATTGTTCCCTCAAAGTGACCAAACCTACATAATCGAAGATGGTCTGGCAGAAGGCAATAGTAAAATGCAGAAAAGAAGAATAATTACGCAGCGCGCCACAGACGCCGCAGCGCTGAACGTCTGTGGCGAACAACTTATTGCGTGGTAATGTCAGAACCGATCCATTTCAGCGAGATTTTCTTTAACGTACCGTCTTTATGCAGGTCGTTAATAATGGTTTTAATCGTGTCATTCCATTCCTGATCGCCTTTATCCACGGCAACCCAGTTTGGTTCTTCATACAAAGGTGCGCCGACGATCTTGAATTTGCCGCTGGTGGCCTGAATACGTTTATTCGCCGTTACTAGATTAGCCACGATACCGTCGATGCGTTTTCCTGCTCCCAAACCGAGATCCTGATAGGCCAGATCTTCACTGCTGTACGGCGTGGGTTGCACTTGTTTAAATGGATATTGAATTGGTTTGGCACCGTAACCGATCACCAAATCTTTTTGTAAATAGCGTTCGTAAGAAGAGCCTTGCTCGATACCAATACGTTTACCTTCGATATCACTGACGCTATTGATACTGCTACCCGTTGCGTTAGTGACCAGCACCGCTGGTGAGCTGTAATACGGCGCAACAAAATCGAGCCCTTTAGCTTTTTTCTCATCCGGTGTCATAGAGCAGATGCAGATATCCCAACGACCCCGCCAGTGCCCGGCGGCAATCACTTCCCATGACGGCGTTTCGATTTTGCTTTTTACACCCAGACGTTTGGCGACTTCTTTAACTACATCCACGTCAAAGCCATCTTCTTCATTTTTATCATTCAGGAAGGAATACGGTGGGTAGCTTTGATCCATCACGGCAATTAATTCACCGTTCTTTTTAACGCGATCCAATGTTTCACCTGCAGTAGCGGTGTGGCTAAGTACGATGGTAGCTAACAGGCTGAGACTTAATGTGGTTTTGCCTAACATCATTGTTCCTTCAATGTAAGATAGTTTTGCTTACGCCAAGATGTATCAGAAAAACCGGCAAGGGCTTACTAATATATTTGTATATCTATTCTCATATTTCGCAATAGGTTATAACTAACGCGCATGAAAGAATGGTGTATCAAACTATATAATCTGGTTCAGACAGTGTTTTTCTGTGGATAAAACAAAAGGAGTTGTGGCGTGAATAAAGTGCAAATTCTTGATGGTGGTATGGGGCGTGAGTTAAAACGTATTGGCGCACCGTTCCAGCAACCAGAGTGGTCCGCGTTGGCTTTATTAGAGGCGCCGCAATACGTTTCGCAAGCGCATAATGCGTTTATTGCCAGTGGTGCCGATATCATTACCACCAACAGCTATGCGGTGGTGCCGTTTCATATTGGCGAACTACGCTTTACCGAGCGTGGGCATGAACTGGCAACATTGGCTGCTGAAATAGCGCGGAAATGTGCGGATCATGCTTCGCATCCGGTTAAGGTCGCAGGTTCTTTGTCGCCAGTGTTGGGCTCTTACCGCCCGGATCTGTTTCAGCTGGAAGCGGCACTGCGTATCTATCGGGTGTTGATCACAGCACAAGAAGCCTTTGTTGATCACTGGCTGGCGGAAACGCAAAGTTCGATCGCCGAGATTAAAGCCGTGCGTCAGGCGTTGGGCGAGAACAGCAAACCGCTGTGGGTCTCTTTTACTTTGGATGACGAACCGGTTGGCGGTGCTGCTTTACTGCGCTCTGGTGAAACGGTTACTGACGCGGTTGCTGCGGCAATTGAGTTAAATGTTTCAGCAGTGCTGTTTAATTGCAGTCAGCCGGAAGTGATGTCAGCAGCGGTGCGGGATGCGGTGGCGGAAATCAAACGCCAGGGCAAAGATATTCCGGTCGGTGTCTATGCCAACGCGTTTCCGGCACAATCAAAAGAGGCGGAAGCTAATGCCGAATTGGATGAGATCCGTGCTGATTTAGGGCCGGATGCCTATCTGGTTTGGGCGCAAAAGTGGATTGATCTGGGCGCATCCATTATTGGCGGTTGCTGCGGGATCACGCCAGATCACATTGCCAAATTAACCGAAAAGCTGAAATAAATTATGAATTTGCCAGACCATAGGCTGGGTCTGGCATACTGCATTGGTAGTTCGTTCACTGCTAATGATCAAGTACGGAACAGTACCTTAATGATGTGGTAACCGAAGCGGGTTTTCACTGGGCCGAACGGTTTCATCACTTCGCAGGAAAAGACCGCTTTATCAAATGCCGGTACCATATCGCCTTTTTTAAACTCACCCAGATCGCCACCGCGTTTTTTCGATGGGCAGGTGGAATATTTCTTTGCCAGTTGCTGAAAGTTCGCGCCGGTGGCTAATTGTTTCATCAGGTCTAATGCCTGAGCTTCATGTTTTACCAGAATATGCAGCGCGCAAGCAGTTTGGGCCATGGTTGAAAGATCTCAGTTGGTGAAAGGGCGGGGATTATATCGAACAGCGTTGAATTTTCCAGCAGCAAGGCGTTAACGATCGTCACTAACGCCTCGCACGTAGGTATGGTTACGGCATGGTGAGCCAATCGTCGCCAGCAAATCGCAGCTCTAATAAGCTATTCGGATCCGGCTGTGGTTGGTTACTGGCTACCGGACGAGCAGGATAACTAGTGCCATCATGTTCCAGTGTCAGGAATGTGTTGGCTTGCTCGGTGGATAGCACCAGCAGATCGTACCAACCGTTATGTGCTGCTGATGGGGCGACCATCACACTGCCACTAAAACCTTCCAGGCGGCCCACCTGCTGGAACTGCCCGTCTTTACCTTGTAACACCAACCAGACACAGCCAGACTTATCGCACCAGTTCATCTCCACTAACGCATCCACTGCACCATCACCGTTAAGATCAGCTTTTACATAGCGATATTGCGTGCCGGTTGCTTGACTACCGCCACTTTGTAAGAAGTTTTGTAATGCCTGTTCAATCGCAGCATCGGGTTGGGTTGAGGCTTGCAGCATGCCAGCAGAAAAACTGGCCATTACCGGTGATGAGTTGTTGGCAGCTGGTGGCTGAGCCGGAGCAGCATTTGTGTTGACCGCGGCACTGGTGGCATTCGCCGCAGAGGTGCCGGTGATTACGGTTTCATTCTGTGCAAAGCTGTTTTCACCTACCGGTGTTTCGCTGGTAGCGGGGGGGGCAATAATGACGGCTCCATTACTGCTCGCCAAATTTGCTGCTCCGGTTGCAATCGCGCCGGTGTCGCCGCTAATTTTTGCTTTCAGTACTAATGGTTTATCAAAATACGCTTTGCCGGCATCCAATTCGCGATAATCGGCACTCAATGTGTCGCCATTCCAATGGAACGGGATACTTTCGTTGGTATCCATGCCCATCCGTTGGTTGAACATGACACGAATAGTTTGGTCTTTTTGCGGCTGCCAGACGCCGTCATAGGTCACTTCCGGGCCAACTTCCCGTGTGTAGACCAGTTTGGCCTGATAGTTACTTTCCAGTGTCAGGCTGGCATCGGCTTTTTGTGCGTCATCATGTCCTGACCAGTCGTGCGCTGGTTGTTGTTGCGTTAGCGATTGCCCTTGTTCACCACAGCCAGACAATGTCTGTCCATCATCCAGTTGCAGCGTGACGGCGTAACCCAGCCAATGCTGGCTGGCACCTTCCTGGCAATAACCGGGTTGCAGACTGATCGTCGCTTTTTTACCGCTGGCATTCCGTAAGGCCAGTTGTAATGGCTGCTCCGCCGGATGACTGACTTCATCCAACTGATAGCTTTCGACACCATTAGGGGTGGTTAGCGAAGCTTGTTGTCCATCCAGCACCAGTGACCAGAATGGTTGGTCACTGCCGGCTTTCAGCAGATAGTTCTCGCTGGTGTTTTGACAGAGACTCTGTTCAGTGGTGATGTGCGAAACCCGATCGGCTTCCAGTCGAAATGGTGCACCACGGCTTTCACCGGCAGCAAGATGACCGCTCAGGCTGGCTTGTAAACTTTGCGGAGAACCCAGCTGTTGCCATTGTTGCCAGAAATTATCGTCTACCAGCAGCTGCCATTGCTGTTTGCTGCCACACGGGGTAAACAGCGCTTGCTCACCTTGACGTTGGATAGTGCCGGTAAACAGTGGGGATAATTCTTTTTGCAGTTTGGTCTGCATGTCAGAGGAAGCTGTCGCTTTGGGCGTGGTTCCTGACGGTGCGGAGGTATTACTGCATCCCGCCAGTGCGAGCAGCAGACCAGACAAAACAAAACGTGACAGCGGCATAGAGGGTTCCGTACAGAAAATATTCTGTCCAGTTTATACGATCTTGCGTTTATTCGCCGCTGAGCACGCGATAAAAACTATTCCGCCAGTAACAAACGTTGTAAATATTCAGCGACACCATCTTCATCATTCACACCGGCACGAGGCAGATCCGGCAGGGCTAATTTCAGACGGTCATGCGCATTCCCCATTACCACACCGTGACCGACGATCGATAACATTTCGTAGTCGTTCATGCCATCACCAAAGGCAATCGCGGAACTTAAAGGAATATCATGCTGTTCCAGAATAGAGGAAATTGCCGCACCTTTGTTTACCCCTAACGCCATCACTTCGAGGCAATCAGGTTGGGAAAAGGCGATACTTAACTGACCGGCATAACGTTCTAGCAGAGTGTTTTCCAACTCTAACAACGGTTCGTGTTCTGCAATGAAAAAGTACTTATTGATACTGCTTTTATCTAAGGTCACCAGATCGGTTTTGGTATAACAAAAACCAGTATCTTTATGATATTCCAAATATTCCGGCATATCTTTGTTAGTAAACCACGCTTCTGGTGTATAGAGATTTACCGCAATTTCTGGATCAGGCAGCGGTAACTCAGATAATTCTTGTGCAATGTCGACTGGCAGGGTGCGGTTGTAGATGATTTGATCTTGTTTATCCGTGACTACGGCACCATTTGAGGTTACCAGATAGATATCCAGCCCTAATGCATTACGGATGGCTTTCACATCAATATGATGGCGTCCGGTTGCCACGACAAACTTAGTGCCTTCAGCAACCATTTTCTTCAGCACCTTACGGGTATGCGGAGAAACCTGATGCTGGTTATTCAGCAGCGTACCATCCAGATCAGAGATAACGACTTTGTACATGGGAAAACCTCGTTACAGCAGAGAAGAGAGCGGAAGAGAGAACGATTACAGTATAGCTAAAGTCTAATATGTCAGCATTAACATTCATTCGAATGTGTTATTAATTTCACATGAAAGATGAACCGCCGGTGGCACATACTACCGGCGATGAAATAGGAATTAAGACGCCTCTTTACTGCGGATCTTATTGGTGGTGCGGTTGACGCGTAACACATCAGGCATGACACGAATTTTGCGCATGATATTCGCCAGATGCACACGATGTTTGGTGGTGATCAGCAAGTTGACCTGATACACCCGCGCATCTTTTTCTTCGGTGCTGATGCTGTGAATATTGGCACCCGTCGCCGCAATGACATTGGCGAGTTGCGCCAACACACCCTGATGGTTCACCACTTCCACCACAATACTGGTACGGAACTCCTGTTCACCTAATTGTTCCATATCCCATTGTACTGGCTGGTATTTATCTGGTTCACGGTTATAACCGCGCAGGTTCGGACAGCTTTCCTGATGCACGACCAACCCTTTGCCGGGGCTGATATGCGCAATGATGGCATCGCCAGGGATCGGGCGACAACAGTTGGCAAACGTTACCAGCATGCCACCAGAACCACGGATGGGCAGTTTGCGATGGGTGGAGGATGATTTCTTCTCTTTTTCCGGCTCTTGCTCATGCTGACCGAGCAAACGGCGTGCAATGACCACACTCATCTGATTGCCAAGGCCGATATCCGCCAATAAACCATCTAACGAGTCATGGCGGGTGTCGTGTAATACCTGACGCAGATTTTCTGCTGGCATGTCTTCAATTTTCTTGCCGCCCAGCGAGTGGCTGAGCAGACGGCGCCCCAGAATGATCGACTCTTCTGCACGCAGGTTTTTCAGGAACTGGCGGATTTTGGTGCGCGCTCGCGAGGTGACCACAAAGTTAAGCCACGCGGCATTCGGGCGTGCTCCCGGTGCGGTAATGATTTCCACGGTTTGCCCGGAAGTCAGTGGGCGACTGAGTGGGAACGGCTGGCGTTCCACGCGCGCACCGACACAACTGTTGCCGATATCCGTGTGTACCGCATACGCGAAATCGACCGGCGTAGCATTAGTCGGTAATTCCAGAATCCGACCTTCCGGTGTAAACACATAAATCTCATCGGGGAAGAGATCGGTTTTCACACTCTCGATAAATTCAAAGGAACTGCCAGCACTTTGCTGTAATTCCAATAAGTTTTTCATCCAGCGTTGTGCGCGGATCTGCGCTGTACTGCTGGTGGCGTCGCCATTGGTTTTGTACACCCAGTGTGCGGCAACCCCTTTATCCGCCATCTGCTCCATATACTCGGTACGGATCTGGATCTCGACCGGTACACCATGCGGGCCGACCAGTGAGGTATGCAATGACTGATAACCGTTGGTTTTTGGAATGGCGATATAATCTTTGAAACGACCGGGGCGAGGTTTATACAAACTGTGCATCTGACCGAGCACGCGGTAACAGGTATCAATATCATCGACAATTACGCGGAACGCGTAGATATCCATGACCTCATAAAAACGCAGCTCTTTTTTCACCATCTTGTTATAGATGGAATAGAGGTTCTTTTCCCGGCCGATGACCATGCCTTTAATATGCGCTTCTTGTAAGCGCCCATTCACCGCTTGATAGACCGAGTCGATCACCTCTTTACGATTACCGCGGGCGCGTTTCACCGCTTCCCGCAATATACGTGCGCGCATCGGATAGAGTGCTTCAAAGCCTAACTCTTCCAGCTCGCTTTTTAATGAGTGAATACCTAAGCGATTCGCAATCGGGGAGAAAATTTCCAGCGTTTCGCGGGCGATGCGACGGCGTTTATCCGGGCGTAACGACCCGAGCGTGCGCATGTTGTGTGTGCGGTCGGCGAGCTTGATCAGGATAACGCGAATATCCTGCACCATCGCCATGACCATCTTACGGAAGTTTTCCGCCTGCGCTTCTTTATGATCGCGGAATTTCAGTTTATCGAGCTTGGAAACACCGTACACCAGTTCGGCTACGGCCTGACCAAACTGCCCGGCCAATTGATCTTTGGTGATCGGCGTGTCTTCAATCACATCGTGCAGCAGTGCGGCCATCAGCGTTTCATGATCGAGATGCATCTCGGCCAGAATACGGGCTACGGCGACCGGATGCGTGATATAAGGCTCACCGCTGGAACGGCTTTGCCCTTCGTGTGCGTCACGCGCGACCAGAAAGGCATCCTGGATCTGGGTCACCTGTTCTTCGGGCAGATAGCTGCTCAATAATGTTTTCAGATCTTCAAACAGATACAAAAGTGACCCCGCTTCACTACTCATCAGCGTAAAACCATATCCCGCAGTTTGCGATTATTCCGCACACTTGTAAATAAAGACAAAAACGGCACCACTAGGGTGCCGTTCGTAATAAGCAATAAACGAATGCTTAGAAACCGTAATCACGGTCCTGAGTCAGCGCGGCAACAGCAGCCAGCTCACTCGCTTCCTGTTGTTGCTGTTCGATACGTTCTTGCGCATCCATGAACTGATTAGAAATCAAACCTTCTTCGATTTCGCGCAATGCGATCACGGTTGGTTTGTCATTTTCTTCATCTACCAACGGATCTTTGCCCTGAACGGCAAGCTGACGAGCGCGGCGAGCGGCCACCAGCACCAAATCAAAGCGGTTGCCAACTTGTTTTACCGCATCTTCAACAGTAACGCGTGCCATAGCAAACTCCCATATAAATCGAGGGTGAAAATTCTACTTGGTTTTAATTTATCCCGCCAGTAGCTGATTGAGCAGATCGGCGTGACAAATAGCCTGCGGACGCAGTTTTGCGCGACCCGCCAGTACAATGGACTGCAATTGTTGCAGTGCCAGTTCGAAATCATCATTGATGATCAGATAGTCATATTCAGGATAATGCGACATTTCCGAAACTGCCTGCGCCATGCGCTTGGCAATCACTTCTTCGCTGTCCTGACCACGACCAATCAAACGTTGTTCCAAAATTGGCAAACTGGGTGGCAACACAAAAATAGATTGTGTGTCACGATACAGTTCGCGGATCTGGCGAGCACCTTGCCAATCGATATCCAGAAAAACATCGATCCCGTTTGCCAGTGCCTGTTCAATCAATTCTTTGGATGTACCGTAGTAATTACCAAATACTTCTGCCCATTCAAAAAAAGCATCGCGGGCAATCAGGGCCTGAAATTCTTCTTTGCTGACAAAGTGGTAATGCACGCCATTTTCTTCACCAGGGCGCATTGCCCGTGTGGTATGAGAAACGGAAAGTGCCATTCGGCCATCGCTGTTATAACGGGATAATAACGCCGTTAACAAACTGGATTTTCCTGCGCCGCTGGGCGAGGAAATAATAAACAGGGTACCTGCAGCAGCCATAATGCGCTCCTATCAAGTAGCTACAAGTTACTATCATCAGTAACTGCAAAATTTATTCACCATCGGCATAACGCGACGACAGGCTGATAACAAAAAACCCGGCACAAGACCGGGTTTTTCAGAACGCCAGACCAATTACTTGATCTTGCCTTCTTTATAAATTACATGCTGACGAACAACAG
>MTLE01000851.1_pt1 | contig 23163 bp, 25 predicted proteins | sample 1982461 | NCBI WGS metagenome assembly MTLE01 (sample SAMN05712605, study PRJNA340218) | biofilm metagenome | isolation source: sample SPL anode biofilm adapted to -200 mV | place: USA | collected 2012-02-03
CAGCCGGATCCCTACCAGCCGCGTGTCGTCAACCTGTCCTCTACCGGATGCCTGTTGCTGATGCCGAAGTCGACATTCTCTGTCAAACTCAAGCACGGCACGGTGCTTGATATTCACATATCGCGGTCAGGCGGCAGCGCCGCCGTGACGATGACCGGACGTGTCGCCCGTCGTTTCGACGACAAGGACAACGAGTACTATGGGGTCGGATTCCTGAACGCCGAGCAGGACGCGCTCAAGGCGCTGCAGCAATCGCTCTACGCCGATAGTGGCGAGTCATTCTGCTGTGACGAGGCGGAGCTCGAGCTCGGGGGGCCACATGACCGATGATTTTTCGATACTCGACCGGCTGGCTCTGGCCTTCAAGGTGATGGCGCGCTGGGAAGTGCTGGCGACGCTGCTTGTCTTCGTGCTGTTCTGGCTGCTCGTCCGCTATGTGGCCGATCCGTGGCGGCGCGAGGGACGGCCACGGCTCGGCTTCAAGCCGCGCCTCAAGTCGAAGGCCGATGAGGGCCCTCCCTCCGTCGCCACATCAGCCGACGATGACGAGGAAGACCTGCCGGACTGATACCCCCGCCCGGGGATCAGCCGATGCCTCCATGGTCCGCGCCGTACCCACCTGATCAGCCCGGCGGCAATCGCATTGTCCAGAGCCTCCTCGGCCTCCTGCGGCGTCCAGCCCTGCATCGAGCCGCGCAAGGCTGCCTGAATCCCTGCCGCGTCGCCCGCAGCAAACGCGGCGGCCTGCCGTGCCGTGAACCTTCGCGGATGCCGCCTGACCAGAGCCTGGATGGCATGGGCGCCATCCGGAACCTCCATCGAGGTGCCATCGCAGCGGTCGCAGCCATGGCAGGCCACCGAGCCAGCCTCGGGATGGCCCAGGACCGACAGCAGAAACCTCCTCCGGCATCCGGTCGTCGAGGAGGCATAGCGCCGCATCAGTCCGGCGCGCTGCGCCGCCATGTCATCGGGTGCAGGCGTGGTCACCGCGCTTTCGTGGACATCATGGAGCAACACCGCGAACGCCGGCTCTCCATCCCGGCCAGCCCTGCCTGACTCCTGCAGATAGGCTTCCACCGATGCGGGCAGGCCATAATGGATGACCGTCCGAATGTCGGGCTTGTCCATGCCCATAAGTATAGATAATAAAAGGTGCTATACAGTTGTACTGAACCATGATCTTCAAACCCACTGGTGATCTTGGCAAACACTCAAAATAGGCTTCCAAAAATGAAAGGAATCATAAAAAATCTAGCTCCCCCTTAAAGGTAACTCATGGTAAGGGGAGGTAAAAATGTTATTTCTTTCAGCGATTTCTCAGGCCATGCGAACACGAAAAACAAAGGCTAATCGAAAAAAAGGAACACAAGCGTACCTGCAAGGAGATACAGTCAGGCTCAGTAGGCTCATGGGGTACAAGCTGGTCGATGGAAAGTACATTCCAGACACACATGCAAGTGCGATTGTCTTGATCTTTGAGATGCTCGCCAGTAGGGCCAGCATATACACTATTAAGAAGGCACTGGATGATCGTAAAGAAAGAGACTCAAGCAAGGCTCTTTATACCTATTCCAGAATTTTGAACCTCATCCGGCCGATCTATTCAGGCCACCTCGAAAGAAATGGCCGTATGATTGCACTCACCAATGTCCAGCCCATAGTCACCTTGAGCCAGTACCGCGCGGCCGCCAAGCAAGCCAAGGAAGAGCGTAAGAAGTTGGTTCGACAGTAGTATTCTTATGGCTAAAAAAGATTCATGCTACAATAGAGACTTCGCTCTCACCGAAAAGCCACTCTGCTGTGGCTACTTGCTTCAGTGCGGACGGATGGTGATGGAGCGGAATCTAATATCGGAGAATACATCATATTCTTGGAAACAGGCTATAAGACTATTCGAGATGAAAAGAAATAATACTTATATAGAAAATCATGTCCGAACCGAGCTTGGTAACTCAGACGACTAAAGACTTGCATATCATTTTGTAGATTTTATATCGTGATATAAAATCTCCTGATTTGCATTTCATATCTATTCGATATGATCGGCCAGTATTCGTTTTCACGATCAGTTCGTTATTATCTATTTGAACACTTGAGAATACATGCTTAATAAGTGCAAGCCTATCATCATCGGAGAGTCGAGCAATGTGTTTAACTGAAAAATCTCTATCTGGTATTTTAATGATAGCTCCCTCCTTGTAAACCTTCGTTATCTTAGATACTTGCTTGAATGCAATCCTTTTTGTCCGGCTTTTTTTGGTAATGAGGCTTTTTAGTCTCGTTATCGATTCGGGATATATATTTTTCTCTAAATGGATTTTTAGGCTTTGCATAGCCTTGCTTATCGTTTCATCGGCTCTAAATCCATTCTCAAGATTATTACTAAACCTGAAAAGCGTTTTTTGGTAGGTGGACAGATATTCACTTAATAGGTCGCCAATAGGTGATTTTGATAGTAATAGGATTGTCAAATAGTCTCTTATTATATCTACTCGAAGATTGTGATTCCGATTTTCGACTGATTTCAAGGGATTGCATTTTGGATTTTTGTGGAAGAGCGATCCACTCTCTCTTGCATAATATGGTGCGCCACAGTGAAGACAGGTGATTAAACCTGAAAATATATTTCTGTCTATCGGTATTTTATGTGGTCGAGCTTTTAGGTCAAGACGATTTTGTATGCTCTTCCAGAATGCTACGGTTATGTCTTGTATTGGCGGAAAAAGTGAAGGTATTAGCTCGGAGTGATCGTGATTAAATGTCATTCCGCAATACTCTGGACGCCTAAGAATCTTCATTATTTGAAATCTTGTAAACTTGCCAATAACAACTCTACCTCCAATCACCTTTCCCGCCATTTTAGTCTCCGCGTTTGAAATAGAATCAGCTATTCTCTGAAGACTATAGCCCTGACCGTAGAGGCTATAGATTTCACTTACTACTCTGGCCTCTCTCGGATGTATTTTCACTGTTATGCTTGCGGCTATTTTTCGAGTGTATATATAGCCAAAAACATTAGGAGCTATTCGATTTCCATTATCGATATGCCTGAGTCTGCCCAAATGTTGTGAAGTCAAGAGAAAATCAAGTTCAGAAACAGGTATGCCAAATAACTTTGCTGTCTCTTTTCTGAAAGCAAGGGAGGCAACATTCTGCTCGGAACCGTCAACGTAGAGCCGAAGTCTCCTTTCCCTCAGTATGTATAGAATAGTTGTTAGATCAGCCGATTCATCTCCAAATTCATTCAATGCCTTGATCCATACTGCATGCACTCCTCCCGCATCCATGGCCAAGCACATATTGTGCCATCCACTTATTGAATCTGCACCAACCTGATCGGAATATAGTAAAGATGTAAATCCACTGTTTTTTGCGAAAAGTTTCCCTTCAATGTGCTTATTTTTGATTTCGTTGATTCCAGTTTTGCCGAGAGATTTGGATGAAGCATACACAGCACATTTCATACCCTAACTATAGCACATTGAAGTACAAGCTCCAAGACATATAACAAGTGTAAAACCATGAATAGTAGAATCGATGACTTAACAGAAATTTCGAATATAGCGGTGTTCCTGATAAACTACTGATCGTGATGAGAGTGAAAGTCAATAGATATGGGATTTGAAATCAGATTGAGCAAGGAGGATTGGATGAAGAAGTCGGCACCGCGTGGAATGACAAAGGCAGAGTGGGAGAAAAGGGACTTTGCACTACACATGGCGTTCGTGAAGGCCCATAGGCTTGCAGACCCGGAAGAACTTGAAGAGCTACTTGCCAAGGTGGGTATCGACTACCTGCATAAATGGAAGTTTAAGGCTCTTATAGAACAGGAGGGCATTACTTGCGAAGAGGAATGGACGCAGTTCCTTCAGGACAATCCTGTGATCCCGACGTTTTAGGCGGTAATCCCCATCCGTGAACGGTAACTAACGGCACTAATCTCCTCGTATGAGGAGAAAACCGATTTGCGGATGAGGAGATTCTATGGACAGTGAAAGCAAGATGGTCACCGATGCCAAGCTGAAGGCTCACTGCCTTTACTCGGGACACACGCCCGTCACAGCCTCGGAGCTTACGGAAGAGCATCGGAGTGTACTGATCGATAGGCAGGAACACTACGACGCCAGCCCAGTCTGCATAGCTGATTGGGCGGCGGCTTTCGCTGATGCCGAAAAACGGATGGATCAGTTCGTTCTCTCAGAAAAGGAACGGCTTTACCTTCTGGCGGCGACTATGAACTCTGTGACCGCTGGGCTTGAAAACCAGCTTGTTATGTACGTCGAAGACACCATTCGTTATGAAGACCCACAGTTTCTTTCGCAGGAGCAGGTCATTGCTTTGGCCGACAGGATTCGTGGGTTGAGCTACTTCGAGCAGTTGGTACTGATGTACCGAGCGAAGAAGGAATTTGACGTAGGAACTGAAGGCGTCGACTGATTGAAGCCCGGGCCGTGGCGGGGAGCCCACGGCAGTTTTTTCTATGAATGAATGAGAAGGGATATCAATGAGGAGGTACACGGTGAAGAATCAATACATATCGTCGATAGAGCGTTATCAAAAGAGTCGACGATTTGAAGTTCGACGATTATTTGCCTGTGCCTCTTCAAGCGACTGCTTCGAAGAGGTTGATTACAGCAATCTGGCAGTGTTATCTCCTCCACTGAGGCTGTACGCTTGATGGTTGGCTCTGATCTCGGAGGAAGGAGAGTCGCATGATTAGCCTTCAGGCCGTTATCAGTGCTGTGGATCATAGAATGTATGAACGAAGTTACCATGCACTTCGCCGTGCGCGTGAAAGAGACATTGATCTGGATAGAGCAATGAGAATGCTGACAACAAATCTCATTGATGCATATCCCATGCATGGATCAAGTCTGATCCTTGGAATGCGATTGGTGACAGTGATGAGATGCGGAGGAAATATAATCTCCTGTATCTGGGGAGATGCGTATGGGTATATCACTTTGATTACCATACATAGTGGACGGCCACATGAAGAGATGGTTGTTTCGGATGATGACTATTACTACTCAATGAGCGATGCGCGACAGCATGCGGCGTGAGGAGAGTTAATGAGATGATCAGACATGCTGAGGCCAACATGACGACAAAAATAAAATTTGAATCCACGCTTGATCCTGATATACTATTTCCACCGACGCAAGGAGGCGCGAAGCCATGAAAAATGCATTTGATCTGTTCGTAGCCAAGTAGAACACACTAAGCCAAACACAACGAATGACTCTGAAGAAACGTATAACGGGTGAGGTATATCCAATAGCAAATACAGTCTGCGTATGTGGACTGAAGTTGATAGATGAGGAGACGAACATGGAAGAGCGATGGGCAATGGTAGATGCGGGTAAGTCGGAATTCGAGGAACACATCGGATATACACTTACCGATGCGGAGTGGGATCAGGTCGTAGACAATATCTACGATGAGGCGAAAGAGAGATTTTTCGACATCATCGAGGACTTGGTTGAAGAAATGGAGTGCGAGAACTCTCCTGCGGCCTGAGTTGGATGCAGGGAGGGTCTGTGCGACCCTCCCTGCTTTCCATGGTGTTATTGCATTGAAAGGCGTGTGTATGACTCTTGCTCAACTTGATACCAGAGTTGGAAAGTATATCGCTGACTACATCTTGGAAGTTGTTACCAAGAAACCTGCACCATTGTTCCGTTCGAATCCAGTAATGGTGAGCCGTGTAACAGAGCAGTTATTAGTGGATTGCATCAAAATGTATTCCACTGATCCCGAGAGATTGAAGTGGAAGAAGGAGTTTGAGATACCACTTCGTGATTTTGGACTTTCGCATGACGTCAGTTCTTGTACTTCCAGCAAAACGAACAGGGCCGCGTAGGCACAGCGGTGATGCGCCGAGATGATTTTGCGTTTATTTATCACACCGAAGAGTGTGTCAGAGCAGAGAGAGTGATTTTGAGTAACAATCTCAAGACTCGAAGAGCGATTCACCTATCAGGAGGAATGAATGAGTGAAGGTTTGATTGAAGAGGAAGCAGTCAAAGAAGATGATCAGATCGAAGCCCCCAGTTTCGATGAAACGTTTACATTGGCCGTGAAGGGCATTGATATTGGGCTGATCATAGATCAACTCGATCTTGAGGAATGGATGCCAGAGTGGCTTGAGAATGAGCATAACTGCGATACTGAAATTACAGACTGCCTTGAGTGGCGCGAGATTGTCCTTCGCGGCATCTGTATCTGTGCAATGGACGCAAAGAAGATACTCGTTTCCGAGTATGGCCTCGACGAGTCTGACTTCATCGACGACGACGTGGCATGAAGCAAATGCGCCGAGTGGTGGCGGCGCGTACTTCACGAATCAAAGGAGTGGGTTATGACTGAACGGCAAATCAGGGACAGGCTTCGTAAGCAGAACCTTCTACTCAGGTAGCGTGGCGATGGCTACATGATCGTCGATGGTGAACGGAACTGGGCCGTTGAAGGTGGCGATGGCAAGGGCTTCAGCCTCACGCTTGATGAGGTCAGCGAGTACGCGCGATCCCTGCAACTGGTCGGCCCGTGACCGCTATGGAACTTGCTGTAGACAGCATTTACCTCGATCTGACTGACTGGATGTCCGATTGGCTTATGCATTACCGCGCCATGGAAGAGGAGACTTCCTTGTGCCTCGACAATCGCGAGATCGTCCTTCGTGCGATCATTCTCTGAGCGCGGGAGGCCGAAGATGTACTCAAGGCAGAGTATGGCGAACACGATGACGAAATGAACTTGCTCTCTCATGTAATAAAGTATGCTTTTTTCGTGTGCTATCTTTTCAACCAGTGAACACCCTGTTCAGCTATTGAACAGCAAAAATGAAATTTGGCCCTCTGGTGTTCAACTATTGAACTGATACATAGATTACAACATTAACAGATAGAGTAGATACAGAGATGACAACAACAAGACCGAAACATTTTTCGGTAGAAGATGCTACCTATTAAAAATGCCTGACAAGATAACTGCATGAAGTCAACAAAATCGGTAGAAGATTCTTACACATCAATCAAGGTTCCTCAATCGTTGAGGCGGCAGTTGAGGTTGCTGGCCGCAAGCAGGGATTTATATGTATATCAGCTAATCGCTTCAATGCTCGTACAAGAGATCGAACGGAGCAAAGAAAAAGCATAGTTAAGTGTGGAGCTACATGATGTGCGGATCATGTTGACTTGGTTGGGTTTTCTGGCCTTCGGTGGATCGACCGCACTCGGTTCGCCGGAGGCTTTCATTATTAGGAGGTATCATGAAAGTTGAACGTGATGAAGGAAAGGTCCAAGTCCCAAATGAGTTTTTGTATGGTCTTGGTGTGAAAAAACTTGATCCATTCGAAATGTTGATCTACATCTACCTTGCATCGTACTGTTTTGGTGATAAGATAGTTTGTTGGCCATCACAGAAGAAGATCGCAAGCGATCTCGGAATGTCAGTAGATACGGTGAAGACTAAACTTCGATATATGGCAAAAAGAGGAATCATAACCCGCCAAAATATCCCGAGAGGTGGCTCTATCAAGTCAACTACCTATACCTTGGCTGAGTGGGATGATCTCTTGAATAAACGTGACTGGTATAACGTTCGTCCGATAGAGCGCGAAGAGCGTAAAAAGAAAAAGGCAGAAAAGGAAAGTATGCCAAACAACTCATGTGATGAAGGTGTGGCCAAAACACCCAATAATGGACGGCCAATCCCACCAACAATCGTAGGCCAAACTGCCAAGAATAAGACAACAGAAGAAGACAAAATGAATAAGAAGAATTTAGCGGCTGACGCCGCGAAGCCTTCGGCTTCTCATGAGGCTCCGAAGGAGCCGAATGATAATGATTTTTCGAGGAAAGATGTTCCGCCCGCCGATTTTTCCTTCGATAATACCCACAAGCCCAAGGACATCTCGCGCTTTGAGTTTCCCAAGGCCACTCTCAAAGAGATTCACGAAAAAATATATTTTTGGTTCCGTGAACATGACCCCCAGCATGTCCATATGCATAAAAAAACACTTTATCTAACCTCAGAAGAGCGTCTTCCCTTGCTCATTCAAGGTTATTCTTACCTTAATACTTACTGGAAAGACAATGGCTATGGAGATCGTTCGCTCATCATGTTCCTGACTAACCTGAGTAGGTATTGTGGTGAAATCGAGAACATGCGGCATTACGAAGACTTGCAATGGCGTCGTGATAATCGGATACCTCTACTTCGTGAGTTTATTCGAGACCAAAAGCTATTTGATGTCACTGATCAAAACAAGTTGAGCGCATTGATCAGTGAAGTGCGGGCTGTGAAGGCAACAGGCTATCAACCTGATTTCAATGAGACGCAAAGTCGATACTTGACCAACAGCTATAATCTTTTTGTCTATAAAAATCTTCTCAAAGACGCTGAATGGGGCGGGCGATTCGAAGATTACGAGTTGAAACATCTCACCGAGGAGGCAATCTACAAATGTCTTCAGGTCGCTGAGAAGTCTGCGACTTGAACGATATTGGATATAAGTCACTAATCGTAAAATGGAGGATCAAATGAACACGGCATGCCAAAGAATCGCAGATCGAGAGAAAGAGGTACTGGCTTCAGTCAAACTAAACGAACTATCAGACGAGGGCCTGTCATATCTTCTTTCGATGATACAGGATACTGGGCGGATCAAGATAGTCCAATGGTATCTCTACGACCATCTTTTCAGTGAGGGAGACACCGTGACCTACGAGAAGTTCGTCAATGCTGATCTGTCTGGTGACCTGCCCTACATGATCGATACAGCAGAAATCAAGGCACTGGTCTACGAGATCGTCGACGGAAATGAAATTCTGATCCATCAGTGAGATTCTTCGAGACTCGGCAGAAGCGAAGGTTAGCTACTTAACGAAAAACCACGCTTCTGCTTTGTCTGCTTCGGCCTTGGTCACATCGTTGGTGTAAGAGGTCTTGAAGGCGCCTTCGGGGTTGTTGGTTTGAGTAAGAGAACCTGATCATCGTTATCTGAGACATCCAACCTGACATCCGAGTTGGTGCGCCGAGGCTGGCTTTACGGGCCACATCCAAACCAGCGCGATGTTGATCCAGATGGGCTGGCTGATCAGGTCAGCCCAAGTCGCCATTTTCCACCGCGCGACAGCAAAGCGATCCTCAAAAACCCAACAAACCGACCCGTAAAATCGCTTCTGGAAGCCGTGGTGACACGAGGGAGTGTTTGGACAGGGAATCAATCCCAGATTGCCCTCCGGCGCGGCTATGGGCCGCTATAAGCGACTGAGAGAGAAGTCTAAAAACTCCATAAAGAACGAAATATATCGAAATAAGCCGCAGGACTTTTGCGCGTTGGGCCAAAATCTGCTACAATAACGTAGCCGACATTCGATTTTCTGGGATATGTCCAAGAGAACAAATTTGCATCTAAAAACGTCGGATCGGGAGGATGTACACCCATGAGACTTGTCACCAACTCCGGTACTGATCGGGTCGTAGACATCCTTCGTAGCTCAGTCTCTGATACGTCAACCATCGATGTCGCTTCCCCCTCCCTTTCCTTGTTCGCATACGGGGAAGTCAAGGACCTCTTCCAGAAGACCAAGATGACAAGGCTACTGCTCCCAGTCTCCAAAGATGGATCACTTGGCCTACTGGGTGGTGAGTCTGAGCGTCCTTATCGTAATAGGCTCCAAGCCCGATGGCTTGCTAAGAAGTGTGCAGAGTGGGTTGCCAAGAAAGCTGAAGTTCGCGGCGCTCATGCGACCTTGCCCCAGTCAACCGTAGTCGTCAGGGGGAGCGGGCCTGACCATGATAAAGCTATACTTGGGAACTGTCCTTTAACGACTGAGGGTCTCGGCTTAACGCCGGGGAATGGTATGAGCCTCATTCAGTGTGCCGATGCACCCACTGAAGTTCCGATGTTCTCCGCTTGGTTCGATAGCATTTGGCAGACCCTTCCTGATGGAACTCAGGCAAAGCAATCCCTCCTTGATGAGCTTCAGCGGATCATTGCTCATAAAGAGCCGTCCCTTCTCTATCACTCCTTCCTGTACCATCTCTTCAAGGATCGGGGTGAAGAGCTTGATGAAGAGAAGGTCATCAAGACTGCGACCGGCATCAAAAACACTATCGTCTGGAAGAAGCTCTACAGGTTCCAGCGGGATGGTGTGGTTGGTGCTATCGATAAGCTTGAAAAGTACGGCGGTTGCATCATCGCTGACTCGGTGGGACTCGGAAAGACGTTCGAGGCTTTGGCCATCATCAAGTATTATGAGCTTCGCAATGATCGAGTTCTTGTGCTATGTCCAAAACGACTCAGGGAGAACTGGACACTTTATCGTGCGAATGACCGCAGGAACATCCTGTCCTCTGATCGTTTCAACTACGATGTATTGAACCATACTGATCTCTCGCGCGAAACGGGCATGTCTGGTGACATTGATCTGATGAATATCAACTGGGGCAACTACGATCTTCTCGTCATTGATGAGTCCCACAACTTCAGGAACAAGGCCGCCCATAAAGATAAGGACACCCGTTATTCTCGGCTGATGAAGAAAGTGATCCGCTCGGGAGTGAAAACCCGAGTGCTCATGCTTTCAGCCACTCCCGTAAACAATCGGCTTGCTGACCTGAAAAACCAGATCGCGTTTGCGACCGAAGGTGATGACACCGCGCTCTTCGAGCAAGGCATCGAGAGTATTGAGCAGACTACCCGACTCGCCCAGACTCAGTTCAACAAGTGGCTCAACTTTGATGAATCGGATCGAACGCCCTCCCGACTGCTCGATATGCTTGGCTTTGACTACTTCAAGCTCCTCGACATGCTTACAATCGCTCGTAGCCGAAAGCATATTGAAAAGTATTATGGAACTTCGGAGACCGGTAGATTCCCGCAACGATTGAAGCCGATCAACTATAAGCCGGATGTTGACTCGGCGGGTGTGTTCCCGTCGATTAGGATTATCAACAACGAGATCAGAAGGCTCCATCTCGCCGCCTACGCGCCGCTACGCTATGTGCTTCCGGGGCGACAGGAAGCATATAATGCCAAGTACAATGTCGAAGTAAGGGGTGGTGAAGGATTCTTTCGGCAGGTTGACCGCGAGGAAAGCCTTGTTCACCTGATGCGAGTTAACCTCCTAAAGCGTATGGAGAGTGCCGTATCATCGTTCGCATTGACGGTGGAACGGCAGTTGTCTGAAGTTGAGTACCTAATCAACAAGATAGAATCCCATGCGGAGAGTTTCGATGAGATTGATATTGAGGATGTTGACATAGATGATCCTGCTTTCGAGCCCCTTCTCGTAGGCCGAAAAGTAAAGGTTCTCCTTCAAGACATGGATGTGGTTCGCTGGAAGCAGGATTTGACGGAAGATAGAAACAGATTCTCGACCCTGCTTTCGAATGCTCGCCAAGTTAGTGCAGTCCGAGACGCAAAACTGAATGCACTCAAATCTGTTATTTCCACCAAGATCAGGAATCCTATCAATGATGGCAACAAAAAGATCATTGTCTTTACTGCCTTCGCTGACACGGCGAAGTACCTATATGAAAACATTGCGCCGTTGGTTCTCAAAGACCTTGGGCTTCATTGCGCGTTAGTGACGGGGACAGGAAGCAACCAAACGACACTCCCCGGAATACGGAAAGACCTTGCAAGTATCCTTACTGCATTCTCTCCTCGCTCAAAGGAGCGACCGGATGAGTATGCCAATGAAGGTGAGATTGATGTCCTGATTGCCACGGATTGCATAAGCGAAGGGCAGAACCTACAGGATTGCGACTTCCTAGTCAACTACGACATTCATTGGAATCCAGTCCGCATTATCCAGAGGTTTGGCCGTATCGACCGCATTGGATCACCGAATGCGACGATTCAGCTTGTCAACTTCTGGGCCAACATGGAGCTTGAGGAGTACATCAATCTTGAACAGCGTGTGAGCGGTCGAATGGTGTTGCTGGACATCTCTGCGACTGGTGAAGAGAACCTTATAGAACAAGACTCTGGCAACCAGATGAATGATCTGGAATACCGTCGTGAGCAACTACTGAAGCTTCAGGACTCAGTCATTGATCTTGAAGACTTGTCTTCCGGCATATCCATTGCCGACCTCACGCTGACAGATTTTCGTATTGACCTTGCGCGATACCAGAAGGATCATCTGACGGCACTTGAATCTTTGTCTCTTGGTTCCTTCTCCGTAGTCTCGTCGGGTGGAGGGGAAAATCCTCTTCAACCCGGTGTCTTCTTCTGCCTACGGGCAGAGGGCGAAGGGCAAGCCACTCACGATGACGGGTATCCTTTGGCTCCCTACTACCTTGTCTATGTTGGGGATGATGGGTCTGTCGTCCTCCCGTATAATCAAGCTAAGCAGATATTGGATCGTGTGAAGAAAACTTGTATCGGTCGTGATCTGCCGGATGCCATGGCATGTTCCCGCTTTGACAAGGCGACTCGGGATGGCGAGAACATGGTAGCGGTAGCCTCCAAGCTCGCAACTGCCGTTTCCTCAGTTGTTGGAAAAAAGGAGGAACGCGCGGTCGCATCGCTTTTCACTCCCGGTGGTACTCACGTCTTGAAGGGTGAGTTTGCTGGCTCGCGTGATTTCGAGGTCGTTTCGTATATCGTAGTTCTTCCAGAGGCGGAATCGTGACCTCCGCAGTTGTCCTCGCCTCACTCGATCTGCCGCGAGAAGCGAGAGTGGATCAACGCATTGCCAAGAAACTACTGATTGAGAATGGAGCCCCAACGGCCTCAGACAAGCGACAGATAAATGAAGGGATCGAGGAACTGATCTGGGTTGCGGCGCTCAAGCCAAACACAGTGGGTATCCCTGAATACAGAGATACGGTGCGCGAGGTCCTTGAGGTAGCCGTTCTTTACTTGAAGCTTCACGCTGGCGCTAAAGCTTCTCGCATTGTTGAACTCATTCATCGTGCAATCCCATATCCCCTTTTCTTAGTAGCGTATACTGATGGCAAGGTAGTCCTATCTCTTGCGACAAAACGATGGGCTCAGAACGTGGGCGGAAAGACCGTACTTGATGAAGAACCGCTTTCCGTTGAGGTTGAAGACGACTCACGAGGTATGAGTTTCCTTTCCACCCTATCGCTACGGGGGCAGAATCGTCTTAACTTATATGAGTTCTATGCTGGTTGGAAAGCTCTATTTGAGGCATATCTTGCCTCCGCGTATAGTGGGAGATTCAAGCAGTCTATCTCACCGGAGGACGCGGAAAGACGAAGGAAAGCACTCGATTCGGCCAACGCAATACAACGGGAGTTGGTTGTCTTGAGGGCAAAGGCTGAACGAGAAACACAGATGAATAGAAAAGTCCAACTGAATCTTGATATAAAGCGACTTGAGCAAGACTTGCTCTTGGCAACTAAGGAAATGTCGTGAAGGAGATACCATGACACCTATCAATCGAACTGATACTGAAGCCAGATCGGCAGATTTGATCGCACAAAATATAGAGGTTATCAAGAAACTTTTTCCCGAAGCGGTTTCCGAGGGAAAGCTTGATCTATCGCTCTTGAAAGGTCTCGTTGGAGAATCCCTGCTTCCCGAAGAAGAGCGGGAGGAGAAATATGGCCTTAACTGGTTTGGGAAAAGAAAAGCACGACAAATGGCGCTAACTTTGTCGACTGGAACCCTGCGCCCGTGTAAAGAAGATAGTGTAGATTGGGAGGCAACGAAGAACCTAATGATCGAGGGAGACAACCTCGAAGTTTTGAAGCTTCTTCAGAAATCCTATGCGGGTCAAGTGAAACTGATCTACATCGATCCTCCCTATAATATAAATGATGACCGTATTTACCCGGATAGTTATGTTGATCCAATCAAGAACTACCTCGAAGTAACTGGTCAGATAGAGAATGGGAATACCATGGTGACAAATACAGACTCGTCTGGTAGGTTTCACACGAACTGGCTAAATATGATTTATCCAAGAATCAAAATAGCGAAGACTCTTCTTAAAAGAGAAGGGCTCATTTGTGTTAGCATTGATGATAATGAACTTGCTACATTGAAACTTGTGCTAAATGAGGTGTTTGGCGAAGAGAACTTTGAGGGCCACATACACTGGCGACGGAGGCATAACCAACCGAATGATCCAACAAAGATGCTTGGTTTGGTTGCCGAGCACATATTGTGTTATTCAAAAGACAAAGCCTTTTTTAAGGAAAAGGGTGTTGGTAAGATCGCGTTAACGGGGAGCTTTTCAAATCCAGACGGAGACTCTCGTGGAGATTGGGCGTCAAAACCATGGAAGGTTGGGTCTGATCAATCAGGCTCTCGCTATATTATAACAACACCAACCGGTAAGGTCTTAGACGAGGAGTGGATGGGTGACCTCTCAACATATAATACGCTAATGGCGGATAAAAGGATTTATTTCCCCGATAAAGGTAATGGATCACCGAGAAAGAAGTATTTCAAGTCAGAACGGCAGTCTGAAGGACAATGTGCAACTAACTGGTGGTCTCATGAGCAGTTTGGAAGTAATCAAGAAGCGAATGCTGAGTTGGAAACTATCTTTGGTGAAAAGAATGTGTTTAGCAATCCGAAGCCAACTCGACTGATGGACAATCTGATCCAAATCGCTAACTGCTTGAAAGACGATATTGTATTGGATTTTTTTGCAGGTTCAGGATCGACTGCTCACGCCGTTATGGCTCGAAACATTAGTGAAGGATCAGGATTAAGGTTTATCTTGATTCAGCTACCAGAAGTGCTTTCAATAAAAGATGGCAATCAGAAGGTTGCCGCTGAATACTGTACCAAGATCGGTAAGCCGTTGTCGATTGCCGAGCTTACTAAAGAACGACTTAGGAGGACGCGTAAAATACTCCTAAGTAACTACAAAGGCGTATTAGGTGATACCGGATTTAAAGTCTTCAAGCTCGATACATCTAACATCCTTCCATGGGAACCTGAGTGGGATAACCTTGAGGAGATGGTGAAAAAGTCAACGGATCATGTTAGAGAAGGCCGTTCTGAGTTGGATATTCTTTATGAGCTACTTTTGAAGCTTGGTCTTGATCTTGCTGTTCCGACAGAGGAGAAGACAATAAACGGTAAGCAAGTACATTCAATCGGTGCTGGAACTCTTATAGTATGCCTCGACAAGAAGATTGGCAGGACCGACGCGGAACCACTGGCTCTTGGCATTATCGAGTGGCATAAAAAACTTTCACCAGTGGGTGAAACAACTTGTGTGTTCCTCGATTCAGCTTTCGCTGATGACATTGCAAAAACGAATCTATCTGCAATCTTGAATCAGCATGGGCTTCAGAATGTAAGGAGCCTTTGATGGCACTCAAGCTTCATTTCGAACCAAATCTCAAATACCAGCACGATGCTATTGAGTCGGTTTGTGACCTTTTTAGAGGTCAAGAGGTATGTCGGACTGAGTTCACTGTTACCTTCGCTAAAGAGAAAGGCGCTCTTGGACTGGTCCAGAACCAGCTTGGGATTGGAAATCGGCTTGCCTTGCTTGACGATGAGATACATTCAAATTTGAGAGATATTCAGATTCGGAATGGTCTCAAACCTTCCGGTAGTTTGATTTCAGGTGACTTTACTGTTGAAATGGAAACAGGCACGGGCAAGACTTATGTCTACCTACGAACTGTTTTTGAGTTAAACCGCAGATATGGGTTTACAAAGTTTTGTATTGTAGTTCCTTCTGTGGCCATCAAAGAAGGCGTATTCAAATCAATCCAGATGATGAAAGATCATTTTAATGCTATATATACAAACGTACTTAATGATGACAACTATTTTGTATATGACTCAAGTAAGCTTGGGCAAGTACGCAACTTCGCTACAAGCCCAAATATACAGATAATGGTGGTAACAGTCGGAGCAATAAACAAGAAAGATGTGAACAATCTTTACAAAGATTCTGAAAAAACTGGTGGTGAACGTCCAATCGATTTAATCAAAGCTACTCAACCCATTCTTATAGTCGATGAGCCGCAAAGTGTCGATGGTGGCCTTGAAGGAAGGGGCAAAGAAGCTTTGGATGCAATGTCTCCTCTGTGCACTCTTCGATATTCAGCTACTCATGTGGCCAAACACCATATGGTGTATAGCCTCAATGCCGTTGATGCATATGAAAAAAAGCTTGTAAAGCAGATAGAGGTTGCTTCCCCTACGGTTGAAGGAGGGCAAAACAGGCCATTTATCAAACTGATCGAGATGAGCAAGCCCGGAAAACCAATAAGAGCAAGACTCGAACTCGATAAGCTGGATGGAGCGACGATAAAACGTAAATCTACTTGGGTTGAATCAGGATATGATCTTGAGCAAGTAACAGGTAGAGCAGTTTATTCTGGATATATCATCAATAACATCAGCATAAGGGACGGGAATGAGTTCGTAGAGTTGTCTAATGTTGAGGAGCCTTTGAGACTGGGACAATCAATCGGTGGCGTTGATGAATACTCAATCAAGCGCCAAATGATCCGTCGAACCATAGAAGAGCATTTGGAAAAAGAACTCAATCTTGCCCCTCGGGGGATTAAAGTTCTTTCTCTATTCTTTGTAGATTCGGTCGAGCAGTATCGAAAATATGCACCGGATGGCAGTCGTATTAAGGGTAAGTATGCAGAGATGTTTGAAGAAGAATATAAAGCCATTACGACTCAAGCGAAATATAAGAGCCTGTTCAAAGAAGTAGATAATCGGTCATCACCTGAAGAAGTTCATGATGGATACTTCTCAATAGATAAAGTAGTACACACACCGTTTGAAGAAAAAGCCTTCTCAAAAAGCTCAACAAACGAGACAGTTGAAACAAGCGCATACCACCTGATTATGCGTGATAAAGAACGATTGCTGAGCTTTGATACGAAGTTAAAGTTCATATTTTCCCACTCTGCACTGAAAGAGGGCTGGGATAACCCAAATGTATTCCAGATTTGCGTTTTTCGTATCATGAATGAAGATCGAGAGAGAAGACAAACCATCGGACGAGGATTAAGGCTCTGTGTAAATCAATCAGGTGAAAGAGTAAAAGACTCAAATATAAACGTCCTTACCGTTATCGGACCAGAGACTTATGAGGAGTTTGCTGAAAACTTGCAGAGCGAAATCAGCAAGGATACCGGCATTCATTTTGGAGTTGTTGAAAGCCATCAGTTCGCTGGTGTTGAAGTAAAGGCCGCAGACGGATCGTTTCATCCGATGGGTATGGACGATTCACAGGCGATCTGGGATTTTCTCAAAACCTTTGGATATGTCGATGCCAAGGGGAAGATACAAGACACGCTCAAGAAAGCCCTAAAGGAAGGTGCGTTCAAACTACCAGAACAGTACAAGGATCAACAGTCTCAAGTAGCCGATATTCTCAAGAAGCTGTCTGGGAAGCTTGAAGTAAAGAACGCAGATGAACGTAAGGCTGTTAAAACAAGACAGGCAATACTCGATAGCGAAGAGTTTAAAGCTCTCTGGAATAGGATTAAACACAAGACTACTTATAGGGTCGAGTTTGATAACGAGAAGTTGATAAAAGATTGCATTGAGGCTATCAAATCATTCCCTGCTATTCCCAAGACCAGACTCAAGTGGCGTAAGGCCGATATTTCAATCGGGAAGGCTGGTGTCGAGGCGACTGAAAGAGTATCCGCGCCTCCTATTTTTCTTGAAGAGCGGGTTGAACTGCCAGATGTCGTTACCGACCTTCAGGATAAAACCCAACTGACTCGCGCATCTATTGTGCGGATTCTTACTGAGTCTGCTCGGCTTGATGATTTCAAGGCAAACCCGCAAGCCTATATTGATCTTGTCACAGAGATCATCAACAAAAAGAAGCGAATGGCGCTCGTGGATGGAATCAAGTACCAGAGACTTGGTGATGAGTTCTATTATGCCCAGAGCCTGTTTGAGTCTGAAGAGTTGACTGGATACATCAAGAACATGCTCTCAGTCAAGAAGAGTGTACATGAGTATGTTGTCTATGACTCACCTTATGTTGAGCGAGGATTCGCTGAAGACCTTGAGAAGAATCCAGCGGTGAAGGTTTATGCAAAGCTTCCCGGTTGGTTCAAGGTACCTACTCCGCTTGGTACATATAACCCAGACTGGGCCGTCCTTATCGACAGGGATGGCGATGAGAGACTCTACTTTGTCGTTGAGACGAAATCGAGCCTGTTCACCGACGATCTTCGGGACATTGAAAGTGCCAAGATCAAGTGTGGCGAAGCACACTTCAAGGCCCTAAAAAATGGAGACAAACCAGCGGAGTTTGTAGTGGCAACGAAGCTTGACGATGTATTCGCGCAGGTGAAGTAGGGATCACAATGGCTCAGGGCTTCCGGGGGCGTCTTCTGAAGTCTTGAGCGGCTCTGGTGCGACTGTGGGTATTCTGTACCCGCATTGCTCACAGTAGTAGTAGTCATCCTCCTGCTCCGAGGGCGTAAGGATATGTCCGCAGTAGGGACAGGCAAGAGCCATGATTTGGCGAAGAGACGGCGTATTTGACGGCATAGGAATCCTCCTGCAACCAATACGCCTCAAGAAGCTGTCTTGCTTGCGTTTCAGGGGAAGAATTTTCGAAATTTTTCGATTGTGAGCGGTGCAGAACCTTCGTAGTGGTTGTTGAAGTTGACGATCAACCGCTTGCCGTTACCGTACTGTATCTTGAGGGAACCGGCTATTCTCTCTATCTCCTCGTCCTTCGGCCTCACTATCTTGCTCCAATCCTCCCCAGTTCGCTCTTCCATGCCTTCACGATCCTCGCCATGGAGCCGGACGCAGATTGTATCGCCGATCTTCGAACCGTACTGATCCAGTATGGTGGCGACATCATCCATCCAGTAGCCTTGGAGGAGAACCGGAGCGACTTGATGTTCCCGCAGAAAGTCGAACCAAGAGTCATCCATCCAGCGAGGATTCCGAATCTCTACAGCATAGGGTAGGTCTCGGGGTAGGGCATTCAAGAAGCGACTGAGCTTTTCGAGGAAAACCTGTTTTGAGGGCATCTTGTCTCTGTTGAGGTATTCGAACTGAAACATGAATCCGATGGTCTTTGGTACGATCAGGGCAAGTGACTCGATGAACCGTAGGAAGAAATCGGTGTCAAGGAATCGAGGATTCTCTACGAGTGGCTCGCCTTTGCGGGCATACTGATGAGTCAGTGTCAGCGCGTTGGGACATTTGATGGAGAAGCGGAAGTCGGCAGGAGTCGAAGCATCATAGTCGGCTACGACTTCGCGCCGTGGTAGTGATGCACCAGTCTTGCCGAGAGACCAGAACCATTGATCTACTTCTACCGAGTTGTACTTGTGGGCGTATTCTTCAAGGTAGTTGGCAGGTTCACGGGACGAGTAGACCAGCCCTTCCCATGAAGGGTACTTCCAAGAACAGGTGCCGAGGTAGAGATTGTCCATGAGACAAAGATAGGAAAATGATGAGCATGAATCAACTCTTCCACAATGAACCAGCGGGAGTATTTAGAATACGTTTGTATGCCCATTGTGCTGTATACTGCGGCACTCTTTCTATCCCGCCAACGGAGAAATACTTGTAGTCTACATAATAGCCGAAGTCATTCCAAACGAAACCGTAGTCGCCTAAGAGGTTGAGAGCGTTCTCTTTCATCGTGTCGATTGAACGTCCACATATTTCTGAAACAAATGTGGCAACATCGGGCCGAGAGGTTAAGCCACGATCAATAGCCATGGTTGTGGCGATCCGAGCTTCCTGAGCAGTGATCTCATCCTCATCCTCGGTGCAAAAATACCACAGAAGCCAATTGTCGCGAGTCGGCGTCTCGCATGCGACCGAGACAGCATGAGAATGCCTCTTCAAATCTTCAGCCGAGACTTCCCCTCGCTCGAAGAGCAAGGTGTACTGATCGATAGCGGCGGTCTTGAACGAGTAGTCCCAGATGCCCTTCCGTGGAGCAAGGATATAGAACGACCAATAGATACTCGATCTGTCTTTGTGGCCAATGAAGAGATAACGCCGCATCTGGTCAGGTCGCTCATCTCTCTTGCCGAACGAAGCTGAGGGGAAGGGTAAGATACTGATGGAGGCTCCTGCAAGGAGTTCTCGCATCCGTTTTCCGATATAGGCGGGAATATCCATACTACACCTTACAAGTCGAAGGAAAGATAGATGGTCTTATTGCCTTTTGCATTGGAGATGAGTGGTTTCTTTTCGAGCAAGTAGCCACGGGTAAGTTGTGCTTCGATTCGAGCATAATCCGCTAAAGACAATGTGGCGTAGAAGAACTCATAATTATACTCAATCGGATTACATCCCAGCCTGAAGAGTTTCGCGAGGAAATCCTCATAAACCGCAACCTTGTTATTCATGCCGGTATACATATCCCAATATGACAAATGTTGCACATCATCATCGACGGTCACGGCGACCCCATCAGTTCGGCCAGCTACGGCCACAGCATATATATTGAGCTTAATGCTCTTTGGAGTCGGGAGATTATCGAGCAGTTTGTCGAATCCCTCGAACTGTTTCCGGCTTTCGAAGGCTATTGTAGCATAATCATCTTCAAAATGGTGAAAGGGAAGGCGTTTATACAGAATCGCCGCCTTTAAGCCCTGATATACAGTGGCTCTACTCATCCTGTTTGACTCCGCTCAACCAGACATCTCGTAATCGGTCGATATAGTCCTGCCGCATTTTAGGTGATAGGAATGCTGTCCTATATACAAGGTCTTCCAGCATGGCCGCTGTCATCTCCTCCTTCTCTGGCTCAGTCAGCGGTGGATCGAAGACGTACATGGTCAGAAACCCTTTGTGATTTCAAGGTAGTAGGACGAGATAAGGTGAGGATGCGTAGTCGATCCATTGATGACTGCAATGTGGTCGATAAGCTGATCCCTTCCTGCTCCATAGACGATGATCGGAACGATTTCCAGCGGGTCTCTATCATCATTGAGGTGTCTCTTGATTTTATCCTCTACCCGCAAGTAGCTGGCATAATCCAGCATTCTGAGCACACAGGCGTATTCGAACAGGTTGTTGAGGATTTTTTCAGGATCACGGTAAAGATCGAAGATTAAGGCACGGCGGCGATAGAGGAGTTCAGACATGCTCTTTCGATCAGTTTCATTGACGAATCCTACTTGCACTGTCCTGTCCGCTTGCCAAGTGATCGCAGGGTCGATTGGATCGCTGTAGCAAAGCGTCATGGGTTCGCCTCAATGACAGGACTGGTATAGTAGGCCGCGAGGCAAAGCTGAATAGTCGTAAGCGGAGCCTTGTCTCCATGTAATACCTGCCGGAAATACTTGCCTATCTCCCTAAATGTCATGCTGATCGAACGGATAAAGTAGCGAGGGTATAAGATGGCGTAAAAATAGCCATCAGCGTCTGCGCGATGCACAAAGTAGCAGTCTGTAAAATAGATTTTAGCCCAAGCCTGAGACTCAATCTCTAAACCCTCGTATGCCAGATGGCGGGCATAGGCATAGCAGGTTTTCACAAGATGTTGAAGATTTGGATGCTGTAAATCGAGCAATCCAACATCAAAGTGGAAGTTGTCCAGTCTTTGATTGAGCTTGATGCCGAAAGCTGACACCTTCGGAATCCATCCCTGCTCGGGGTAGAGGCGGTCGATGCTTCTAATCATCAGTCTCTCGTAGATATTGGGCATGTAGTATTGTATCAAAAATCCCAAAATAACTCAAAAGAAATGGATGGGAATGTCTGCTTGATCGCAGGATTTTTGATTTGTTCTTCAATCGTTGATACAATGGATTTGCTTGAAAGAGGTGGGCAGATGGACGAGTTGTCAGGTCTTGATAGAGAATACTGGCACCAGCTATGTGCTACCATGCATGAGTACGACAAGATTTCCGACCGCTCGTTTACGGTCATGGGTAAAGCAATGGGGTGGTTGCATGATCAGTTCATCTTCAATACCCACCGTTCTAGTGACAGTAGCGTTGACTTGATGATTGCTGAAGGGCGTCGGTTTTATTCTGATTTTGAGAGACAGTTTTCAGCGGTAAACAGCATAATCAATAGAGCCTCTTTTGAGGATGACTTGAAAATACTTGATGAAGCGAAGATGGTGATCGGGCAGTATAATCCCATACTGTATTGTGCCGAAGCCTATCGGCTCTTCAAATTCTGTCGACTTTACTCCACAACGGTAGAGAGGCACTGCATGCAGTTCAATCTACCTGCTGGATCGGGCATTCCTCTCGCGGCTTTCTTCTATCGCTATGCTCTGAGGTGGGAGCTTTTCAAGTCCTTGTTTGCGATATGAAGATCAAAGTATTGAGATTGCCGGACATCAATGCCGACCGTGATCTCGCGAAATACGGCTATAGATCGTATGGCCGCTTCGCTCTTCTACGAGATGGTGGATTGTGGTTTGGTGACCTTCATTCTTCTCATCCTGCTACTACAGTCTCTGGATTCTATTGGGCCATTGATCCGAATGGTGATCTTGCAGTCTCTGCTCGAGGGGCCGGTATTGATGTCGAACTGCTGGTTCGAAAGCGTCGTGACATTCTCGCATGGCTTATTGGAGAACTGGTACGACGGCGGTACATCAAGAAGCCTGTGTCGCTATTTATAGCTCAGTAGACTCAAGGGTATTAGGCAGTTACCGTTGGGTCTAAGAAAGTATGCTTCTCTGACGTGGGGTTGAAGCGTGTCGTAATACTGTCAGAAACAAGAAAGACGGAATAGATTTTTTAGATAAGATTCTGGACAACCTACTCTGGACGTTCAATGAAGAGCCGTTTATCCAGTTCGCGAATAGATATGCTTTCGGCTTTGGTCAGCTTATAGAATCGCCGTATGACCTCGGGGTAGTGCTGTTGGAGGTTTTTGACCTGACCTTGGGAGTCCTTCACATGGGGGATGCCAAGGTTGGTGACGATCCAGCGGTCGAGGATCGGTAACAGCGAGGGGAAGTAGGCACAAAGCAATGCTGACCAGTAGCTGTGGGAAAACCCTTTGACTCTATTGGCATCGAGGATAGCAAAGGACTCGATGCAAAGGGCGATGAGTGACTCGACCTCTGTTGGTGAGAGGGCTCCGAGGCTCCTATCCCCAAAGGCATCATAGATTCGCCGCAGAATGCTTGAATAGGATTCCAGCTTCGTTGTGATTTCGGTCGTAGTCCCTGAGACCGAGGCATTACCGCCCTTGAAGTTGGAGATATACATAAGGTC